>CEPV01020145.1_pt1 | contig 11096 bp, 8 predicted proteins | sample 530451 | NCBI WGS metagenome assembly CEPV01 (sample SAMEA2620097, study PRJEB7988) | marine metagenome | isolation source: saline water (ENVO:00002010), including | reverse complement strand
TTCGGGGAGAATGTGATTTTTGTAGTTTTTATTGGTTTCGTCGGAACAGTAGGTTTTGGGGGAAACGTAAGTTTTGTGGTTTTTATTGGTTTCGTCGGAACAGTAGGTTTTGGGGGTGACCAAAGTCTTAAAAGCAGCACTACAGAAACTCCGAAAACAACAGTGAGAAGAGCACCCATTCCTGCCTGACTGTAGAGCCAAAACCCTGTTCCTAGAAGAAGGCTGTAGACAGCGATACATCCCAGAACCATCATCAAAATCCCCCGTGGTACGGGCCACGGCTTGGTGTCCGAAGCATCAACATACTGGGAATAAGAAGACCACCCCGGCCCGCCAGGATTTACTTTCTTTACAAAATATTTGAGGGTTTCTTCATCATCAGGTGGAGTCAAAAAAGTTGCAATGATCCATACTGCCGTTGTCAACAACGCCCCTATAACAATTTTTTGCCAAGATTCTAACGGCAGCACATCTAAGCTGTCATGAATAAAATTAAAATACACCGCGATGATAAGAGAACTGACCATGGCAACAATTTCCGTGTAGGCATTGATTCGCCACCAGAACCATCGTAGGATATAGATCAAGCCAGTACCTGCGCCTAACAGGAGCAACAGTGAAAATGCCTGACCGGCATTAGTCAGCATTAAACCAAGACCTGCACCTAATCCAATAGAAATGATGGTAAACAGCCTAGCAATCCAGACCAGTTTTCGTTCACTGGCATCAGTATCTATAAACCGACGGTAATAATCGTTAACCAGATAACTTGCGCCCAGATTGACCTGAGTTGACATGGTACTCATGAAGGCTGCAATCAACGAAGCTGCGACCAATCCCAATAATCCGACAGGTAACAAGGTAAGCATTGCCGGATAAGCAATATCGTGGCCTAATTTGTCTTCTGGTATATCCGGGAATGCCTGATGCAAATCTGAAAGTTCAGGGAACATGACCAACGAAGAGAGGGCGATGATAATCCACGGCCAGGGTCTCAATGCATAATGTGCGATATTGAAAAACAGTGATGCCTTCACAGCATGGGATTCATTTTTTGCAGAAAACATCCGCTGTGCGATATATCCGCCACCCCCAGGCTCTGCACCCGGATAGTAACTGGCCCACCATTGAACGGCTAAAGGAACCAGTAAAATAGGCACCCAAATATTGGGGTCACTCATATCAGGAATGAGAGATATTTTGTCAACAACGTTTTCATGCGAGAACAATGTGGAAAGTCCGCCAACTTTCTCTAATCCCAGAAGATAAACAGCCGCCCAGACCGAACCAATCATTGCCAGAATGAATTGCAGAAAATCCGTTATTATTACTGCTTTAAGTCCGCCAAGAGTCGAATAGAACAGCGTAATGGAACAGGCAATTGTTAACGTCAGCCAACCCGGCCAACCGAGGACAATTCCACCAAACTTTATCGCTGCCAGACTCACAGCACCCATAACGAGTACATTAAACACCAATCCAAGATAGAGTGCACGAAACCCCCGTAAAAATGCAGCCGCTTTCCCACTATATCTTAGCTCATAAAATTCAATGTCCGTCATCACACCGGATCGTTTCCAGAGCCGTGCATAGACAAATACTGTCAGCATACCCGTCAGAAGAAAGGCCCACCAGACCCAATTCCCGCTGACGCCTTTCTGACGAACCAAATCTGTAACAAGGTTTGGGGTGTCAGTGGAAAACGTAGTCGCGACCATGGAAACACCTAAAAGCCACCAAGGCATATTCCGGCCGGCGAGAAAAAAGGATTGGGTGTCCTGTCCTGCCTTTTTCGACGCCCAAAGGCCTACGGCTAATGATACCACGAAGTAAGCACCAACAATGAACCAGTCTAAAAATGAGAGAGTCATAAATTAAAATTCATCATTTAATCCAAAGATCCGAGCGTTTGTTTTCCATTTTCCGCGGGTAAAGTCTGGAAACTCAACCGAGGTACTTCTATTTGCAATGGACTGCTCAGACAAGGGACTGATAACGCTCATGGAAACGGCATCATAAACGTCAATGGGCGGCGGAACTTCACGCTTCAGCGATTCGATGAATGCCCTGAGAATAAAGAAGTCCATTCCGCCGTGACCTGAGCCAGTAGCCTGATCTTCAAACCGCTTCCAGAGCGGATGGTCATACTTCTCCAGATAAGGTTGAGCCGGCTCCCATTGGTTCGGCTCAGGACTCTCACCATCGATGTAGATGGAATCGTTATCGACCATCCAGAGACCGCGTGTACCCTGAACCCTGAAGTTCAACGAATAGGGTCTTGGGGAATTTGTATCATGACTCACCACTACCGTCTCGCCATTGGCACACTTAATAACCGTCGTTACGATGTCACCAAGCTTAAAATTCAGCTGGGCGTTAGGATGGTCCGTGCCGCCCTGATCCACGATATATTTGTGAAGTCCGCGGGACTTTGTGGCAGTTGAGGTCAGGTGGACGAATCGATTCCCTCGATTAATGTTCAACATGGTAGACACTGGTCCAACGCCATGAGTTGGGTAAAGATCACCGTTACGGTTAACGGAATGGAGTGTTCGCCACTTTGCCTCGCTGAAGCCTTTTTCACCAAATTCCACTCCGCCGCCATAAGGTTGCTTTCCATCGTTAAATTTAACATTCCTAAGGTCATGCTGATAACCGCACTGAAGATGAAGTAATTCGCCAAAAAGTCCCTTCCTAACCATGTTCAAAACTGCCATCACATCCCGGCGGTAGCAGACATTCTCCATGATCATACAAAATTTGCCGGTCGATTCCGAAGTGTTAACCAGATCCCAGCAGTCATTTACAGTTAATGCCGCAGGAACTTCAGTCCCTACATGGATTCCATTACTCATGGCAGCTATAGACATGGGGTGATGCCACTCCCAAGGCGTAGCAATATATACTCCATCCAAATCTTCATTGGCTACCATATTTCGGAAATCCTCATCCCCATTTTTATAAACCCTCGGTTCTGGCTTACCACTATCTTTTAAGATTTTTAACGCACTGGCAATCATCCCCTCATCAATGTCACATATGGCTGCAATCTCCACATCTGGTCGTTTTGCAGTCAGCCACATAACCCATTGACCTCGCAAGCCTGTACCGATGAATCCTAGCCGGACTTTATCTCTGACTATTGACCGTCCAAGAACCACTTTAGGTACCAAAAAAGTACCGGCGCCGGCCAGCAGAGAAGTTTTTATAAAATCTCTTCGGTTGATGGATGTTGACATTTTCTCTTTTTTAGAACTCATTTAAGTGATGTTAAGATGGAGAAGATCAAACAACTTCTGAAGCACTTTCCCTGCTTTATCAGGATAAATCTGATCATAAAGATGTGACAGTTCGGTCGGTTCGGGATTAATTTCGATCAACTTAGCACCCCCGGATTTCGCCAATTGTGGATACCCCGCCGCTGGCCACACCACTCCCGATGTGCCGATAGAGATGAATAGATCAGCCCGGGATACAATTTCATCGGCTTGGCTCAAGATATTAGGATTAAGATAATCGCTAAACCAGATAATATCTGGCCGGAGCCAGGCGCCACAGTTACATTTTCTGGCAGCGTACGGCCCAGGATTCATGTCCTCATGAATAACTCCCTCTTCCTCGCAACGTATCCGCCAAATGCTGCCGTGCAATTCGGTGACCTTTCGGGAGCCGGATCGCTGGTGCATACCGTCTATATTTTGTGTTACTACTGATACATCAGGGTGATCTTGTTCAAGGAGTGCTATAACCTCATGACCTGCGTGGGGATTACACTTCAGGGCTTCCTTTCGCCGCTCATCGTGGAAATCAAACACTTTATCGGGATTACGCTTCCAAGCTTCTTGGCTAGCGTAATCTTCCCACCGGTACTCGTGCCAGATCCCTCCCGAACCGCGATACGTCGGTACACCCGACTCAGCCGACATACCAGCACCGGTAAAAAATACGATATGGTCGTAATCGGTGGTGTTTAGGGGAGTGATATTCATAAAAGATGCTGAAAAAAGATTATAAACTCAGATGATATTTTCACCTGCAAAAAAAATGTTACTTCTTAAGCTTTATCCCCAGCTCATTCAACTGCTCTTTCGCAACTTCGCTAGGCGAGCCATCCATAAGGCTGAGGGCACTGGTAGTTTTGGGGAAGGCGATAACATCGCGGATCTGATGAGTCCCGGCAAGAAGCATGACAAAGCGGTCGTATCCGAAAGCAATGCCGCCATGGGGAGGTGCTCCGTAAGTAAGTGCTTCTAATAGAAAACCGAACTTCTCATTGGCTTCCTTTTCCGGAATGCCAAGAATGTCTAAAATCTTCATCTGTACTTTTGGATTGTGATTTCGGATTGAGCCGCCTGCGATTTCATAACCGTTAATGACCAAATCGTATGCTCGCGATTTCACAGCACCTGGATCGTTATCGAGCAACTCCAAATCCTCCTCTCTCGGAGAAGTGAATGGATGGTGCAAGAAAACCCATTTATCGCTTTTCTCATCTTTTTCAAATTGCGGGAATTCCATAATCCAGACTGGTTTGAAATCATCATCCGATAAAAGATCATCTCTCTTAGCTATCTCCAATCGCAAAGCTCCCATAGTTGGCAAGACAGTTGCTCGTTCCCCCGTTGCTGCAAGAATGAGTGCGTTATCTTTTAGCTTTAGATCAGAGATTATCTTCTGCTGTAATTCATTGCCGAAGAATTTGCTCACACCGCCGGTAAATTCGCCATTTTGAAGACGCATCCACGCTAAACTTCCCAAAGTTTCTTTCCCTTCCTGAGCCGAGTAATCTTTCACAAAATCTGTCAACCCGTCAATCACTTTCCGTGAGTAACCACTGCCGTCTACCACGACAATCGCCTTGATGCAGTCCGCATTATGCATCGCCTCGAACTCAGAGGCTGAACCGTAATCAGAAAAGTCAATCAACGGAAGACCGAAGCGAATATCCGGGCTGTCGGTTCCGTAAGTCTCCACCGCTTCATCGTAGGACATTGTTGGAAAATCTGCCGGCATTTCTAAATCTATCACCTCCCGAAAAACATAGCGAACGAGCCCTTCTACAACCTCTCGAATATCGTCCTCATCTATGAACGACATTTCCAAATCAATCTGTGTAAACTCCGGCTGGCGATCTGCTCGAAGGTCTTCATCCCTAAAGCACCGTACAATTTGAAAGTAGCGATCAAACCCTGAGATCATCAGAAGCTGCTTGTAAGTCTGAGGCGACTGAGGGAGCGCGTAAAATTTTCCTTTGTGAATGCGGCTTGGTACAAGATAATCTCGTGCTCCTTCGGGAGTAGAACGCATAAGGTACGGCGTTTCTATCTCCATGAAGCCATCATCAGAAAGGTAACTCCGCACTGCCTGAGAGGTTCTGTGACGAATATCCATGTAACTCTGAAGTTCTTTCGTCCGAAGCTCCATGTAGCGGTACTTCAGTCGGAAGTCCTCACTGGCGCTTTCCCGATCACTTACGACAAACGGAAGAGGAGCAGTCTCATTGAGTACCTCGATCTCAATCACATCTACCTCAATTTCGCCTGTAGCGAGGTCTTTCCTCACTGCTCCTTCCTTTCGAGGCTGTACAATACCACGAACGGAGATAACATCTTCCATGGAAAGCTTCCGGCCAATTTTGAACTGATTAGGGTTAGATTCCTCATCGAACGTAATCTGAGTGATTCCGTAGCGATCGCGGATATCCACAAAAATAAGACCGCCGTGATCTCGAGTGGTAGAAACCCAGCCGTTCAGGCAGACTTCACTGCTAATATGGGAAGATCGAAGTTCACCGCAGGTATGAGTACGTTTAAACATGATAAAATTTGACTCTACTTGTTAAAAAGACGAAGGAGTTTCTGCAAGCCAGAAAAGATTAATGTCTTTTAGCGACAGCTAGACGATTAACTGCTCGATCGAGTTTTGCTTTCGACTGAATATAATCCACATCACCTTTAGACATATGTTCTTTTGCCTTATCTTGAGCTAATGCCGCGCGTTTCACATCAATTTCATCTGCCTGTTCAGCAGTTTCCACTAAAAGTTCAACCTTTTCTATCGAAATATCGGCGTAACCACCACTTGTGGCGAAGAACAAATCCTTACCGTCCTTGGTCACTTTTATCTCCCCCGTTTTCATTGCAATGAGAGCTGGTATATGCCCATTCATAACGCCAAAAAGTCCATCCATCCCAGGACAGCGGACATAAGTCACCTCACTCTTATCGAGGAGTTTATCAGGTGTAACGATTTCCAGTAGAAATGATTTCATCAATTCGCTGTTTTCTTAGCCTTGTCTTTTGCTTCGTCGATAGTTCCAACGTACATAAAAGCATTCTCGGGTAAGTCATCTGCTTCACCATTTAAGATTGCTTCAAAACCGGAGACTGTATCTTCGAGAGAAACGTAACGACCTTCAACGCCGGTAAATTGCTCTGCCACGAAGAACGGCTGAGACATAAACTTCTGAATTCTTCTCGCTCGAGCTACTGCTAACTTGTCTTCATCAGAAAGCTCGTCCATTCCTAAAATGGCGATAATATCCTGAAGCTCCTTGTACTTCTGAAGCACAACCTGTACCGACCGTGCAACTTGATAGTGTTTCTCACCGATGATACGTGGATCCATTATCCGGGAAGTTGATGCCAGTGGATCCACAGCAGGATAAATACCCAATTCAGCGATTTTTCTCTCCAGTACTGAAGTAGCATCAAGGTGAGCAAAACTTGTGGCCGGCGCCGGATCCGTCAGGTCATCCGCCGGTACATAAATAGCCTGCACAGATGTTACCGACCCTTTCTTTGTAGAAGTAATTCTTTCCTGCAACTCTCCCATTTCAGTGGAAAGCGTAGGCTGGTATCCCACCGCCGACGGCATCCGTCCTAGCAATGCCGACACCTCAGAACCGGCCTGTGTAAACCGGAAGATATTATCAATGAAAAGCAGTACATCACGTCCTTCTTCATCACGGAAATATTCAGCCATGGTCAGACCGGAAAGCCCCACGCGGAGACGGGCGCCGGGCGGTTCGTTCATTTGACCAAAGACCATACAAGTCTTATCGATAACGCCAGACTCCTTCATTTCAAGGTAAAGATCATTGCCTTCACGGGTTCGCTCACCAACACCGGAAAAAACAGAATAACCTCCATGTTCTGTCGCAATGTTGTGAATCAATTCTTGAATGAGAACAGTCTTACCAACGCCGGCGCCACCAAAAAGACCAGTCTTGCCGCCCTTCGTGTACGGCTCCATAAGATCCACCACCTTAATACCAGTCTCCAAAACCTCCTGAGAAGTTGAGAGATCCTCGTGCTTTGGAGCAGGTCGGTGAATAGGATAACGTTTTTCAGTTATGGGAGCAGGTTTGCCATCAATAGGATTTCCCAGAACATCAAATAGTCGACCCAGTGTATCTGGTCCTACAGGCATGGAGATGGGCTGACCTGTATCTTTCACCTCGTACCCACGAGCTAGACCGTCAGTGTTGTCCATAGCCACTGTTCGGACGGTGGCATCGCCCAAATGCTGAGCCACTTCAAGTATGAGTTTGGTACTATCACTCCTTTCAATTTCCAACGCATTGAAAATTTCAGGTAAATAACCGTCCTCAAATACAACATCTACCACGGCTCCCATAATCTGTGATACTTTCCCTGCTGCCATTATTTCATCCTTTTAATTCTAATAAGTAATTTATGTATTCATACTATTGAACTCTAAGTGCTTCTGCTCCGCTTATTATTTCCAAAACTTCTTTGGTAATAGCCGCCTGCCTCAACTTATTAAACTCCAACCGCAGATCATGTATCAGTTCACCCGCATTTTCAGTGGCATTGTCCATTGCCACCATGCGGGCTGCCTGTTCGCTGGCGTATGATTCCAGAAGATACTTCCACATTTCAACATTCATGTGGCGCGGTATTAGAGAACGGACCAATTCATCCTTCGACGGTTCATATAGTCTTTCACTAAGTGTCTGCTCCTCTCCTTCATAAACCAGTGGCAGGAGACGTTCCACATGGATTTCCTGTGTGCCGACACTTTTGAACCAATTGAAAATAACATGTACTTCGTCAACCTTGCCAGACACGAACATCTCGATAACATCTTCACCAAACTCCATAGCGTGAGTAAAACTTAGTTCGTTCCAGAAATCCGCGTAATCAGATACTACATTATAATCACGCTTACGGAAATAGTCTCGTCCACGCCGGCCGATACAAATTAGGTCAGTTGCTTCTCTTCCAAAAGCTGTAATCTCATCTTCAGCCCGACGGATTATACTTGAGTTAAAAGAGCCTGCCAGCCCCCGATCTGAAGTAACCAATACCATACAAACTCTTTTCACCTCACGCACATCCAATAGAGGTAGGAGTTCCCGATCTACATCCGGCAGCAGTGAGTGAATAACTTGACTGAGGCGCTCTTCGTATGGCCGGGCCTGTTCCATCCGTTCTTGTGCTCTCCTGAGTTTTGCTGCAGCTACCATCTTCATAGCCTTTGTCACCTGCTGTATGTTTCGGATAGACTTTATCCGATCCCTTATGTCTTTTAGATTAGCCATTTATTCTGTGGAAAAACCGCTCTTAAACTCGTTTACTCCTTTTGCAAGACCCTTTTCGCTCTTTTCACTCATCTCTCCGGTATCTGAAAGTTCAGTAAGAATCTCTGCATAATTTGCCTCCATGAAGGAGTGTAAACCCTCTTCGAACTCAGCCACTCTCTCCTGCGGTATGTCATCAAGATAACCGCTATTACCTGCCCAAATAATAGCCACCTGTTTTGCCACATCGACCGGTGAATATTGACCTTGCTTCAAAATCTCCACCATTCGCTGACCTCTAGTAAGCTGAGCCAGTGTGTTCTTATCAAGGTCTGATCCAAACTTGGCAAACGCTTCAAGCTCTCGGAACTGAGCCAAGTCTAATCGTAGCATCCCTGCAACTTTCTTCATCCCCTTAATCTGAGCGTTTCCTCCCACACGGGAGACCGAGAGCCCCACGTCAATGGCAGGACGTACACCGGCATTGAACAGTCCCGTCTCCAGATAGATCTGACCGTCCGTAATAGAGATGACATTAGTAGGGATGTAAGCCGCAACATCGCCTTCCTGAGTCTCAATGATGGGAAGAGCTGTCAGAGAACCTCCACCGAGATTATCGTTCAATTTGCTGGCTCGCTCCAGAAGTCTGCTGTGAAGATAAAATATGTCACCAGGATACGCTTCCCTGCCGGGAGGACGTCTCAACAAAAGTGACATCTGGCGATAAGCCCAGGCGTGCTTAGAAAGGTCGTCATAAATGACCAAGGCGTGTTTTCCATCATCCCGAAAATATTCGCCAAGAGAACATCCGGCATAGGGAGCAATATATTGAAGCGGTGCTGGCTCGGAAGCACTGGCAGCTACAACGGTTGTGTATTCCATCGCACCGTTCTCTTCCAGCTTTGCTACAACTTGTGCAACTGTTGATGCCTTCTGACCAATGGCGACGTAAACACAATAAACCGGAGAGTCTGTTTTATGAGTAACTTTCTGATTGATAATAGTATCAATGGCAATTGCTGTTTTCCCGGTTTGACGATCACCAATGATAAGTTCCCGCTGTCCTCGTCCGATGGGAACCATGGAATCTATCGCCTTGAGCCCGGTCTGGAGCGGTTCCTTCACCGGCTGACGATCAAGCACACCTAATGCCTTTCGTTCAATTGGCAGTTTATGAGATGATGCGATTGGACCTTTCCCATCTATTGGTCTGCCCAGCGGATCAACTACTCTGCCGAGCATGGCTTCGCCTACTGGTATTTCTACTACTTTGCCGGTCCGCTTGGCGATATCGCCTTCCTTCACCAACTGGCTTTCGCCAAAGAGTACCAGTCCTACGTTATCCGCTTCAAGGTTCAGCGCCATGCCAAATACATTATTAGGCAATTCTACTAATTCAGAACTCACCACATTTTCCAAACCGTTTACTCGTGCAACACCATCACCAATCTCGATCACTTCTCCGACTTCAGCCACATCGACACTGATATCAAACTTCTCGATTTCTTTAATTAATAGATCTCTTATTTCGTCTGTTTTTATATCCATTTTAGAATTATCCCGTTGCTACGTAATTGTTAATTCCCGTTTTAGCGAGTCTAGTTGTCCTTTGATTGAACCGTCAATGAAGAGATTACCCAGCCGGAGCTTCAGTCCTCCCAAAAGATCAGGATTCACTTCTGAGTTAATCTCTACTTTTTTCCCAGTGCTTTTTGCCAGACTTTCACGAATTGAATTGTAGTCGTCTTTTGACGGTGATTCAGCTGTAAAGATGGTTGCTCCAAGAATTTGAAGTTCATCTGTCCGCAAGACTTCGAATGCATGAGCAATATCCAACAAAATATTCTGCTCCCGATTATCAGATAAAATGCCAAACAACGTCTTTATCAGCGAGTGACAAGACTCGCCCAGAATGGCTTTAAGTACTTCTATTTTTTGATCGCCAGTCAATCTCCTGCTAAGAAAGAATGCTCTGAAAGCCGCCTCTTTTTTATACACTTCTTTGAGGACGCTTAACGAAGAATGCACTTCATCCACGGCATTAATTGTCCGACTCACGTCCAGAAGTGCAGCGGCGTACTGTTTAGCTTTCCGCTCTACTTTCACCTTCAGTTCCGACTTTCTTCAAGGAATCCTGAATCAATTCATAATTGTCTTCCTTGCTGATATTTCGCTTGATAAGCTTCTCGGCCACTTGGAGAGAGATATCGATAACATCACCCTTGATCTCTTCAATAGCTTTCTCTTTCTCAGCCTCGATCTGTAATTTAACATTTCGCACTTGAGATTCAGCTTGTTCTCTGGCATCAGCGATGATCTCATCCTTCACTTTTTGAGCTGTCACTTTGCCGCCTTCCAATATGGCTTGAGCTTCATGTCGAGCTTTAGCTATCACTTCTTCAGCTTCTTTCTGGATTTGCTCCATCCGTTCCTGAGCTTCATCGGCATCTTCCAGAGATTTCCGGATTCTCTGTTCTCGCCGTTCTAACGCTTCGGTCAGCGGCTTCCATACAAACTTGGCAAGAACTGCCAAGAGTACCAAAAACGTGAT
>CEPV01047589.1_pt1 | contig 11101 bp, 7 predicted proteins | sample 530451 | NCBI WGS metagenome assembly CEPV01 (sample SAMEA2620097, study PRJEB7988) | marine metagenome | isolation source: saline water (ENVO:00002010), including | reverse complement strand
TAGCCGGCCTGGAAAATCCAAAACAGCTCCCGGAATATCATACTCAGGTAAACCATCCTCATAATAAAGACTGTCAAGTATTAGTAAACATGATATTGAATCACTGGAACCAGCACGATTTGTTTTTTTTAGGAAATATTTATTAATACTCTTGGGATCAATTAAATATTTATTTAATACAAAGCTGTCCTCCATGGATTCTATATCCATGGCAATCTTGATAATGACTGGTTCTTTTTCAGATGAAAAAACTAATGTGTCGGTGTGGGAATAATCTAATTTCCATTTAGCAATAAAGTTTTCCTTAACACGAATAATCTGTAGAAAAGATGGTGGATCAGGTGCACAAAGCTCCGTACGAAAAGGTTTACGTAAAGGCTCTGATGTTTTCCCATCCAGATTTCTTGTCTTGATTTCTAACGTGTATTCGGAATCAGGGATAAGTTCTGTAATCTCTATTTTTTTTCCCTTATCGAACTGAAACCAATATTCCTTATTAACTAAATGTCCTTTAGAACCCACATATTGAGGCTCACCACTCTGGACAATAAGAGCAACCAAATAATCGGTGTAATCAGGGTTTATTTCATCGACAAGCTCAAGGGTAGCCGAGCTATCAGACGCTTCGACTTCAACGTCCTTTGGGATTGCCGAAAGAGTACTAACTGAATCTATAATTTCGATATCAAGTCCGTAGTTCGAATTAATGGTAAACCAATACCGTTTATTCGGTCTTAATGTACCTGATATCTTATTCCTGATCACACTGTCGAGATCGGACAATCTGTATGTACTATCCTTAGGAAGAGTAGTTAAATATTCATACGAGTTTGCCAGGTTTGATTTCTCGCTCCAAAAATACAAATAATATGGACCTGCCGAATCAGATGTCCAAACAAGCTCCTTAAAACCATAAAGCTGAGGTTCTTCAACTGTTATAGTGTTATTCTTCGAAAAAATGAATACCGAAGAAAGAATAATGTAAAAAAGGAAATACCGTAAGTCAAACATTGGGATTTATATCACCATTGGATAAAACTAGGTTCGCAAGGGGGGCATTTATTTCTGCTGAATCTTTTAATAACTGTTTAGTGGCCGGATGATTTGGCACTTGAGATGGATCCCACTGCTCAACAAGAGTACCCTCATCCATAACAAAAATGATATCAGTATGTTTTTTAATCAGGTTAATATCATGTGAAATGATTACAATGGTACAGTCTCTCTCATTCAAACCTAAAAGGATCTCCATAATCTCATATTTAATAGAAACATCAAGACTAGCCACAGGTTCATCAGCGATGATGACCTTTGGTTCTGTAGCAATGATTTTTGCTATACCCAAACGCCTTCTTTCTCCCCCACTCATATTCTCCGGTATTGACTCAAGTTTTTTGTAAATCTTGAATTGTTTCGCCAGATTAAATACTGTGTCTTTTGTATTTTGTCTGGTCAATTTCTTCTTCGTCAAAATCGCTTCTTTTAATTGGTCATAGACTTTCATTTTCATGTTCAGTGAAATCTTAGGATCCTGGAATATCATTTGAATGGGTTGGATCCTATATTTCCGTCTATATTCTAGATTAGTGATATCGTAAGCGTTCTTATTCTCATGATAATACACTTTTCCTGATAGTTTACAATCCTCATTATTCAATCTGAAATAATTAACTAATAATTTACCAAGGGTTGTTTTTCCACATCCGCTCTTACCAACAAGACCCACGATTTGTTTTTTCTTTATGGCAAGACTGACATTTTTAAAAATCGTAACCCAGCCATCTTTGGCAATACCTGATTTATCCGGAAAAGAAAAACCAACATTTTCAAGAGTAACAATAGCAGACATTACTCACCTTCCTCAAATCTATACCAACACCTTTGCCAATCAGTACTACTTGATTTAACAGATTGATCCTCACGGTATTTAACTATTGGCGGAAGTTCATTTGTACATTTGTCCCTTAACTCAATATCACCATTATCAAACAGTTTGCATCTGGAAGTGTAAGGGCATCCCATTGGTTTTTTTTTATAATCCACAAGAAGACCTGTAATGCTAGCATTTTTGTCAGTACCTTTATTTACTGGATCCAGTGAAGAAAGCAAATCTGCTGTATAAGGATGTAGCGTTTCCCTTTTTTTTAGCCTACTTTTATCATAGATAGCTTCGATTAAAAAACCTCCAAACATTACAAAATATGCATCAACTAAATGGCTGAGAAATGCAAAATCGTGGGAAATAATAATGATTGAAGTATCAGGATTTTCCTCTTTCAGTATTTTCAACTGATGGATTACATCTTTTTGACGACCCATATCAAGACCCGTGGTACTTTCATCTGCAAAAATAACTTGCGGTTTATGAGCTAAAACAAAAGCATTCATCACTCTTTGAGCTTCTCCGCCGCTCAGTTCACCTGGGTACTTATCCTTTATCTTGGTTGCATCTAAATCGAACTTTTCTAAGTTCTTATCTATAAACGTTTCAAAGCTTAAATTCTCCGACAACTCCATTTTAACAAGCCTTTTATATGCTTCCATGAAAAACCTTTCAATGGTCCAAAATGGATTGAGAAAAGATTTAACATCTTGAGGAATTATCCCAAACTTAATACCTCTTAAATCCTTAAACTTCTCCCTAACAAACCTTTCAAACGTATCCGAGTTTTTCCGTTTATAGTTACCATCGACAGTTTGGTATACAGCGTATTTGTTATTAAAATCAGTTTGGTCAGGATAAAAGAATTGAGGTGTATCCCCAAAGTATTTGACGGATCCTGAAACAACACCAGGAATAAGCCTCTGGGTTCCAGTGATTGCCATCATTAATTGTGTTTTCCCCGATCCCGATTCACCAATGATACCTATAGTTTTACCTTTTGGGATAGAAAAGGAAATATCATTTAACACATAAACCGGACCTTTCTTCGAAGAAATAATCGAATTCAAACGATTGATTTCAAGAACATTGTTCATGATTTAGCCCTTGATTCGAAGAATCTTGCACTATAAAATAAAAACGTGGTGAAGAAAAAGAGGATGGAAATTAGTGTGTAGAGTGGAAACTGATAATAGTTCTTATCCCTGTAGAAGTTGTACAGTTCACTTCCTAAAGTTCCCGGATAGCCGAATTCTAGAACCTGAAGGGTAAAGTCGAAGAACAATACTTGAGCACAGATATATGAAGCTTGGAAAAGTATGCTTGAAAAACAAAAATGCCTTAGAATATGTGAAAAAATAATTCTTCTATCATTAACACCGAGTAACTTTAGCGCTACAACAAAGTCCTGGGATTTAAGCATTTCGAACTTATTGGTAATGATTTTCGATAGAGATGGTGATGAGAAAAAACCAAGAAAAACAAAAATGAGCCTTAACTGGAAATCGGCACTCTTTCCCATATCTAATAAAACGCCCTGTATAATTATTACTGACAACAACATCCAGAGTAAAAGAGGTGTGGATTCAAGAGTTTTAATTGTGAATTCAAGAATCCTGATAGAGCGAACAAACCGCTCCCGGTAATACCCAATCAATACACCAAAAATGATCCCAAAAAACAAAAAAGAAACCAGTGTATAAAGTATTAATAATAATGTCTTGCTAGCGGATGCAGTTATTTTGCTTAACAGATCATAACCTGTACTTGTCGTGCCTAAAATGAGTAGATCTCCCTGTGAAGTAAATTTCAGGGGTTTTATAGGGTGAATCCTGTAATCCCATATTTTGTCGATGGAAAGAAAATAATATTCTTGTGCCGCCAAAAAACTAAACATCTCAGTTTCAATTACCTTCAATTCCTTGGGGTTCTTTGGATTGAAAATTGGTTTTGATTCCTCGCTAAGTATGTAAATATATTGATTGTTTTCTTTATCAAAATAATCAAAATGAGATCTATCAGAATCGAACTGCAATTGATCTATAGAAACAGGCTTTTCCTCCTCTACTTCATCAATATTTGTATATTGAGAAAAAGGATTGTCTGAAATAACCACAATAACAAAAAACACAACAACAATGGTTGAAATGATGGTCAACACCTTACCGAAGAGCGAATCTGAATGTAAAATAAACTTCAACATTTCCTAATCACGTAAATTAATGAGATTAATTCTCTGTCTTTCAGCTATGAGAAAAATGGTCGTAAATAGTAGAATACTCACAAAAGTAGCGGAAAAGATTACACCATAATCAGGATAACCTCTCAACGACTCCCAAATTCTGAAACCAATCCCCGCATACTTACCGCCTCCACTAAAAACTTCTACAAGGATCATACCACCAAAAACAATTGGTATTCGACTCGCTGTTATAGAAATAAGTTGAAGTTGCATTTCCTTAGAAGCAAATATATACGGATTATAGCCAGCATTAAGAGCAAACGAACTGTAATCTTTTTCAATAATCGAATGATGCTCATCTGAAAGTAAAGTATAATAATCATATAAGACACCACTTCCCACAGCCAGTGAAAATATTACTATGAAGTTCATATTTAGACCAATGTGTTCCAGTAGCATATAAATCAGTACAACATGAAAAAAACTGAGTGTCAGAAAAGGCTGTACAATACACCTACTTAACATGGAGAATCTTGACGCAAAAAGGAATAAGATGGAAATAAAAAGCGCAACAATAATAGCCAAGCCAACAAACTTTAAAGTAACTATCAGGTCATCAAAAATAAACGAAGAAATTTCTTCCTGGTCGTCATTTCTAACTCCAAAATCTAATGTTATAGCATTAAGTAACCACTGTGCATATTCACCAGCGACAAAGGGAAAATCAGTTACAATGTTCTTTTGATTAACCTCAGATAAACCATGCGCAGAAAAATCAATAGAAAAATCATACTCCTTAAGTTTCTCCCCACCTATAAAACTATCTGAATCTGGACAAATATATAATAGGCAGTAGACGATAAATGAAATGAGAGAGGTGAAAAGAACAGATTTGATTAACGTAAGGAATAGAAATTTTAATAGAGACAAAGATTTCTTAAGATACATTTAATCAGCTGGTTTCCATTTGTGAGGTGTGGTGAAAAAATTATCACCATTAATAAGTGTATGGTTGTCCTCATGTATCTCGTTTTTATTAAAAACGTACCAGCTATTTAAAGTCCATAAAAAAATCGAGGCAACATCCTCATGTAATAATTTATGAATCTGTTTACCAGATCTTCTTCTTAATGCTGGTTCTGTTTGGTTTTCCAGTTGGGAAAAAAGCTTATCCACGTCAGGGTTGCTATATCTTTGAAAGTTATTTGATTTACCTGTCCCATATAACGGACTCAAAGATGTTTGAGACCCAAGTGTAGAAACTGAATAATACGCCAAATCCCAATTATTTTTATTTGCCAAGGTCCTATACCAGTTTAAACTGACTACAGGTTGAATTTGCACCGTAATCCCGATTTCCAAAAGATCGTGGACAAATGAATTTCTAAGGGCTTCTTCTTCTTTATTCGTAATGTCAGTTTTATAAATAAGTTTTAAAGTTACTGGTTTACCATTCAATGATAGTTCTTCTCTTTTACTATTATAATCATAGCCCATTTTCGTCATGAGTTGCATAGGAGTTTTATCATCAAATTTGTAGCCAGTGATGGAATGGTCAGTGAAGTCATGCTTTTTTGCATAGGGACCGGACAGGGGTACTGCATCAGAGTTGAACTTATTTCTTATAACTCCTCTTTTCCTATAGGACTTTGCAATTGCTTTTCTAAAATCACGCTTCTTGAGGTGCGGATTTGTGTGATTGATACACAACATGCTGGCTTCAAGTTTTTCAATCTTTCCGTCAAAATAATGAATTTTGCTAAAACTACTCGTCCCACCAAACAACTGTCTCGGCATATCCATTATCAGATTTACATCTCCATCAAATAATCTATCAACCATTTGACCTTTCAATGGTTCTTTCTTTATGGCAACCCCATCAAAACGTGGGCTGTTGGGGGGAGTTGGGGTATTGTCAAACCTTTTTAGATAAAACCAATCCTTATCTTTTTTGTCAAATTGAAAGGGGCCCATACCGATAGGATACTTCTTATAAAATTCAGTTTTTTCTTCCCAAGGAAAGCTCTTTGAATTTGGAGAACTAATTATCTTGTTAATAATCTCATCAGTAAAAATGTTCGAAGGTAAAATATAAATATCGGTTAAATATTGTACTATGTTCGCATGAACCATCTTACGGTCAAAGGAAATCCTCAAATCACCATTTTTGTCCAAATAAACATTTTTCAGTTTAAATAATTTGGAAGGAAGCAACTCTTTTGCAATTGCATACTTGATGGAATTTAGGAGATCTTGACCTCTCACTGGCCGCGCACGAAATCTTTTATTTCCATGAAAGTACAATGTTAAATCAGACTTGCCAGGTATCGGGATTAAGAACTGCGCCCTAATTCCATCGGGAAGATCCTCTTCTATCACTTTTATATTATCATCAAGAGTTATATTTGAATAGGTCTTTTGTCTCTCGATCTCAAAAAAAGTTTCATGAAATAAAGCGTAAAATCTTACAGATTGAGGGGATAATTGTTTACCACTTAAGTACGGATTTTTAACCCGAGGTAAATCCTTTTCGGTATACCGAATGAAGCTCTTTCTTGTATCCTGCCCCGGAATCGAGGATATTAAAAAGAAAAAGATGAACAAGATATTTACTTTTCTATCCATTGGCCATTATCACTCCATACTATTTTAGATTCAATAATATTGTTCGGTAATTCTGGGTTCTAGAATTGCCTTAAATAACCTAAAAGAACTAAATACAGGGTAGTTATCCTGATTTATAGGGTTTCTCGGCTCCATGTAATCTTGAATTGTTCTCAGTTCTAATTGATCGTAAAGAGAATAGTATAACCTAAAAAGGTTGGAAAAAACGCTTTTCTCCTCACCAACCAAGAAAGAAAAGGGACGTCTCTTGGATAACAGCTGAAATCTTTCAAGATATTCAGCATCGAGATGAGGAAGATAATTCAAGTTACTTTTATGCTTAGGGAAATTAAAGAACACCTCATTATCAATAAGTTCCTTTTGATAGACAAAGTGTAATACTGAATCTAAACTACTGATTGAATTACCAGAGGAGTAAATATCATTAAGATTGGAAACAATCTCACTTATACCTTCAAAATCTTCTTGCAATATCTTCATCTGCAGTTTATTGTACATTCTGGTCTGAGGCAATAGAGGATACGGTAGTAACAAATCCTTATAGAATTCAACCAAAGAAGCTATTTGCTTTTCTTCTTCAAAATCACCAGCAACTGATAATAACTTAGCCAATAGATCGCCATCTGCGACATCAAGAAAAGTCAGGTTCAAATCATAAAACCGAAACAAAGACCTTATGTGCTTTATATATAAATCTTCCTCGACCTCATTCCAAATTATTCTATTATATATATCCTTAGCTTGGTAGAATTTTGCCAAGGCAACCAGTTCAACTTGAGATACTAAGAAATATTCCCATTGATCATGAAATATATCCAAATCACTCAATAAAAATTTTCGACCATCTTTTAAAAGCGTTTTGTAATCATCATGTTCGTTGCCAGAAAGTTTACGGAGCATATAGTAAATATTTTCACCAAGGTCAATAACCTGAGGCGTACTATCAATCTCCATAATTTCTCTTGCGAGTTTATTTAAAATCGATTTGTCTAATCCACTACTGGAATCAATACCCTCTAGGTAGGTATATATTAGCTCTGCATACTGATAGGGTAGGTAAGTCTCCGGTTGTTCTAACCACTCAATATCATATTGATCGTAACCCGCATTAAAATACTGATCTTTATCGGCCTGATAGGATTCGTGTATCGATAAGAACTCATGTAAGTGGTATTTGGCAGTATCAATTTCTCCACTTGATAAATGCTCAATTGCAGCAAGAAAATTGAACTTTGGATTATTGCGATTAAATACCTGATCTTTATTAATAAATTCTCTAAAAATAACTAAAAATTCCCTATATAAGTTTAGTAAATATGCGGAATCGACTAATTTGCGAAAATTGTCTATTGTTGGAGTATTAGAAGATAGGGAAATTTCATAGTATTCTACATCTTTCTTGATGGGTATAGATTTCTGAAAACGAGGATAATTCTGGATGTAACGGCTTTCTATTTTCTTAGTAGTTTCTGAGGATTTAGGAGTGGAACTATTTCCCTCTGTTTGAACCACATTTTCTCCCAATTCAGAAGTCTGACTATCATCATTCACAAAACGGTAAAATATTACACAAATGATTAATGCAAGAACAACAATAGCAGCTGGTTTTTTCAATATGAATCTCTTGGAGTTTATTTATTTTTCTCTAAAGCATTTAATATTTTCTTCTCATAGCTGAGTCTTATTGGCAAATAGTGTTCATGTTTTGCAGCTAATTTCGCTATATCATTATATTGGTCTACCTTCTTTAAAGCACGCTGAGCTAACCAAAAAAAATCGACTTCTTCTTCATATTGTTCATCAAAGTATCCTGAATTGTCTTCTGAATCTTTTTTCATATTAATCTTATATATAAAGCTGTTAAGTTTAAGCAGGGAAGCTTTACCAATATCTTTTTTATAAAACAACTCTGCAGCTCTAAAGTAGAACCGCACCGCCAGTAATTTAAGCTCTGCTTGTTCGGTGAGAGTCCTACTTAGATTAATACCTTTCCAATCGAGTGATTCTATCAAATCAAACCAAGCTAAAGCTCGTTGAAAATGATTTGGGTCCCCAAGATTGTCTTTAACTATGCGATTGAATGTTAAAGCGTCGCTCTCCTCTGTAATGATCTGCATTGCAAAAACTCTGGCAATATCTTTTGCCGCGGTAATGTGTTGAGATTCATTATAGCAACTGTTACAGATGTAAGTTGCTAACTCCACAGCATCAGCCCAGTTACAATAATTAACCTCCTTTCTTAATTCAGAAATCATCATCTCGCATTCGGATTCTTCATCAGTACTCCCAAAATCAATAGAATCCCCTATATTAAGTCTAGTATTAGTATCCTTAGGTTCTGTTTGAACCGGATCTCTAATATCTCCAAGGTAAATTTGTCTGTTATCACCCGTAAGATAGTTGACCTTAAAAGATCTTAATGCATTAAGACGAAGAATATTTCCATCTTCAGTCTGATGTTTAGAAGGCAGGTCAAACTCAAACTGTTCATCTTTTTGACCTTCTTTTTTAAGGAAGAAAGGAACGATTCCTCCAGCTGTGAAATAGGGATCATCCAATGGATAATACTTTGGATCTAATTTCTCGCCGCTCAGAAATTCTACCTCACCAGAAGTACCGATCTCACCGATCGGTTCTTCCTTATAAAAAATTTTGTAACCTACCCATTCCTGAGAGAAACTCATTGAGATAAGTATTGGCTGTTCGAAAATTCCCCCTTCAAAAAACACTATGATCAGTTTTTCACAGTCTAAATCCACCACCTCACCTTGCTCGTTGTATATCGGTACTATTATTTCTCCCTCAGGACAATCTGGTGGCCCACAGATCTTATACTGGGGATACCATTTTAAGTCTAAGTCTGAACAGGTACATTCGTAACATTCTGGATTCCATTCCAATAAAGGAGATATCTTTTTGCAGTTTCGGCTAGTTGCAAACCTTGTTGATTTCATAAGAATGTCTGGTAAGGAATTCTCCCTTCCAATCTCTAAGTTAAAATACTTCTGTTCCGGCAAATATTCATCTTTAAGCAGGATAACATAAGGGGTCCAATCTTGAGGATTATCGGAATATCCTTTCTTGAACTCGTACCTGCCATCCGAATTGGTATTCTTGATATATAAGATATCATCATCAGAACCAAGATTATTGTCAGTTTCTTGATCAACAAATACTCTAACTTTCGATAATGGTTTCCTCGTTACGAAATCCAATACTCTACCCGTAATCTTTGTTATCTTTTTGACAAGTGTAACCTTGAATGTGTAAGGATATTTATCTTGATCTATTTTAACACCTACACCTAAACCATACTCGATATTAGGTTCATCATTCAGTCTTTTCCCTTTCTTAATAAATTCCCTTTCAAACCAATTGCTCTTAAGATTTATCACAACTTCTTCCCAAACTTCACCATTCTCTGTATAAGAAAAAATTAATGAAAAATTCTCACCGTATTTCCAGAATTCATCCTTAATACGAACGGGGTTCTTCCAACGGAATTGATACCACTTATCTTTTCGGAGTTTTACATCGTGAGACACACCATCTTCATCTTGAATCTTGCACTGGACTTCTTTAATCAGAATTTCTTTGACATCCTCTTCACCACTCTCGAAAGTTATTCTGATATTATTCTTTTTGGCAGACAAGAGAGTACAAAAGCACAACACTATAAAAACAAAACTGAATATCTTATTCATTGCTTATCCATTCATACCAATGTTCTAAGAAAGGTTCTGCCCTAATTGCTGTTCTAAACCCAATCGTCTTATGATAAACCGACCCGTTTTCATAGATAAAAGACGTCGTTTTGCATTCTGCAGCTGATGATAAATAATCCCCTCCTCTTAAAATAACTCTTTCTTCATCGTGATAGAAATATTTTTCAACCCATTCCTTCAGATTACCGCACATATCATAAAGTCCCGATGGAGATTTAGATTCAAGGTAAGGGTAACTCTCACCATTATAAAACCCTACGGGTGTTGAATATCCAAAGCATCCAAGTATGTTAGCGTAGGTACAGCTTAATTCTCCTGACCCCACTGACTCAGGATAACTTAACTTTTCTTGAAATGTACCACTGAAAAAATCAAAGCGACAACTTGCAGCTATTTCCCATTCCAATTCATTTGCTATATGAAAACCCACTTTAACTGAGTCATAGGACTCATCGTAAGATGGGTTATCATATGTATCCTCGAATTCAAAATCAGCTTGAATGAACTGGTTTACAGCCACAGATCTGTCATTGGTGAATTGTCTTGCCTGCCAAAAATCTAATGAGTCTTTTGGTATAGATTCCTCTAAGTAAGAATTATTCACCTCCGGGTTGCTATAGAGGAAGTCTGAAACCTCGTAGATATCAATATAGAAAGCGTCAGAAGAACCTACTGTTATCTCATTAA
>CEPV01086671.1_pt1 | contig 11122 bp, 8 predicted proteins | sample 530451 | NCBI WGS metagenome assembly CEPV01 (sample SAMEA2620097, study PRJEB7988) | marine metagenome | isolation source: saline water (ENVO:00002010), including | reverse complement strand
GGCACACCGGACCCGCGGATGGGGGAGCGGGCGTGCGCCTGCGTGACGCTGAACGCCGGCGAACAACTCACCTTCGAGGATCTCCAAACGTGGTTCGACCAGAGCCAGACCGCCAAGCAGTATTGGCCCGAGAGGTTGGAGGTCTTCGACGAACTCCCCAAAACGCCCTCGGGGAAGATCCAAAAGTTCCTTCTTCGAGATTGGGTCGCCGACAGGACGGAATGACCATGCGAGGAGAGAGATGCTGGAAGCACTGAGCCTGGAAGGAAAGGCAATCATCGTCACCGGCGGAGGCACCGGCCTCGGCCGCGAGATGGCGCTGCATCTGGCAGCCGCCGGGGCCGACCTGGCGCTGGCGGCCCGTCGTCCGGGCCCCCTGGAGGCCGTGGCGGCAGAGGTCGAGGCTCTGGGACGCCGCGCCGTGGCCATCCCCACCGATATTACCGACTCCGCCCAAGTCAACCACATGGTTGAGTCGGTGCTCCAGTCCCTGGGGCACGTGGACGTTCTGGTGAACAACGCTGGGCAACCCAACGAGCCTCTGAAGCCGATCTGGGAGGTCTCCGACGCCGAGTGGCATGCAGGGATGGATGCCAACCTCACTGGCGCCTTTTACTGCGCTCGGGCAGTGGCCCAGCCCATGATCCAACGAGGGGGCGGGAGGATCATCAATGTCGCGTCCCACTTCGGGCTGCGCGGCGTTCGGGGCGAGTACGTGTACGCAGTGGCTAAGGGCGGCATGGTTCAGCTCACCCGAACGCTGGCCGCAAGCCTCTCCCGCGAGGGCGTAACCTGCGTCACCCTGGCGCCTGGCGCCTTCACGACCGAGGCCACGGCTTCTCTTCGGGAGGCGATGCCCCGAAACGAACACGTGCCAGTGGGATACTTCGGAAACCCCGAGGAGATCGGACCCGCGGTCGTCTTTCTGGCCTCGGACGCGTCTGAGTATATGAATGGGGAGATATTCCCGATCGACGGCGGTGTTCTGGCAAGCGGCGTCGCCCCCACGGGTTACGCGCCCGTTTTGCCTTTTGACCCTCACGGCACTGGAGGCGTGTAATGCCGATTCCGCCGCAGTGGGACTTACACCGAAAGACTGCACTCGTCACCACCAGCGGCCACTTCGCCACGCCCTTCTTGGCGGCGGCGTTGGCCGAAGCGGGCGCTCGCGTGGCCGTTGCGGGCGGTCCACAGGATGCTCTGGACGCCGTCCGTCAGGCTGTCAGCATCCACGACAGTGACATCCCAGTCTTTCCCGCCGATGTGACTGACCCATCCAGTGTAAACCGAGCAGTCCAGCAAACGTTAGAGGCCCATGGACGCCTGGACATACTAGTCAACAACTGCCAGTTGGTGGCCGCGAAACCCTTCCTGGAGACGACTCTCGAGGAGTTCGACCAGGTGCTAAACCAGAACCTGCGCAGCGTCTTCCTTTTCTGTCGGGCCGCCGCGGAGCACATGACGGGCCAGGGCAACGGGCGCATCGTAAACGTGAGCTCGGTGCTGGCCGAGCGCGGCGTTCAGAACATGGCGGCGTATTGCGCCAGCATGGCTGGAATAGCGCAACTCACCCGGGTTTTGGGCCTGGAGTTGAGCCGCACTGATATACGAGTAAACGGCATCGGCCCCGGCTGGTTCATCGAAGAGGACCGTAGCCTGGAGGATCAGCAGCAGGAGCTTCTGGCTCGTTTCCTTCCGTCCCGCCGTTACGGCCACCCGCGGGACCTGGCGGCCCTCCTGGTCTACCTCTGCTCCGACGTCTGCGGCTTTGTTGCCGGCCACACCGTCTACGTGGACGGCGGGGCGCTGGCGCGACTCTAGGGCGCGCCTGTCGGCCCCGCACAAGTGTCTCAGCCTTGACGAGGCAGCCCGATCAACCGATCGCTAATCTGCTGTGGCGCCTACAGGTTCAGCCAGTGCGCCCAGGGCCTCCATCAGCTTCTCGAGTCTGCTCTCCTGCTCCGACGTCAATGGCGTGAACGGGTCACGAGGCACGCCGATATCGACGCCGGCCATGCGGGTTGCAGCCTTCGCCGTCGCTGCGTAGCCTTCGGTTTCGAAGAAGTAATTCAGAGCGTACAGGTCTTGCCAAAGATTCAGGGCGCCGGCGAAGTCTTTTCGCTCGATCACCAGTTCATACAGGTTCACGCACGCCTTGGGCGTGGCGTTTGCCACACCCCAAACGCAGCCTTCGGCACCATGGATCAACCCTGCAAGAGCGCCAACGTCGGAGCCGTTGAATATGGTCAACTTGTCGCTCAGCTCAGACACGATTCGCTGGAACTGCGTCAGGTCGCTTGTGGAGTCCTTCAACATCGTGACGTTCGGTATCTCGGCCAACCGATGGAGAAGCTCCGGCGTGAGGTTGATCTTGGAGTGGGCGGGGATGCTGTAGACCATTATCGGAAGGGGAATCGCATCGCTGACGGCCGCGTAGTGCGCCACGAGTTGGTCGTCGGTGGGCACTTCGTAATACGGCGGCACGATCATCAGCGACCCGCAGCCGATGCTTTCGGCGTGCTTGCTGAGTTCAATGACCTCTCGGGTGCTGCAAGCTCCCGTGTGAGCCATGACCGGGACGCGCCCGTTGACCTGGTCCACGCAGACCTCGGTCACCCGTTTGCGCTCGTCGAAGCTGAGCGTGGGGAACTCTCCCGTGCCGCCGCAGGGGATGATGCCGTGTACGCCGTTGTCTAACTGAAAATCGATGAGACGCCTGAGTCTGTCCTCGTCGATGCTCTGGTCTCCTGGGCTGAATGGTGTGCAGACAGGGCTGAAGATACCGTGAAACTCGCTCATGGGTGGCCTCCTTCGCTGGCTGAGAAGCTCTTCCGTGGGGGCGGCGGGCTCGAGCCACATACCCCAATTGCGGCAATCGTAACAAATGGGAGGGATGTGTCAAGGGCGGCGAGATCGGCGCCAGCGGGCGTCGTCGAACTCAATTGTTAAGATGGGCAGGTGGCGGTTCTGAAAAGCGCGGACCTTGCATCATCGCCACGGAACGTCAACAATGGGGCACGCACACGGATTCGGCGCCGGATGCTGAGACTTGTTGGCCGGCAAGGCAACGCTCGGTCCAAGCCAATTGCCGACCGGATTGCACGAGGAGGGGACATGGATTTCGAAGGAGCCCGAACCTTTATGGACTTGAACCACCGCGGAGTCGTTACGACATATCAACGCAACGGCGCGATGCATACCAGCATCGTGGTCTGCGGCGCGTACCAAGGGAACGCGGCGTTCGTAATCGTCTACGGCAATTCGGCGAAAACCCGCAACCTCAGGCGCGACCCGCGATGCACCGTGATGGCCGTGGACAACGACTGGCGTCGCTACGCCGTGGTTGAGGGGCAGGCCAAGCTGCTGGACCTCCGAAACACCCCGGCCGAGGAACTTCGGGTGTTGCTTCGGGAGGTGTACCGGGCCTGCGGCGACAAAGATCATCCCGACTGGGAGGAGTACGACCAGGCAATGGTGCGGCAGGACGCGGTGGTGGTCTTGTTGAAACCCGATCGGGTCTATGGGAGGGTCGGCTGACGATCGTTCACGAAGAGAACAATCGGTTTCGCAAACGGCGCTGGAGTTCGCGGGCGCCCAGTGTCCTAAGTCAGAAGTTCGCATGATAATGTTGCGAGCCTTCGATAAGCTCAGGCCGAACGGAGTCACGGTTGTTCCGTTCGTGGCGAGCTTGTCGAACCACCTCGATGTCTCATCTTGATTTGGGGATTATGCACTGAACTTGCGACTCAGGACACTGGATATCGATGGTGAGTCGATCCATCATCTGAGCGAAACAACGATTTCGCTCGTAACGGACTATGAACAATCGAGAACGCGTCTGGGTACGCCCTGAGCGCAGAGGAAAGGATTGAAACATGGCAGCAAGCCTCAACACCGTGGAAACCGATGTCCTGGTAGTGGGCGGCGGAGGGGCCGGAACGCGGGCGGCTTTGGAATCGGCACGGGCGGGCGCAAAGACGATCCTGGCCGTCAAAGGGAGGTTCAACTCGGTTGGCGTCCACGGAGCGGGCGCCACGGGAGTCGGACTTTCGGAAGCAGGGGCGTTCTTCTACTTCGATCCCAAAACCGGCTACCCTCTAATCGACCCGGATGAGTGGGGTCCGATCAGCCTGGAGGAGATCCTGGAGCTAGACTACCAGGTCATCATCCAGGTGGGACAAGGCATGGCCGACCCCAAGCTGGCCCGCGTAATGGTCCAGGAAGCCGTGCCCCAGCGTCAACAGATCGAGGAGTGGGGCGTCCAGATTCACGGCGATCGTCTGAGGCATCATGGCTTGCCGCTCATGGCCGCCCTGGGCCGCCAGATCCAACAGACCGATGTGGACGTGCGTGAGGAGGTCGCGATCACCGACCTGCTGACGCACGACGGCAAATGCGTAGGCGCAGTGGGCGTGGACTTTCAGGGCAATGCAATCGTCTTCAAGGCCGGCGCAGTTGTCTTGTGCACTGGCGGTGACGCGGGACTGTATCGTCACAACTTCCACCCGCCCGACGTAAACGGCGACGGGCACGCGATGGCGTATCAGGCCGGCGCCACGCTGATGAACATGGAGTTCGGCCAGTTCTTCATATCCACCCTGCCCGCCGTGACGCATCCCAGCGCCGTCTGGCTGTTCCAACCCGGCGCCCGGCTCAAGAATGGTCAGGGCGACGAGTTCCTGCCCGGATACCTGCCGTCCGGAATAACGTCCGAGCAGGTCTTCGCCGCCAGAACTTACCAGCCGATGTTCACGACGGCCAACGTCAGCAAGTACGCGGACATCGCCATGATGAAGGAGACGCTGGCTGGCCGCGCCGGACCCAATGGCGGCGTGTTGCTGGACCTTACCGACCCCAGCGTCGTCACCAGAAGCATCTACGCCGAGGGCTGGCTGGCGAAGCGGGGCATCGATGCAGCCGAACGACCGTTGGAGATCGTCCCGGCTCGTCACTGCTCCCACGGCGGTCCCCGCATCGACGAACACGGTCGCACCGACGTGCCCGGCCTTTACGCCGGAGGAGGCGAGTCGGCGTCGGGACCACAGGGCGCCGACCGCATGGGCGGCCACATGCTCGGCAGCGGCCAGGTGTTCGGGACCAGGGCCGGCAGGGATGCCGCCCGATTTGCGACAGAGAACGCTCGGGACGACCTTCCCGCTGACGTGGTCGAACAGGGGTTGGAGCGAATCAGAAGCCTGGAAGCACTGCGGGGCCAAGTCCGGCCTCGCGACGTCAAGCGCGAGCTCCGCCGGCAAGTGTCGGAGGACCTGAACGTGATCCGCAGCGAAGCCGCGTGCGATCGTGTGCTGCAGACCGTGGCCCGTATCCGCGACGAAACCTTCCCGCGGCTCGCCATCCAAGAGCCCATGGACCGGATGGAGGCCATGGAGCTTCTGAACATGTTGACCGTAACCGAGATGGTCTCGAAGACGGTGGCCATGCGCACCGAAAGCCGCGGCGGCCACTACCGGGAAGACTATCCCGAGCAGGACGACGCCCAGTGGTTGAAGAGCATCACCATCCGCAAGGAACGCGACGGGATGGAGCTGGGCACGCTGGCGCTCGACCCGGAGTGGAAGGACCGCACCGACCTTTTGAAGGGCGTCAGCTTCGCCGGAGGCCGCCAGGAGTAGCTCAGTTCGCGATCCAACGATGGCCTCAGCCTGGGCGCGCCGCCGCCCAGGCTACCGCAGCTCGGTGTCTGCGTGTACGTTGCCGAGAATCTCCTGGTACACGCGGGCGTTGTGTTCGCCGATTGAGGGGTGGCGGGAGGCCTCCGTCGCTTGGCCGTTGACCCGAATCGGCAGCCTGTGGACCATGAATTCGTATCCTGACGGGTGCGTAACATGCTGGAAATGCTCGTTGGCCATGCGCTGGTCGTGCTCCAGCGCGTCCTGCACGTTCTGGACCACACCTGCCGGTATTCCGGCGCTCTGAAGGGTCTCCATGACTTCCCATCGGTCTCGCTTCGACGTCCAGGATTCCACTTCTCGCTCCACCAGGTCTTCGTGAGCTTTGCGTCCCGCCAGAGTCTGAAGCTCTTTGGATGACGCCAAGTCCGGGCGTTCCATGGCGCGGCAGAGGTCTTGCCATTGAGAATCTGACGCCACTTCAATCGCAACCCACCGGTCCTCCCCAAGTGCCCGAAATGCACCGTGCGGACAGGAGTGCGGGCTGCGATTCGCGCTTTGGGTCGGCACTCGGCGGTTGACGGTATAGTCGAGAATCTCGGTGTCGAGAAGGCTGACGCTGGCTTGATACTGCGCCAGGTCGATGAACTGTCCCTTGCCGGTTCGATTCCGATAGTGGATCGCGGAGAACAAGGCCGTGGCGCCCAGAAACGGACCGGTGAAATCAGGGTAGAGAGGACCGATGCCAACCGGCGGTCTGTCAGGGAATCCCATCGCCATGTTGAAGCCCGCTCCCGCGCCCACGCCGTTGCCGTAAGCGCCGAATCGCTTCCACGGACCGGTCGTGCCCATCACCGGCATGGACATCGCGATGACGGACGGGTTGATCTTGACGATGTCCTCGTAACCGAGTCCCCACCGGTCCATGCGATCGCCGGTGAAGTTGTTGGTTACCAAATCGGAGATGGCCGCCAGTTCTTTCGCCGTCTCGATTCCCTCAGCGGAGTTCAGGTCCAGCGTGATGCAAAGCTTGTTCGAATTGCAGTCGGCGAACACGCCGGCGGCGTCGAGGTGGTCGTCATCTTTTCGTCTTGGCCCGCCTTCGCGTATCCTGTCGAGCCGGGACATGGACTCGACCTTGATGACCTCGGCGCCGAAGTCTGCAAGTATCCGCGTCGTCAGCGATCCGGCTATGAGCCAGCAAAAGTCCAAGATCCTGACACCTCGAAGCATGTCGCTGGATGTCGAGCCGGAAACGGTTTGGTCGTCAGATGACACCGCTGCTCCTCAGGTCTTCGATTTCCTTCGCGGACAGACCGAGTTCGCCCGCGAAGACCTCTTCGTTGTGCTCTCCAAGGCTCGGAGCCGCGTGTGCTATCTCGTAAGGGGTCTCGGAGAGCAACATCGGAGCGCCCGGATAGGTCAGCGTGTCCTGCAGCTCGTCGTGCTCGATTTCCACGAAAAACCCTCTGCTGTTCAACTGTTCGTCTTCGTAGAGGTCGTCGATGGTGTTTACGGGCATGCCCAGCAACCGGCGATTCTGCGCTTCACGGAAGAAGTCGTTGCGGTTGTAGAGCGCGGCTAGCTTCCCGGTTGCGTCAGCCACAGGACCTGGGTCTTCCATGCGCTTGACGGGCTCCGACCACTCAGGAGCGATCAGCTCTTCGGCCAGGTCATGTTCCAGCAGCCAGACGATGAAATTGTCCCAGAAATCCGGCGGGACGACGAAACTGACCCAACCGCCGTCTCTGCACTGGTGAATGGAGCGTCCGCTGCCGCCTACGCTGCCCATTCCCGCGCGGTTCGGAGTCTGCCCGAGGTCCGTGTAGAACTTGGCGTTGGCGGTCTGAATGGTGGACATCGACACAGCTTCCTGCATGGAGATGTCCAGGTGCGATCCCATACCTGCGGGGTCCATGTCGCGGGCGCAAATCGCCAGCGTGATCCCGGTGGACGCCGCGATCGAGGCCAGGTGATAGCCCTGCAATCCGGCCGGGTGATTGGGCGGGTCATCCGGAAAGCCGCAGAGCGCCATGAGGCCGCCCATGGCCGCGCCGACGATGTCCGTGCCAACGTAGCCGCTGTAGGCGCCTTGCTGACCGAAGGGCGTGATAGATGCCGTGATCAGGTTGGGGTTGGTTTTCGAGAGTTCTTCGTGACTCAACCCCAGACTCGCGAGATGTCCGGGGGCGTAACTCTCGACCAACACATCGCATCGCTGGGCCAGACGCCGGAGCAACGCGGCGCCGTCCGGTGTCTCGATATCCAAGGTGATGCTTTTCTTGCTGGTGTTGTAGTGAAAGTGCCGTAGGCTTGTCTCGACGCCTACTTGTCCATGGTAGTACGGCCCTTTGTGGCGGAGCGAATCTCCTTCGGGCGGCTCCACGCGAATGACTCGGGCGCCTAGGTCGGCCAGAATCTTCGTGCAGTAGGCGCCTATCTCCAGGGACAGGTCAAGCACCTGAATGTCCGCGAGCGCCTTGTCGGGGACCGGTAATTGTGACTGTTGAGACGGCATGACAACTCGACAATGGGATTGTGCTGACTTCGGCAGCCCTATTGACCGGGTTGCGGTCGTTTTTGCGTGCGTGAAACCATATCAGAGCGACGCTGTCCTGTCAGGTATATCGTCCGGTGAGCACGGCCTCACGTCATGTCTGCGATCCAATCCGCCCTGTGGGTCGTGATGGATCGCAGTCGCCAGTTACCGGATTTGGGCGACACGACGAAGGCGCTGCGGTTACGAACACCAGCAGTCGAACGATCGTCCGGAACAGGCGAGTGCGAGCCTCGGGAACTGGCCAGGCAACATTGTACAACACTGCTGATTAGGCCCGTCGGGTGTCGCCGGCGATTGCCGGCCGGTCGCATGCGGCGCCTGGTTGGGAGAAGGGACATTCTGCCGAGAGAGGAGTTTCAGGGTGTTGGAGGACCAGATTCCGTCCGGATGGACTCAAGAAATCCTTGGCGGCTCAAGACAATCCTCGGAATGGATGCGTGGATCAGAGGGCGCGATTGAAATCGTCGATCCGGTCAGGGGAAAAGGGTCTGGCTTGCGTGGGAGAATCCGCGACGAACGGCTTCCGGACATTCCTGCAAAGCCGTGAGACTGGTCATATGCCTTGGAGTCCCAGCCGGCGCTGTCGGACCGCCACAGCCAGTCGGTGCTGTTTCGGCAGCCGGCAACCAGTCGCCGTTCGCAACGGCCCGCGGTCGATCTGCCAGCCGCGGGTCCGACATGGCTTCTGGTGCAGCGACCTAGATCTCTATCCCTTTGATCGTGACCTCTGCGTTAGCAAACTCGACGATCAAGTCGTACATTCCGGCGGGCACGTCCGGAATGCTGAAATCGCCCAACACATCGACCGGCGTGTCGTTCATGCGGATCCCGTCGGAAACCAGCGCGACTGTCGATTGGGCCAGGTCGCTCAGGTCTCCGCCTCTCACAAGCACCTGACCGTCCAGAGTCGACATCCCATGCGCCTCTTCGTGCTGTTGGATGTCGATGCAGATCCTGCTCTCAGCCTCGTAAACCCTTCGCCGAGACAGGGTCGCGGCGCCGCGCACACCAGCCATCCGCGGTTGCAGCGACTGGGTGTCCAGCAACGGCTGAGCTAGGAGTTGCTCTGTCGCCGCTTCAGCCTCGACGTCGCCCATCGTCCCCTGCACCGACGCCAACCGCTCTAGGCACTTCTCGCAGCCCGCATCGATGTGCGACTGGACGTTCGCCCAATCCGCTCCCTCGAGCTGGTCCATCGCGTAGTCCACTATGAGCGTGAGTTGTATTTCGCATTTTACCGACATTGTCATTTGCCCCTTGTTCTGGCGCCCCGCCTGGCCACCTCGGATCAGGCGGGGCCCATATCATCTATCTGCGTCAGGTGAGCGTGTCCTTCAGTCCCGTTGTCGGCTCCGCCCTTTCCGGTGCCGCTTTTTCTTAGGCTTCTTTTTGCTCACCTTCTCGCTCGACGTGTCGTCCGGCTCGTCGATCAACGTCACCGTCGGTTCGTCATTGTGAGACGTGTAGCTCGGCTCGTCGCTGGACGTGTCATTCAGCTCGGCGCTGGGCTGCACTGCCGCCAAAAGGTTGGCTCGCCCTCCACCCAGCATGTTCACGTACTCGGGATTAAGGCCGTCGATGTTGTCGGCGCTCTGCGAGATCACACTGCTCAGTTCCGACGGCGACAAAGCGTGCTTCGCGCTGAGGATCAGCGCTGCCTCTCCCGCGATCATCGGCGTCGCCTGCGAGGTGCCGCTCCACCATGCGAATTGGCCCTCGCCGTACGTGCTGTAGATCTCGACGCCAGGCGCACTGACCGTCACTTTGGAATCGTAGTTCGAAAACAGTGCCTTGATGTCATTGTTGTCCACCGCCGCCACTGCCACGGAATGCGTGTAAGCGGCTGGATAGTGGAGATTGTCTTTGTCGGCATTGCCAGCGGCTGCGACGACCGTGACGCCTCTGCTCGCGGCATATTTGACGGCGTATTCCAGAGATTCTGACTTGCACCGAACGCCCATGCTGACGTTGACGACGTCAGCCCCGTGGTCGACCGCATACTCGATGCCTTCAGCCACTATGAAGGACCATGACTCGCCTTCGCTGTTTTGGACGCGGATGGGCAAGATCGTGGCGTCGGGGGCAACTGTCCTGACGATCCCCGCCACGTGGGTCCCGTGACCCCAGCCTTCGTCTCGAAGCCCGTTTCCGTTGTCGTCGAGCCAAGCAAGCTCATCCGTCGGGTCGTTGTCATTGTCGATGAAGTCCCAACCGCCGGGAACGATGCGATCACGGAAATACCAGTGGTTGCTGATTCCGGTGTCGACTACCGCTACCGTTACACCTTTGCCGGTTGCATACTCGTGCGCGCCCAGTGCGTTTATGTTGAGCATCGCCGCCTGATCGCGTGCCCTGGCGCCGTATACGCCGTCCAAGGCGTCGATTGTCAGGTCCAAAAAGTACGCTGTTGAGAACTGGTCAAGCATCGCCTGTGTGAACTGGTCCAGTATGGCCGCGGCGAACTGCTCCAGCACTGCTTGTGTGAACCCGTCCAGCGCCGCTGCCGAGAATCCGTCCAGATCTGCCTGCGTGAACCCGTCCAGCGCCGCTTGCGAGAATCCGTCCAGCGCCGCCTGGGAGAACCCGTCTAGAACAGCCTGTGAGAATCCGTCCAGCACTGCCTGCGAGAACCCATCTAGCGCCGCCTGCGAGAACCCGTCCAGCGATGCCGCCGAGAATCCATCCACTCGTGCGCCTGAAAATCCTTGCTGAATTGACACCGAGCCGTTGAACTGGCCGATCTCCGACCAGACAAACCACTCCGCGCGCCTCAGCGACCTTGCAAGTTTTTTCGCGCTCTTTCGTTCCGGGGGCGCGAGTACGTAGATGTTCGTGCCGGGGAAGGTCTGAACGACCGTTGTACCGTACTCGGCGTTGATTCTGTTGATATCGATGCCGTCGACCAGTTTGACCGCCAGGTGCGAACCCTGCG
>CEPV01059378.1_pt1 | contig 11132 bp, 11 predicted proteins | sample 530451 | NCBI WGS metagenome assembly CEPV01 (sample SAMEA2620097, study PRJEB7988) | marine metagenome | isolation source: saline water (ENVO:00002010), including | reverse complement strand
CAGCCAGAATGGGACTGAGACACGGCCCATACTCCTACGGGAGGCAGCAGTGAGGAATATTCCGCAATGGGGGAAACCCTGACGGAGCGACACCGCGTGAAGGATGACACCCCTTGGGGCGTAAACTTCTGTTCTGAGGGACGAAATTTTTGACGGTACCTCAGGAGAAAGCACCGGCTAATTCCGTGCCAGCAGCCGCGGTAAGACGGAAGGTGCAAGCGTTACTCGGAATCACTGGGCGTAAAGCGTCCGCAGGCGACTTTTTAAGTCCGACATTAAAATGCGCAGCTCAACTGCGTAGTGTGCCGGAAACTGAAGAGATTGAGTCACCCAGAGGCATCTGGAATGCCATGTGAAGGGGTAAAATCCGTTGATCCATGGTAGAACGCCAAAAGTGAAGACAAGATGCTGGGGGTGTACTGACGCTCAGGGACGAAAGCGTGGGGAGCGAAGGGGATTAGATACCCCCGTAGTCCACGCCCTAAACTATGCGTGCTCGGTGTTGGGAGTTCAATCTTTCCCAGTGCCCCAGCTAACGCGGTAAGCACGCCGCCTGAGTAGTACGGCCGCAAGGCTAAAACTTAAAGGAATAGACGGGGACCCACACAAGCGGTGGAGCATGGGGTTTAATTCGATAATAAGCGGAGCACCTCACCCAGACTTGACATCCCGAGAACGTTCTAGAAATAGAGCAGTGCCGCAAGGAACTCGGTGACAGGTGGTGCACGGTCGTCGTCAGCTCGTGCTTTGAAGTGTACTGTTAAGTCAGCAAACGAGCGCAACCCTCATCCTATGTTGTTATTTCATAGGAGACTGCCGCCTCCAAGGCGGAGGAAGGTGAGGATGACGTCAGATCTGCGTGTCCCTTACGTCTGGGGCAACACCCGTGCTACAATGGCCGGTACAAAGGGCAGCGAACCCGCGAGGGGGAGCCAATCTCAAAAAACCGGTCTCAGTTCGGATTGAAGTCTGCAACTCGACTTCATGAAGTTGGAATCGCTAGTAAACGTGAATCAGCTACGTCACGTTGAATATGTTCCTGGGTCTTGTACTCACCGCCCGTCAACTCATGAAAGGCAGGGGCGCCCGAAGCACCTTTATTCTTCGGAAGAGGTACCACGGTGAAACTGCTGATTGGGAGTAAGTCGTAACAAGGTATCCGTAGGAGAACCTGCGGATGGAACACTTCCTTACCAGGGAATTTTTTACCCTGAGGGCCGCATAAGCGGTCTCGAAGGGTTCTCTGAAGAATATGCTCTGATTGATAGCAATTTAAATCATCATATTACTTGATTGCTCAGGTGCTATCAGCCTGAGAGCTCCTCTACTCTGCGATGGTGTGATCACCAACAATTGACAATTGACACGCTCCCCCGCTTTCGCGGGGTCGCTTTTAACAGTTAACAATTATTTTAAAAAGAGTTAATTGTTAAAAGGACGTGTAGCGCCCGTGTTAACTGTCAATTGTTTATTCGTGACACATTCAACTCCCTCATTCTTAATAAATTTCAAAAATGACTCAAGCTGTCCCCACATCTTATATTTTTCAACTTCGTGGCTATGTCCCCACAAGTGAAAATAAGGTTGGTCGGTTTTTTTGGCATATGTGAACATTTCTTTGGCAAGACTGAACCAACTTGTGCACGACTTGATCGAGATTCCAAGTTTTCTGATATCACCATATAACGCACGCATTGGACCGAAGTGATCAAGTGGATGCCACCACAAAGTCCACTTCTTCCTCCAAGGAAATGGAGTGATCTGCAAACTTGTTGGCATTGCCAAAGAGTCTGACGAACTAAACTTTATATTCTCCACAGTCCTTGCACCTTCAAACCCTGCATTTCTGACCATCTCCTTAACTTCTTTATTAAATAATCCAAACGGATAACAAAACGATTTACATTCCTCGCCTGTAATTCCTTCAATCCATTTCTTGCTCGATTCTATTTCCCACTTCGCTTCATCCAAGCTGACTTTTGTAAGTTTAGGATGTGTCATAGAGTGTGCACCAACTTCGTGTCGTGAATTCAAATCTTTAATCTGCTGGGCTTTAAGCATATCTTTGTTGTGTTGCTCCTCCGGACAAATATAAAAAGTCCCCTTGCAATCATATTTTTCAAGCAAGCTTGCAACTGCAAGATCCAATACATAGCCGTCGTCCCAGGAGGTCGTAAATAACATCAAGAAGGAGAGTACTGCAAAAATCCTTCGACCACCATTTCTTTCGCCTCTTCCTCAGTCACTCCTCTGGAGGTTAAGTAAAACAAATCTTCAGGATCAATTCTTTTTACGCTCGCCGAGTGACTGACTACCACATCATCATTTTTAATTTCCAAACCGGGAACCAAATCAACTTTCGCCTCCGGATCAAGCATCAAAAACTCCTCATTCAAGAATCCTTTAAATCCTTTACATCCTTTTTCAACTTCTAAAACTCCTTTGCAATTAATTCGAGAACTACCTTCGGCCACGCCCTTCAAAATAATATCCCCCTTACAATCCTTCTCCTCAAACTTACACTCAACATCAATATCCTGATCACAATCAACCGCATGAAACATTCCATTGATCTTTAGCTCTCCCCCCTCTTCGCATTTGCTTCTGAGTTTAAGCTGTCCGCCTTTTGCAAAGATTTTTAAATCAATCTTCTCGCCTTTTTTCACAAGTACTTCAATCTTCGCATCGCAGGAATCCAGATTTATAGTCTTCGAAGATACGACCACCAAGTGGACTTTTTCATCCGCATTACGAGATGAGCTGATTTCTATGGCCGATTGTTTAATGGTCTTATGAGCCATGATTTTGTTGGCATTATATGGTACAATAATCTGATGGGTATTGAACCATTAAATGTAAGAGTTACTCCCGGCACAGAGGCAGATACAGCCAAATCTGATGCAACGAGAGAGCAAAACTCTGAAACGTTACAGATATCTGTGCCAGAAGCAATGTTTGCGCCAGTAAATGGTCTTGTTACAGCCATTGCTGATGGAAATAAAGGATTAATTTGAACAACTTTGGAAAGAACCGACGGTCCTAAACTATGTGACGCTATCGGATATCTGCCGGAAGATTATCAAGATGCACTAGCAACATATCTAAGGGAGATGTGGGAAGGAGCAGAACTGGGATCCTTGGGTGAAATTATCAAAAAATTATATGCAATATTGGGATCCGGTGCTGTATTGGCACTAACTGCACTTATTGAAGAAATGAAACTAAAAGAATTTCCTCCAGAAGTTAAAAAGCGAAGGAGTGGTGGAGATAGAGGTATAGATGAATATATATAAACTTTAGGCTTTTGCCAAAAGCAATTCCAAAGAAAAAGGAGTAGAATGTCTTGATGTGAGCGAACAACTCAGACTTGACTTTGAGGCGGCAGAAAAGGCTTCGACAAGTTTAGAAACTAGAAGCCAAGATTTTGATGAAAGCGGGAAAAGAATCTGGCACAAGCAACGCCGGTATAGAAATCAAATAGATTGGATTCTTGAAGTGTACTATCACCGACTAAAGAAATTTGATTACGACCATGAAAAAGCTAGAGCGAGCATGATAGAAGATGGATATTTAACACGTAATCCTAAACATGATCCAACGGATCCAAATAGTCTTGAATTCACTCCAAACGATGCTAAACAGCCATGGGCAAAGAAGCTGCGCAAAAAATCACCCAACCGCTCCCTCCATTTCAACTCCTCTACAAACTCCAGGTAACATTTTAGCCCACAGATCCTTCCATCTCTAATTCGATCAACCTATTCATCTCAACCGCATATTCAAGCGGAAGAAGTCTGACTATGGGATCCATGAAGCCATTTACAATCATTGCTTTTGCCTCCTCTTCCGCAATTCCCCTCGAAGTTAAGTAGAATAAATCTTCTGCACTGAGCTTTCCGACTCTAGCTTCATGTGCAATTGTCACATCATTATTTCTTAACTTTATGTCGGGAATTGTATCGGTTCGACTTAGGTCATCCAGAAGCAGGGCATCACATTCCACACTGACTACAGAGTTGCTCGCATTCTCTCCGATTTTAACTAAGCCACGGTAAGTACATGTGCCCCCTGCTTTTGAAACTGACTTTGACACAATCTTTGATGATGTATGCGGTGCTGAATGTATTACTTTCGCGCCCGTGTCTTGCCATTGTTCACCTGACGCGAAGGCGACTCCAAAGTGATCGCTTCTCGCCCCTTCGCCTGCCAGAACTGAACACGGATAGAGCATAGTAACTCCCGCTCCTAAGTTTCCTCCGACCCATTCTATAACTGCATCTTTTTCTACAATCGCCCTCTTCGTATTTAAGTTATATGTATCCTTGCTCCAGTTTTCAACTGAACTGTATCTAACCTTCGATCCTTGCTTTGCATAAATCTCAACGCATCCGGCATGAAGACCCTTAGACCCAAATTTTGGCGCTGAGCATCCTTCTATGTAATGAACTTCTGCACCTTCATCAACAATAATCAGAGTATGTTCAAACTGTCCCATGTTCGGGGCATTCATTCGAAAGTAAGCTTGCAGTGGCTCTGTTACAACTACTCCCTTGGGGACATAAAGGAATGTTCCGCCTGACCAAACGGCACCATGAAGAGCTGCGAATTTATGATCTGAGTTTGGCACGCATTTCATGAAATATTCTCTGACCAAAACCGGGTGTTCTTTGACCGCATCATCCATATCCATGAAGATGACTCCTGACTTTTCCCACTCTTCTTTTAAACTGTGATAGATAATGTCGGATTCATATTGCGCACCAACACCAGCAAGCCACTTGTGTTCCGCTTCCGGTATTCCGAGCTTCTCGTAAACTTCTCTTATGTGATCCGGAAGCTCTCCCCAATCATCAGTTGCATCAATTCCCGTCGGTGCATAGTAAGTGATATTATCTAAATTTAAACCTGAAAGGTCCGGACCAAATTTTGGAAGGCTGATTGACTCGTATTTACTAAGTGAGTCCTCTCTGTGTCCTCGCATCCATTTAGGCTCATTTTTATCTGACGATATCTGATGCAAGAGATCGGAATTTAGGCCTTTTTGGAGAAGAGTGGATGGCACGTTGTCTGGACCACAGATTACACAGATTACGCAGATTACGCAGATATTTTATTAAGAATAACACCCGGCAAACGCACTGTTTGAGATCGAAAGCACCACCTTGCAAGTTCCTTAAAGCAAGAACGAATTGGATGAGGCTCTCCCGCTCAAGGCCTCTAACTCTGAGTGCATCCAATTCGTTCTGCACACTATAGAAGCTCTAATTGTGCTTTCGAGCGAGTTTGCGTTTGCCTTGATCTTTTCTTTGCTTCTTTCTTTTGCATCAAGGTAAAAGAAAGAAGAAAGACATTGATAATTAAGCCAAAAAGCTCATAATTGAGGCTCTTGAACCTAAATTGCCGAAATGTACGTTTTATGCTATAATTACACTAAATAATGAACTCAGAAAATGTATCTTCAGAGGCTCCCAAAGCTCATATCTTGAAGCGATTGGCCAATCGAGTATGGATGATATTAAGATATAAAGTTCTCCCCTTCTGCAAAAGGAGATGGAAGCTTTTGACTGTTTTAACAGTAATAATCGTGCCATTCCTTCTTCTGCTCATATGGATCTTTGCACCGGAGAGTCCAGAAGTCGTTATGGCAACCGCGGAAAGGAGTGATTTGGTACAGACTGTTGAAGCTGTTGGAACCGTAATTTCGGAAAAGGACTTAAAACTCAGATTTCCACTAACAGGCGTCGTTGGAAAGGTGCTAATTGAAGAAGGCGACAGTGTTGAGGAAAACCAGGAGCTTGCTCATCTAAGGAACGGAGCTCTGAAGGCAGATGTGACTGCAGCACAAGCAAGTCTTTCATCTCAATCAGCTCAACTTAAGGAGCTAAAAGAAGGAACTCGTCCGGAAGATATTCTTATTCAGGAAGCAGAGGTTGAAAACAAGAAGGCGGCTCTTGAGTCCGCGTACGCAACCTTTAATGGAGCCAAAGAGAAGCTGGAAAAATTGAACATGGAAGCCAAGATAAGCTTGTCTGGGTATGTTTCAACAGCAAGCAGTGAAACGTCTGAGCAGCTGACAGAAATCAGATCAGCCTTAAGAAAGATAGAAGATGTCTTAGAGGATTCAGCATTAAACCGTGCTGCCACATATAACGAGCCTACTGATTTTGAAATGCTGACAAGAAAAAAGGCAAATGCAATACACCAGATAGAACAAATGATTAAATTACTTCCTTCAAATTTCAAAGACTACAAAGAAGCAATAAGCAAACTGAGGGAAGTGCGAGATACGACCGCGGAAGCGTCCCAAACTATTTCAAAAATGTATTCATTCGTTGCAAATATGAAGCTGTATCACAACTATGATTTCAGCGACCGAGAAACTCATAAAACAACATTAACTACGCAAAGTAATACAGTTCAAGATGCGTTATCCTCTCTCGATTCTACTCTCAAGACAATGCGCGATGCATCAGCCGATTACGACACGCAGATTGCAAGTGCCCAGAGCACAATAGAAACTTCCCAGGCAGATATTCAAACCTACGAAGCATCTCTAAGGAAGCAGGAAGCCGAGCTTGCAAAGAAGAGGGCAGGAGCCAGGCCTACAGAAATTCAAGCTCAGCAAGCAAGAGTGAATCAAGCATATGCCGAATTGAATCGTGCAAAGGCAAAGCTTGAAGACACTATTATCAGAGCCCCAATTGCTGGGGCAATAACAAAAGTTAATCTGAAAGAGGGCGAATTTACAGGCGGACTGGATTTGAATGAGTTTGCCCTGAGTATGTTAGGCGCTTCTCCTTACAGAGTTGAAATGTTTGTTGCAGAGATTGACATACCGAAAGTTAAATTGAGCCAAAGCGGGTCAATTGATTTGGATGCGTTCCCGAACGAAGAGTTTGTAATGAAGGTAAGTGAAATCGATCCGACCGCGACTGACAAAGATGGAGTATCCAAATACCGCGTTAAGCTGGACTTCCCTGAGCAAGATATGAGATTGAAGATAGGAATGACCGGAGATGCGGAAATTTATACTGACTTCAGGAAAGACGTTGTGCACATACCAGGCAGGGCCGTCTTTACGGACGAAAAGGGAGATGAAATTGTGAAGATATTAAAAGACAATAAAGTAATCGAAAGGAAGATAAAAACCGGAATGGAAGGAGAAGGCGGTGACGTGGAAGTAATTGAAGGTATCAATGAGGGTGAGACGATAATTCTATTAATTAAGGATTAACAATTAACAATTGACAATTAACACGCTCGCTACGCTCGCTCTTAACAACCAATATACAATCTTACGTCTTACGTCCTAAATCCTACGTCCTAATCAACTGCGCTACTGAGTTACTGCGCTGAATAACATGACCGCCACCAATAACGACTTCAACGGCAACGGAAAATCTCCCCTGATAGAAACTAGTAAATTATGTAAATCATATTTCAACGATGAACTGGAAACGAAAGTGCTTTTTGATATCGATCTGACAATTAATAAAAACGAGTTTGTGGGAATCATGGGACCATCGGGTTCCGGAAAATCAACACTGATGCACATACTCGGATTTTTGGATCATCACACTGGCGGAGAATATCTCTTCCACGGCAAGCATGCACAAGAGATGGATGAAGATACACTCGCAAAAGTCCGCGCAACAAGAGTGAGTTTCGTCTTCCAGGCTTTTAACCTGTTGCCGCGCGCATCAGTCCTGCAAAATGTAATGTTGCCTTTAATTTATCACCCAACTATCCCCGCATCCGAACGCCTGGAAAGAACAAAAAAGGCAATTGAGGCTGTAGATCTAACCGATCACTCTGATTATTTGAGCAATCAATTATCCGGAGGTCAAAAACAGAGAGTGGCAATAGCAAGAGCTCTCGTAACCGAGCCGGAGGTTATATTTGCAGATGAACCGACAGGAAACTTGGACTCAGCATCTGGAATACATGTGATGCAAGCGCTTCAGGAACTGCATTCAAACGGACACACGATCATTCTTGTAACTCATGAACAAGCAACAGCTGAGCATGCAGATAGAATTATTGAATTGTTTGACGGAAGAATTACAAAAGACACGAGTAAGTTTAAAACCAGGAAGGCAAAGAAGGAAGATTCCCTTAAGAAATAATGATTACAACCAGTCACTCGTCGCTAGTCACTAGTCACTGGTCACGCCAGCTGACGAGCGACGAGAGACAAGTGACTAGCGACATTCCACTTCACCAATAACATGCTAATTCGCGATTTATTTTCGACAGCGAGTAAGGCCGTCACTGTTAATCGGATGAGATCACTCCTGACTATGTTGGGGATCATAATTGGAGTCGGAGCAGTCGTTTTGATGACCGGGGTTGGGAAAAGTATTGAGGGAGTAATCCTCGGACAAATTGACTTCATGGGACCCAAAACCATGGCGATATTTCCCGGAAATGATGGGCCTGAAGGCGGAAGCACCACTATGCGTCCGGACTTCGATGCACTTACATTCTCTGATGCAGAGGCGCTGGAGTCTCTCACTACTGTAAGTAGCGTTGCCCCCGCTGTTATTGTCCCAGGAAATGCCCGATATGGCAGAGAGGAAGCAGACCCTAGGATTATCGGGGCTTCTCCAAATTACTATTTGAATCAGAATATAGAAACTGCAGAGGGAAGATTTCATGATCAAAGAGACGAGGAGTCCTCTAACTATGTTGTAGTAATTGGATCGGAGATTGCGGATGATTTGTTCTTTGGAAGAAATGCAGTCGGCAAAAGAATCGAAATTGCCAACAGAAAGTTTACGGTTATAGGAGTTTTGAAACCGATTGGAATGGTCTTCTTCCAAAATATCGACGACAGAATCATCATTCCCCTTTCAACTGCAATAAACATGACTGGAAGAAAGCACGCAGATATGTTTTCTCTCCAATCAACTAACGGATTTGAAATAGCATTCGAAGACGTCAGGGCCTTGCTCAGACAGCGCCATGGGATCACTCCTCCGGAAGATGGATCAACTGATAATGACGACTTTCTTGTTAGATCTGCAGCTCAGGCAGAGCAAGTTCTGGGCACGGTTTCGATAAGCCTGACTGTATTTATCACGATGATTGCAGGAATTTCGCTCTTCGTTGGGGGAATTGGGATTATGAATATAATGCTTGTATCTGTTACTGAGCGTACAAGAGAAATTGGGCTAAGGAAGGCAGTCGGAGCAAAAAGAAGAGATATACTGCTTCAGATACTTATCGAGTCTGTATTTCTGACTTTGATTGGAGGCCTTATCGGAATCGCGATTGGAATAGGAATAGATTTTCTTCTGGCAAAAACCGTTGAAAAGTTTTTAGGTGAGTATCAGTTTGCAATAAGTGTAGGAGCAATATTCTTAGCCCTTGCAATGGCAACTGTTACAGGAATTGCTTTTGGAATCTATCCTGCAAGGAAGGCATCTAAATTACATCCAATTGAAGCGTTGCGTTATGAGTAAAACAAGTTCCCACCAGCCACAGGTCACACGTCGCAAGTCGCAAGACCTGTCACAAGTCACAAGTCATATATCCTGTGACTTGCGACCTGCGACTAATCCTGTGACCTGTGACTTTATACCTGTGACCCCCAACAGTCCTACAACTAATAATAAATAATGCTACTGTCTGACACAATTTCGGCTGCAATGGAGGGACTCCACCGTTCCCGCCTCAGATCGATGTTAACAACGCTCGGAATCGTAATCGGAGTTGGCTCTGTTGTTCTAATGGTTTCTGTTGGAGCAAGTTTTGAACGTTATATCCTGGATCAGGTTGAAAGTTTTTCGGGAGATACGTTTGAAATTCATGCAAAGGGAGTTCAGGACATTGGAAAGGATGTATTAAGCATTACATTTGGAGACCTTGAAGCTATAAAAGATCTAACTACTGTGCAAAATGTAGCACCCGCAATCTTTTTGACTGACCGGATCAGTTATGGACGCGAAGAGATAGCACCATTTATTTTTGGAACGACCAAAGAAATATTTATTAACTGGTCGCTGAAGATTGATCAGGGAAGATTGCTCACGGACGGAGATGATAAGGGCGCCAAAAGTGTGACCGTCCTTGGTTCACAAGCTGCTGAAGATTTATTCCCTAACGAGAATCCTTTGGGCAAAAAAATAACTGTCGGCTCACGTAAATTTACAGTTGTCGGAGTTATAGAAGCCATGGGCTCGCCGTTAGCTGAACAAATGGACTCAATTGTCTATGTGCCGTTCTCTGTAGCCAAGGCGATACAGGGGCGTAGTACTTATATTGACTACATAGCTCTGCAATCGAAGGGCGGTGATAATGAACTGACGAGAAGGGACATCGTCGCTCTGCTTAGGCAGAGACACAACATAGATAATCCCGAAGATGACGGAGATAAGGATGATTTTTACGCGCGTTCTTTTGAGCAGGCAATGGAGATCATCAATACCGTGACGATGAGTATTACGCTATTTCTAGGGCTCATCGCAGGCATCTCCCTTTTGGTTGGAGGAGTAGGAATCATGAACATCATGCTTGTGTCTGTTACCGAACGTACGAAAGAGATAGGACTAAGAAAAGCAGTTGGCGCACGCAGAATAGATATACTTCTTCAGTTCCTTTTGGAAGCGATTGTTCTTACTTTGATTGGAGGAGTAATCGGAGTTATTGGAGCCATCGGTTTGGGACTTCTTATGACAGCAGTTGCAAACAAGCTTTTGGGAGGCATCACTTATGCAATTACACTGACTTCAATTCTACTTCCTTTGATTACTGCAATAGTTGTAGGACTTATTTTTGGAATTTATCCGGCAAGGAAAGCAGCCAAACTTAGTCCAATTGAAGCAATGGGGTATGAATAAAGATATCGGCTTGCATTCATAACATCACTCAGGTAACAATAACTATGTATTCTATTATTTTCCCCTTTTGTATATGTTTTTTGATGACGAACCATGTTGCGGCGACGGTACATGCGCACCAGGAAGTGACGATGCAGGTGCAGGTGCAGGAGATGACGGAGCAGCAGGCGGAGATGATGCCGCACCTCCTCCTGTAGAGGAGCCATCAGCAGATGCTCCTGCGGAGCCCGAAGTTCCTGCTTAGGCTATTTACGAAAAATAGTTCCCGTCCGAGAGGCGGGGCTTTTTTTT
>CEPV01073805.1_pt1 | contig 11144 bp, 9 predicted proteins | sample 530451 | NCBI WGS metagenome assembly CEPV01 (sample SAMEA2620097, study PRJEB7988) | marine metagenome | isolation source: saline water (ENVO:00002010), including | reverse complement strand
CCGAACGTCTGGACAGCGCCTGCGTGTGCTCCCGGCGAGGAGGTCTCCAGGCACGATTCGGATCTCGCGTCCGCACACGCGAGCAACGACATGCGCCAGCTCGCCGATCGATATCTCCCGGTCCGTGCCGATGTGATAGATGCCCAGCGGCTCACCCTGCTCCATGACGCACAGCAGGGCCCTAATGAAATCGTCTATGTAGATGAAGGATCGCGTCTCGCGACCGGTACCCTGAATCGGAAACTCCACGATCCCGTCGCGGTTCCGATCCGCGCACTCCTTCATGCGTAACACGAACTGCGGAATGACATGCTCCCCCCCCATATCAGGCCCGTAGACGTTGTGGGGCCGGCAGATCAGCGTGTGATTGAAGAACTTTCGACCGTAAGTGACCGCGAGCAGCTCGCTGATGATCTTTCCGCCGCCGTATGAAAAACGCGGGTTGAGCACGTCCGGCACGGTGAGCGGTGCTGTTTCGTCGGTCGGAATGGTCGGCGGCGCCTGATAGACCTCAGAACTCGACGCCAGGACGAGCTCCCGCACACCCGCGGCAAGACACGCGTCCAGAACGTTGATCATTCCCTTCGTTGCCACCTCCAAGACCAGCTCCGGCTTGGAGTAGAAGAACTCCGTGCCGTTGACATAGGCAAGGTGACAGACGCAGTCCATGCCACGCACGGCATCCCGGACGACCTCGGCGTCACGGATGTCGCCAGTGATGCGCTCGATGCTGTACTGCCCTTCCCCGAGCCTCGTGATCGTACCGCGCGAATCGTTGTCAAGAGACCGGATCTCGGCACCGGCCGCGAGCAACCCCTTGATCAGCGCGCTTCCGATGAAGCCCGTTCCCCCCGTCACCAGAATCTTCTTCCCGCTGATACGACTGCTCATGGTAGTAGGTGCAATGCAGATCGGCTCACATGTGCGCTCTGCCGCCAAGCGCCGTGGCCGCTGGGATACGAACGAGAACGTCGGGGCCCTGTCGGCCGGCCTTTCTCAACTGTCTCAGCCCCCAGATGAACCAGCGGAAGTATTCCGCCGTCCAAGGCCCTACCCGGAAGGTGGACTTGCCGCCGTACAGTCGGTCGATAGAGATGATCGGCACTTCCCCGAGACGGAACCCGGCCAGTTGCGCCTTGATCGCCATCTCAAAGGCGACGGCCCATCCCACCGGTCGCGCTTCGAGGTGCAGCATGTCGAAGCGGTCGCGTCGAAACATCTTGATGCCGGTCGTGCAGTCGGTCAGCGCGGATCGGGCCATCCAGCGAAACAACCTGTTCGCGGCCCGCGACAGCAGGCCTCCGACGATCGAGCCACCGAGACGGCGCCCGCCGTGCGCGTAGCGGGTGCAACTCACGAACTCGCATCCGCACTCCATCAGTGCCAGCATGTCTTCGATCGCGAGCACAGGGCCGACCTCGTCTGCAGCAAACACCAGCACATACCGGCCCTCAGCTACCGCGACACCCGCTCGAATGGCGTTGACGACCCCGTGCCCCAGCGTGTTGTGCACGGTCCGAAGCGTCCGGTCCGACGGCTGCTCAGAGACCACCTGCAGGCTGTCGTCTTCCGGTGTGTCATGCACGATCACAACCTCGTACGGGACGTCGACGATCGCACGCAGTATTCTGAGCATGAGGCGCAGATTGATGCCTTCGTTCCTGACGGGCATCAGGATCGTCAGCGTGCACGGGGCGGAGCTGTCGGTCTCCCGATCGGTCACGGAGACGCTCATTCAGGATACGTTCGCTGGGTGGTGGCGCTCGGCGAACTCGCGTACCGCACCAACCACCTCATCCACGTCGTCGTCGGACAACGTGAAGGCAGAGGGCAACCACAACGCACGCGGTGTCGCCCAGACGCTTCCAGGGAAATCCGCGTCGGGCCGGCGATACGGCGCTTGCGTGTGCAAGGGAAACCAGAATCGCCGGCAGTGCATCCCCCGGACGTCGAGGAACCGATCGAGCTCATCACGGCGCTCGGCGACGGCGTCCACCCACTGCGGCACTTCACCACCACCGATATCGAATCCTGGAAGACGTACCCCGGAGACACCCGCCAGACCACGCGCGTACTGCTCGTACGTGCGTTTCTGCCTGGCGAGTCGCCCCGGCAGATACTGTAGCTGGCCCAGGCCCACGGCTGCCTGCAGATTGGTCAGCTTGAAGTTGAAACCCACCGACGGATGGACGTCGTCGCCTCCGGTGCCGCGAACCGGGCGTCCCTGATCCTTCAGTTCACGCAAACGCAGGTGCAAGGCGTCGTCGTTGGTGAGAACCATTCCTCCCTGGCCGGTGGTGATGGTCTTGTTCGGCGAGAACGACAAGCACCCGGCAAGGCCGACAGTACCCAGCGTCCGGCCGTTGCGGCTGGACGTCAGCGCCTCGGCGGCGTCCTCGACGATAGCCACGTTGTGATCTCGAGCAATCGCACCGATGGCCGAGAGATCCGCCGAACGACCGCTGACATGCACAGGGACGACGGCACGCGTGCGCGCGGTGATCGCGTTCCTGAACGCCTCCGGACTCATGTTGAGCGTCAGAGGATCGATGTCGACGAGCACCGGTGTCGCCCCGGTGAGCGTCACGGCGTTGGCCGTGGCAATGAACGTCAAGTCGGGAACGACGACCTCGTCACCAGCGCCGACTCCCAGTGCCGCCAGCGCGAGAAAGAGTGCCGCTGTGCCGCTCGTCACACCCACGGCGTACCTCGCGCCTACCAGCCGGGCGATCTCGCACTCGAACCGCGACGTGACGTCACCGTCGTTCAGGTAGTTGCTGTCGAGCACCTCACGCACGAGACCGTATTCGGTCGCGCCGACCTGCGGAACCCACCATGAAATGTCTCGCTCAGTCATGCTTGCCCCGCGTGGATTGCGTGAGCCCACACCGATCGCGGAACGATGATTCGCCCTTCGATGCACCACCTGAATCACGGTTCCTGGGCACCTCTACGCGAACACCATCGATCTCGAAGAACGGTCCTGGCAGCCGCGAATGCCGCAAGGCCCGCACCTTTCGGGCGATCTCCCCGGGTGGATCAGTCGCCGAAAGCGTCATCCACTGCTCGAACTCAGCCCGGGTGATGGCAGCTCGTTCCCACCGATCACCAGACGGACAGAGTTGGCCGACGGAGACCAGTTCCTCGCATACCTGGTAGAACAACGAAAGAGTCGCCCCAAGTGCCCGATCGAACAACGTCTCGCAAGTATCGTCGGGGCGAACCGGAAACCGGATGACCCTGACGATATCCCCCGCATCGACACGGGAGGTCATACGATGTGCGGTCACGCCGAACATCGAGTCGCCATGGTACAGCGCATAGCTGGCGGAGCCCACTCCCGGCCACGCCGGCGACGCGGGATGAAAGTTGACGGCCTCGCGCCGGACGCAGCCCAGCACGCCGGCGGGAACAATCATCGGGGCGAGGTAGTTCAACAGGAAATCGACGTCGCCGCTCGCGATGGCGGCGGCGGCGGCGCGAGGAAACTCGCGCTCGTCGCGCGCATGCCGGCTGACGTAACGGACGTTGAACCTCTTTCTGGCGAAGGTTTCGGCGGCATCGGCCAGGTCGGGCCTATCCGAGGTCAGGAGCACACAGCGATAGTTGGCACCCATCAGACTTGCACGTGCGTCTGTGCGGGTACGACACCCCAGACATCCACGAGGTCGAGCCCAGGCGGCACAACAAGTGTGCGGTATGCGCTGTGCGGCACGCCCACGATAGCGACGTCAACGGCAGCAACAAGCTCCTCCTTCGTGATGAACGTCGGATCGCGCGCGAACTCATCGGAGTAGAACATCTGCGCGCCGTGGAAGCGAAGGATCTTTCCCAGCTTGTATGAGAGCGAGTCGCGGATGTCATCGACGTCGGCCTTGAACGCCATGCCAAGAATACCCACCCTGGTTTCGCTCAGGTGATGTCGCCTGCTAATCATGTCCACGACAAAGTTCGGCAAGCCTTCGTTGATAGCCATGGCCGCATGGCCAAGCTGGAAATGGTTATTGAAGGATGCCAGTTGCATGGTGTCCTTGAGCAGGCAGGGGCCGGCGGCAAAGCCGGCACTCGGCAGACTCGCGGCACGTCCATATCCACGAACCATCGCATCGCGAACGCGGTTGAAATCTATCCCGATGCTGCTGGCCACCATGTAGAACTGGTTGGCTGCGGCGAATTGAATGTAGCGCCAAGCGTTGGTAATCAGCTTCGCAAGCTCCGCTTCCTCGACTTCCAACTGCACGATTTCGGGCGAAATCGTGCCGAAGAGTCGCGTCGCGGCCTCAACCGCCTCGGACGATGAACCCGACACGATCTGAGGAAGTTCCTTGAGTTCCCTGATGGCATATCCCTGGGCGATACGCTCCGGGCAGTAGGCGACCTTCCATCGCTGGCCGTCCTGGCTCAGGACCCGCTCCACTTGTCGGCAGGTTCGAGGGAATACGGTGCTTCGGATGATGATCGTCTGCGACGGTCGCAAGTAGGGGTGGAGACGCTTGAACAGATCGAGCAGCGCGCGTAACTTCGGATTCAGATACTCGTCTCCCGGCGTGCCAATGGCAACGATGACATGCTCGGCGCGCGTGATGTCGTGTGGCTCGGCAGAGAACAGCAGGCGATTCTCCAGGAGGGCCTTGTTCAAGAGTGGCTCCGCACCGTACTCCACGAACGGCATCGTGCCGCTTCTGATCATCTCCAACGCCGCCTTGTTCAGATCGTGGATGATGACGCGCTGCCCGGATGCAGCGAACGCCAGGGCCAGCGGCAGACCAACGTGGCCGGCCCCGCCGACTATGCAAACGTCATAATCCTGGTTGTCCATCAGCGCTTCCTCAACCGCAGGCCAGCAGTCAGGCCTTTTGTCCCACTATGTTCAAACCGGCGTTGGGCAGTCTCTGAATGTCTCGGACGCCTCCCTCCGCCAGAATCCCGACGACATCACTTTCTCGTTGGGGGATGTCGTACGCTGGCGCCAGCATGTCAAACGTGTCCAGAATAGCCCACTGGTATCGCTGTCGCATCGACAAGTCCGTCGCATCGACATAGTCCGCGACCGGAATAAGAAACCGAAATACGCGCTTGAGCAATGGGATCCGAAAGAGCACTTCGGTCAGCATGAACACAGGAGGCATGACGATCCTAATCAACGCCAGCAGTCGTTTCGGTCTGAGCCGGCGACTCAGAGGCCGAATCCAGTACTTGCTGTACAGCATGGTGAACCGCTGCCGCTCATACATGGTAACGGCGATGCGGCCGCCCGGCCGAACCATTCCAGCCAGGCTCCGGGTCGCCTGAGAGGGGTCCGGCGTGTGCTGAATGACACCGATGCAGTACACACCGTCGAACGAACCGGGACGGAACGGAAGGTCAAGAATACTCGCCTGGACAAGGTGAACATTCGAGCGACCGGCGAGTGTATCCTGTGCCGCGTCGACCGCCTCACTGATGTCCACGCCGACGCATTCGCACTCCTCGGTCCGGCTGGTTACTTCGAGAAAGCGGCCGGCGCCGCAGCCCGCGTCGAGGATCCACCGACCTTTCAGCCACTCGGGCTCCCAGGCCGTTTCCGTTCGCAGTCTGCGCTCGGACTGACGCGTGCCGTTCAGCGGGTCGATCTGCTCCTGACGGAAGCGAGTCCACTGGTAGCCGAATGAGGACGCATAGTTCTCGCAAGGCACGAAGCGCGGGATGCCGTGCGTCACGGGGTACACTCGTTCACACTCTGCACACCGGAGCTCCCCCGTGAGGACCTCCTGGTTGGCCCCCACGGTGGTCGCCCGGCATGAGAGCGCCCCTTGGCAATGCGGGCAGACCAGCCGTTGGAGCAGGCTCGGGCGCATCCTTACGTGTAATCCTCCCTGAACGCGATCGTTTCCTTGCGATCGCCCACCGCATTGAGGACCCTGTTGAATGTGCGAACTGCACGCGGCGGTAGCGTCGATAACGCCAACCCCACGAGCGTGCGCGGACGGGTGAGCTGCTTTGGCTGCCGCCGGATCGCCGACATCAAACAGGTGCGCGCCCAGCGGGGATCTGCAGCCACACGGATACCAAGCCAGCCGAAAGCCCCCATACAATTCCCACAAAACCTGTCCAGATCGGTGAGGAGTTCTGGCGGGAATTCCGGCTCCCGAGACAGCTTCTCGAACAGGGTCAACACCATTTGAGCATTCAGCTTGATCGCCTTCCCTCTATTACCTGCATGTTCGCGCATCACACTGAGCGGCTCATCCAAATAGCGGAACTGATACTTCATGGCGATGCGCCAGAAGATGGATTCGCCCTCGATAAAGAGGTCTTCGTGGAACGGGTAGTCGATGAGGCATTCTCGTCGGATCAGAGGTGAAATCGGATTGATGAATCCCTCGGCTTGCCTGACGAACATTTCCTTTAGGATGAAGCCGGACACCTTCAGACTCTTCTCGACCCATCGACGCCCGCTGACTGCGTCGATTCGATAGCCCGGAGAATAGACAACCCCAAACTCAGGCGATAGGTTCGAGAATTCCTGGACTTGACGCTCGAGCTTGTGCGGAAGGTAGAAATCGTCCGCGTAGAGGACCGAGACATACTCCCCTGACGAGAGCGCGATGGCTTCGTTCAGTCGCTTGGTGATCGCGTCGTTGCGCTCCTGTAGGAGCAGGCGGACCCGAGGCTCGTCCTGATGGGCCCTCGCCACCGCCTGAGAGCCATCCGTCGAGCCGTTATCGACGACAATCAACTCGATGTTGCGATAGGTCTGAGAGAGCACGCTCGCAACGGCGTCGTTCAGATACGCGACCTGGTTGTAGCCGCAGAGGATGACAGAGACCTTAGGCGCCACAGAGCAATGCGTCGGGCCGCTATGACCGGGCTGAGTCATTCAACGTAAGGCACGCGGCTCGGCATGCTTCATGCGCTTGCCATCTGTGTCGACGGGCAGGAGGGCATACAATCCAGAAGACTTGAAAAGGACAGCCAGAAATGTTTTCGTGAGCAGGAGCCCAGGCCGCCTTCTGACTGCCTTCCAAGCGAATCGGATCGGTTCTGAAAAATACCTTCCCGCCAGTTGATTGCTGTAGTTGAGATAGACCCTGGCGACCGCCCGGTTCTTGAGAGCAGCCAGATCCTTCGGTGCGTAGGTCTCACTGTGAAAGGCGTCAATGGCCGTTTCACACTCGCGAATGTAGGCCTGGCAGTGTGTAAGTCCGTAGCTGATTTCGCCGCCATGGACCATGAAGTCTGCCATGATTCCTGGCACGTATTTGAGGGGGTAACGCGATCCGATATAGACCCACAATCCAAAATCTCCTATGGCATCAAAGAACGACCGCAGGCCGGATTTTGGCTTGCCGTTCTCTCTCAGCGTGTCGGTTCTCACAAACGCCGCACATGGAGAAATAAAGTCTTCGTTGCAGAGGATCTCCTCAAAGTCGATCTGTCGTTTCTTCTCTACGCGAATCTCTCGATAGTGAACATCTACGAGTCGAAAGTCTCCGTAGATCGCTCCGGAATCCGGATGCTTGTGAAAGGCCTCGACCGCTCGCGACACGACCTTGTTGTCGTAGAATCTCTCGTCAGAAAGCACGATACAGAATATGTCGCCTGTTGTCTTGGCGAGTGCCTTATGGAGAGCATCTATGGGACCACGATCCGGTTCCGAGTAAACCTGCATACGGCTTTCGTATTTCTTGAGTACTTCAAGCGTGTTATCCCCAGAGGCGCCATCTTGAACGATATACTCGACGTCAGGATAGTCCTGGTCGATTACGCTCCGAACGCATTCGTCAATGCACCATGCGCGGTCCTTGCACATGGTGATCACAGTCACTCGCGGTGTTTCTGGAAGGGGCCCCATCTTCAGGTGGTACTCCTCAACCTGCCGCGTGCAGACGCTCGAGCCGGTGCGAGGTCATCTCTCGGATGTGGGAGACTGTGTCATCGCCGAACTTCTGTTGGACCAGGCTGAGATAGTGCGGATCGGTGAAATATGCGTTGAATGCGTGGTCTCGAAACCGCAAGACTTCACCCGCCGAAAGATGGCGAGTCGGTAGGGGCAACGTGTCCACAGCATGCTGCGAATAGCCGCTCCAGGCCTCCGGCAACCTCCAGCCCTGCTGAAGCGCCTGCACATAGAGCGGCGAGCCCGGATACGCCATGGCGGTATAGAAATTGGCGAATTCACAGTTGAGATCCAGCGCCAGCTGCAACGTCTGCTCCATGGTCTTGGTGGTGTCCTCCGGCAGGCCGAAGATGTAGTTGCCGATGATATTGATACCAGCCGCTTTGACTTTGCGCATGGTCTCGTGGACCTGATCGACGTGGTAACGCTTGTCGACATCTGCCAGCACACCCTCGTTGGCCGCTTCAATCCCGAACGCGAGCCAGTGAACGCCAGCACGCTTGAGCTTGTCGAGCATCCTGTCCTTGACGGTGTCGACGCGCGCGTAGGCCCAGATGTTCAGGTCGTAGCCGCGCTCGACGATCAGGTCGCAGATGCCCAGCACGTGACGCGGGTTCAGGACGAACATTTCGTCGGCGAGCTTGATGTTCCGCACGCCGTACGTGTTCGCCAGCACGTCGATTTCCTCGATGACACGCGCTGGGCTCCAGAACCGATAGCTATTGACACGCGTGTCCAGGCCCAGGGCTTCCTCGCCTTCCTTGAACGGTGCCTGGATGCAGCAGAATGAACAATGATACGGGCAGCCGAGCGTCGTGTAGATTGCCGCATACGGTTCACGCTGCAGGTGTCCAAAACAATGCCAGTTGTGCGCCCGGTACCTGGTCATCGGCAAGAGATCCCAGGCGATACCAGGCATGTCGCCGTCCAGATCGGTGACGAGAGGTGCCGCCGGGTTGAACGCAACGCCGGTACCGGTTCGATACACGAGCCCACGAATTGCACCAAGGTCTGGATCGGCCGTTCCGCGCAGTGCCTCGAGCAGGTCGACCACCCCGTACAGCCCCTCGTCCCGGGTGACGAAGTCGCAGCGCTCCTCCGCAAGCGTGCGCTCGGGCAACGCGGCCACGTGGCCGCCGAGCATCAAGACCTTCATCTCAGGGGTCCGCTGTTTTATGGCCGTGGCAACGGCAGACGCGCCCGTCATGTTCTGCGTGGACGCCGACGGCTGGTGCCCGTAGGCGACGATGGTGACCAAACGGGGATTGAGCGCGGTCACCTGATCCGCCGTCTGTTCCGGCGTCAGATGCTCAGCTTCGCCGTCGAGCACGTGGACTGAAAAACCCTTCTGCCGGGCGAAGGTCGCGATGAGGCCTGCCCACACGGGGTTCTCGACGGCCGTGAGCGTCTCGCCCAGCATTTGATAGATCCTGGTCCGGCTGCCGGGATTGACGAGTACGAGATCTGGAGAAACGGTCTTCATTCGCTACTACTCATGCGTTCACACGTTGGAGTACCTCGTGTTCCGAATCATGGCGTATCCCTTGATGAGCTCGCGAATTCCCTCGTCGAGGGAGAAAGCCGGCCTGAAGCCGGTCCGCTCGACCTTCTCGTTGGAGACGATGTAGTCCCTCCGGTCCGGATCGGTGCCGATGGCCGATTCGACGAAGACAAAAGACGGCAGCTGCTGTTGAATGCGCTGGCAGAGTTCGAGCTTCGACAGGTTCGCGTCGGAGAGCCCTACGTTGTAGATCTGCCCGTTCATCGCGTCGAAGTTGTCGATCCCATGGATGAAGGCCCGGACAACATCGCGGACGTGGATGAAATTCCGTTTGAACTGGCTCTCGAACAGCACGATGAACCGATCCACGCAGGCCCGATACGTGAAGTCGTTGACCAGCAGGTCCAGGCGCATCCGCGGAGACATACCGAAGACCGTCGCGAGCCTGAAACTCAAGGCCGACGGATGCCGCTCGAGGAGAAGCCGTTCCGCTTCAACCTTGTCGCGTCCGTAGAGCGAAATCGGTCGGATCGGGGTCTCTTCGGTGCAGAACGCTCCGGCCTGGCCGACGCCATAGCCGCTGTTCGTCACAGGCAGGAGGATCATCTGACTGTGGCTCACGTGATCGAGCATGTCGACGATTGCCTGCAGGTTGGTGCTCGTCGCGGCCGTCGGGTCGCGATCGCACAGCGGCGCACCTACGCGCGCCGCCAGCGGAATGATGATGTCGGCTCGCGCGAGCAGGGGCCGCATCGTCTCCATCGATCGCGCATCGCCCCGAATCAAGGAGAACGCGGGGTGGTAGCAAACGGCCGCCAGGCTGTCCTGGCCGTACATGAAATTGTCGACCACCGTCACCGCGAATCCGCGATCAAGCAGCGCGGGCACGAGCATCGAGCCGATGTACCCCGCACCGCCGGTCACGAGCACGTTCGTCATCGTGCCGCCTCAGACTGCCACGAGACCGCCGCACGGTCGAGCACCTCCCGGAGACGGGTGATCTCGACCGTCAGGTCGCGCGGATGATTGCCGACAAAGAATCCATGATCGTGGGCGAGGTTAGCGTTTACGAGTTCGCCTACCGTGTCGTAATCAAAGAAGCGGATCGCCTCGTGGCGCGGGAAGCAGCCGCCGGTGATCATGCGGAACCCGATGTCCGCCTCCCGCAACGCGCTCATCACGCGGGCCCGGTCGATTCCGAGCGACGGATTGAGAATCAGCGTGAAGGAGAACCACGAACTGCACCCGTGCTCGCGCTGAACAATGAACCGCTCGTCTCCGTCAAAGAGCTCGACAAACCGTGCGGCATTGGCGCGCCGACGCTCGAGCATCCCGTCCAGCTTCTTCAACTGCTCCAGACCGACGGCACCGCAGATCTCCAGCGGCCGCACGTTGTAGCCCGGGAGCACGAACCGATACGCTTCGAAGAAGCCATCCGGGGACTGGGAATCGGCAGCTCCTGGCAGATCCCGCGCCCAACCGTGACTGCGAATCACCCGCGCCAGGTAATCAAGCTCGTCATCGTCGGTCAGCAGCACGCCCCCCTCCATCGTCGAGATGTGGTGGGAAAAGAACGTGCTGAAGGTGTTGACCTGTCCAAACGTGCCGCAGGGCCGGCCATGAAGGGTGGCACCCATCGACTCGCAGTTGTCTTCGAACAGATACAGACTGTGGCGATCACAGAACGCCCGGATCACGTCGAGGGCGGCCGGGTTGCCGAGGATGCTCACGGCGACCACCATGCGCGTGCGCGACGTCCGCGCG
>CEPV01031464.1_pt1 | contig 11145 bp, 14 predicted proteins | sample 530451 | NCBI WGS metagenome assembly CEPV01 (sample SAMEA2620097, study PRJEB7988) | marine metagenome | isolation source: saline water (ENVO:00002010), including | reverse complement strand
TGATTTGAGTGATTATGAGCAAGAAGCTATGTTTGTGACTGATTGGCGGTAAAAAGAACAATACCAATATGCTAATTGTACGAATGATACCAATATATACGAATATGCCGCATTAGTATTATCCTGTATCATTCGTAAAATTCGTATTATCCTATGAAAAATAAAAAGAAATTTACTATATTGCTATTCGCCATGTTTTTTATGGTATTTGGTGCTGTAGGTGCGGTTTTTCATTACGAAACGCCTGGTGGCGGGGTTGTTTATGCGCAGGGTTATTTTCATGGTGATTTTAGTGCTTCCTCTATGAGAGCGCTTGTTAGTTCAATACGTAACTTTAAATCAAATAAGTCATGTAATAATTTTAGAAAGAGTCTCTTGCGCAGATACTTGGCATCTGGAGGTTCTATTGCGTCTTTATTCCCTCCTCCACCACCACCACCACCCCCACCATCCTTCGGCGTTTCCAGCGGCGGCACTAGTGGAGCCACCGGCGGAGCCTCCAGCGGAACCGGCACTGGCGCTGCCAGCGTAACAATAAACGAAGGGGGAGCTGTAACAATGTCATTCGCATGCGTTAACTCTACTAGTAGTTCAGGAGTAAACTTCAGCACAGGAGGAGACGCAGAAGGTTCAGTTTCAATCAACCCTCTTAATACAACAACATACACGGTAGTCTGTTCAAACGGGGGACGATCATCTGTAGATGTCACAGTATTACACCCAGTACTAGAGATAACAGCAGATCCAATACAGGTCAGGTCAGGCAGAGAGTCTTTGATAACATGGTCTGCTACAGTGGTAGACAGCTGTAATGTCACAGGCACAAATGGTTTTTCTGCTACCGGTCTCTCTGGTTCACAACCTTCTAATCCAATAACACTACAAAGTATATTTACACTAACCTGCGAGAACGTCGCTGGTACACTATCAAAAAACGTGACAGTGTACCTTATTCCGGAGTTTAGGGAGTTTTGATTTAGTTGGTAGAAAGTGGGTAGTAGTAAGTAGAATTATGTTTAAAAAAGAAAAAATCGCATGAAGTGCGATTTTTTCTTGTGTGTAATTCGGGGATTCGGATTATTGTTATAGTCCAATTAATTCAGCAATTCGATGAGAGAGTGGTATTTCAAGTGCTTGTTCTGGTAGATATTGGAGTAGGTATTCTTTGATTTCTGCTTGCTCTCCTTCTTCTGTTGGGACAATAATATATGGGGTAAATGTTTTTTTTGACTTAAAAATTATAAATGGACGGTCTTTGTGTTCAATGACGTCAAATGACTCAAGGACGTCGTATGGAAAAAGTGTAGTATTTATTGAAATTCCTCCCTTTTGTATTGAGAATTGAATAATTCTTGGTTTTTTTATCGCGTGTATAAAAAGAGTTATAGCACTTAAGAGTATAAAAAGAGCAAAAAGGGTGTTGCCGGATATGATAGAGACAACGGCAATTGATGTGGCTATAATACCAATTGCCCAAAACCAGTCAGGGTTTTTGTGCCCGTGCTCATGATCAGGCGCTTGCCATGTTATGTTGTTATCTTGCGGCATACTAGTTAATGTATAATCCGAAACTACGAAAGCTCAACATTTAAAATTTTCGTAGTTTCGGATTGTAATTTTTTCGGATTATTTTATGGATTTTTTGTATTACTGCAACCTGCTGCGTGTTCTTGGATATTGTCTGTTTCAAGACAGAAAGTAAGTGTATAAGTAGATCCGTCAGGTGAAGAGATATAACGATATGTTAATGCGGGATGCTGAGGGTCTTTCGGTGTTTCTTTGATAGATCCATCTCCTTCAAGTTCAGTTGAAAGTACATCGGTGCTGTCAATAACTACTTCGCTTGTCACAACAGGAAATTGAGAATTGCCGGCATAGTATATATTCAGTGCCTTTGAAATTTCATTCATGTCATTCACGCGACGACTGTCGCGTGACTTTTCCTGAATGACCGAGAAGTATGTGAAAACAATTGTAGAACCAATCGCAATAATCGCAAGTACGACTAATAATTCTAAAATAGTAAATCCTTGTCTCGCTCGCAGCGGGATTCCACTTGTTCGATTTCTATTCATATGTTTAGTATATCAAATAGTTTTTTTATTTTATAGCTATCTCAAAGATGCGGAGGGTAGAGGATTCGGTCAGGAGTCCGTGAAAATTACAGTCGCTATCACTCCTTAATTTTCTACGGCTCACGACCCTGGCTTGGCGGTCTGAAAAGTTTTGAAAAACTTTTCTCCGCCTCCACCTTTCGAGCCACTCCCTCACCTTCAAACCAACTTTTCTATACCTCCTGCGTTTGCTCGGGGGCATAGAAAAATCGGTACGGAGGGTAGAGGACTCGAACCTCTAAGGGCTTACGCCCGCCACTTTTCAAGAGTGGTGCATTACCATTCTGCCAACCCTCCCTAAAACATTTTGTTTTACAAAATGTTCGGGCGTCCTGCTTAAAGCAGGATTATCCAACACACAAAAACTACCTCTTTTGAGGATAAATGTTTACAAAGTAGTTTGCAAGAAGTACGTATTTTAATACATATTTAAATACGTATTTAAATATGTATTTCTTGCTAGGCTTCAGATTCTTCATCTTGCGCCTGAGAAAATGGGCGCTTTTTTGCCACGAAGAAGATATAAATAATATCTAAGATAGCAAGCGTGTTTATTAGCAGGAGAGCAATGAACCACCACTTGTGACTCAATTGCGCCGCGCTCCACAAGGCGTAACCTTTCCATGGCAGAACCCAGATCATGACGAGGGCAAGTATCCACAAGAAGTTTTGCTCAAGAAATAATTCTAATTCAGGCATATAGATAAGTATATAGTATTTAGTATCTGGTATCTAGTATTATGCCAAGTATTATGTATTTGGTATTTAGTACTTTCTTGACTTAATTTTTTTGGTCTTAAAGAAGTCAACGTCCGCAAGGTCCGGCCTTCTCCCGCTGTGCCCCGTAGTCGGCTACGCCGTACTACTGGGGTCGCTTCGCCGAGTCAGACTCGGCTTCGCTCCTCCTCAAGGCCAGACCTGGCAGACCTTGCCTGCTATTTTTACTAAATACGATATACTAGATACATGAGATTACTCGGTATTGATTACGGGAAAAAACGAGTTGGGTTGGCGATCTCTGATGAAGAGGGGCGTTTTGCATTTCCGCATGCGATTATTGCAAACGACAAACGTCTTTTGGAGGTTGTGCAAAATATATGTCTGGAAAAAGGAGTGCGTGAAATTGTAATTGGAGAATCGCGTGATTATGAAGGCAAAGAAAATATCATCATGAAACATGTACATGCGTTCAAAAAAATACTTGAAGAGAAAACAGGGCTTTTGGTGCATCTGGAGCCGGAATTTTTAACGTCTCGGCAGGCGCGTCCCGTCAAAACTGGACCAAAACGACAGGCGCGCAAAATGAAAGCAGAACAAAAGCGGCCGCTTGATGATTCAGCCGCGGCGATTATTCTGCAGAGCTTTTTAGACAAAAAGAGAGAATCTAATACATAATGGATAAGATAAATCTGCACATCACTACTTTTAAAACAAAAACCCGCGAATGGCTTACGCGTCACGCTGATAGTCCGCATGTGAAAGCGTGGCTCGCGTTTTTTTCGTTTGCAGAAGCGACGTTTTTTCCAATTCCGCCTGACATTTTACTCATTGCTATTGTTGCCGCGCGTGTTAATCGGTGGATATATTTTGCGATTTTTACGACCGTTACTTCGGTTCTTGGCGGTATTGCGGGCTATGCAATCGGTATGTTTATCTTTGAGACGATAGGAGCGCCGATTGTTGCGTTTTATGGTTTTGAAGAGGGGATGGAGAAAGTTTCAAAATTATTTGCCGACAATGCGTTTCTTGCCATTTTTGTGTCTGCATTTAGCCCTATTCCGTACAAAGTGTTTACTTTGAGTGCTGGTTTTTTCACCATTTCGTTTCCGGTTTTTGTAATAGCATCCCTTCTTGGAAGAGCCCTCCGATTTTTTCTAGTTGCATTTCTTGCAAAAAAATTCGGTAAACTCTTGGGGCGTTTTGTTTTTACTTACTTTAATGTGCTGTCTCTTTTGGCGGCAGTATTTATTATCCTATTGGTAATCTTGCTAAATTAAGAAACCGCGTTTTGCGTGCTTTTTTGCTATACTTAATAGTAATGTTGCATACAAATCGTTTTTTTGATTTTTTCCCCCCGCCACAGTTTTTAGAAATGCCGGCTATCGGTATTGATATTTCCGGCCGTTCGGTACGATTTGCAGAGCTTAAGCACAAGGGCGGCGCGTTTGTGCTCGGTAGATTTGGCGAAAAAGAAATTCCTCCAGGCGTTGTTGTTTCTGGTCAAATTCGAAAACATGAAGAATTACGGAATGTACTTGCTGAATTAAAACAAGAGCATGATTTCACGTTTGTGCGGATTTCGCTTCCTGAAGAACAGGGGTATTCTTTAAAAATACAAATTCCCCGCGTAAAACCGAAAGAAATATACGAAAGTCTTGAACTGCAACTTCAGGAGCATGTGCCGCTCGCGGCTCAAGAAGCGGTTTTTGACTATAGTTTAGTTGCTTGTGGTGAAGAAATGAAAGATGTGTATGAAATCGGATTGTCGGTTATGCCACATAAAGTTATTGAAAGCTACGTGCGTTTATTTAACGGCACAGGACTTATTCCGCTTTCCTTTGAGTTTGAGGCACATGCCATTGCGCGTTCTGTTATAAAGCAGGGCAACTGTGATGCATTTATTCTGCTTGATATCGGCGCAACACGAACAGGAATTGCAGTACAGTCACAAGGCGTTATTACATTTACCTCAACAATCAATGTTGGCGGCCATTCATTAACAGAGTCAATCTCTAATACGCTTGGAATTTCTTTTGAAGAAGCAAAACAACAAAAAGAAAGTCGCGGATTGCTTGATGGCAAAGGAGATCCACTCTATCAAGCACTTATATCGCGTTTGGCAGTTTTGCGGGATGAGTTTAATAAACACTATACATATATTAAGACGCACAAGAATATTACTGGTAAAGGAGAAAATAATGTTAAGCGTATTGTTGTTTGTGGTGGTGAAGCAAATGTTCCAGGTTTTGCGAATTATCTTGCCGCGACACTTAAAACTGACATAGAAATTGCAAATCCGTGGACAAATGTTAATTCGCTTACGGACTATGTTCCTGAAATACCGAGCAATCATGCTCTTCGGTATGTTACAGCGTTAGGTCTTGCGCAACGTTCTCCGCTTTAGCACCTAATATATATGGTTAATTTACTTCCGACAGGAGAAAAATTGAGAATCAGAAAGATATATAAAGCGCGATTACTGATAAGCGCGCTTGTGTTTTCTTTTGTTGTTGGAGCTGTGGGTGCCGCCGCGCTTTTGCCTGCATTTTTCTGGAGTTTTGTAAAAGATCGTGAAGCGCGACAGCGTCTTGTTGTTGTTGAACAAGTCATTTCTATTGAGGAGCGAAAAAATATCAGAGAATCTGTTGCAGATGCCAATCAAAAAATTGTACTTTTAGCAGAGACGAAAGGTAAAATTTCTCCCATTCATGAAATTATAGAAACTATCCTCGCGCGTAAAACATCAGGCATAGCGCTTACCGCATTCTTTAGTGAGCAAAAATCTGTTGATGGAAAGGAAAGAGCAATGACCCTTTCGGGAATTTCCCAAAACAGAAGTACATTACTTTTTTTTGTAAATGAGTTACGTGAAGAAGATATATTCACCGAAGTCAACGTGCCGGTTTCTAATTTTGCAAAAAACAGAGATATACCATTTTCAATTTCAATATTATTAATCAGCAACTCAATTCCGCTACAGATTTAACGAAAATTTCGAGCGAAAAACGAGTTGGAGTGCGAGCCATATCGAGATACGGCAAGCGCGAAACGAAGTTTTGCAGCCGAAATTTTCGTTTAAGATGTAGCGCAATTTTAGTGGAATTGAGTTGCTGGTTAATAAATACAAAATGATACCACCGATTAATAAACAACAGCGTAGAGAGCAATTACCTCAGGAGAATACTCCTGATGTTTCTCACATGAATAAAACGCAAAAGCAATTTCATTACCGTATTGTCATGCTCGTAGTGGTTAATATTTTTATGATTGCAGTTTACGCGTTTTTGTTTGGGTTTATATTGCAAAAAAAAGATTCAATTGTCGCGTCAGTCAGCAAACTTGATACTGAACAACTGCGGGAACAACAATTAAAGATTCTCAAAGATGGTTTTCGGACGACTGAATTAAAACGCGAGGCGCTTGATGCGTATTTTATTGATTCACAAGAAATTGTTTCTTTTATTGAGGAAATTGAACAGGCTGGTCGGCACACAAATGTTTTTCTTGAATTTAACTTTGTTAATATTCGTGATACTGAATCGGGTGGGACGCTTGTGATGGAATTTGAAACGATCGGAAGCTTTCATGAGATATTTTATTTCCTGCAATTAGTTGAGAATCTCCCTGCGCGAACATCTCTGTCAACCTTTGTACTTAGCCGAGACATTCCAAAAGGTACTGTAGTACGCAAAAAGTCTGATGTGTGGCGCGCTGTCTTTACTGTTAATGTATTGAGTTTTGAAAATACTTTTTAATGTGAAACAACATGAATTTTTTTAAAAAAATTACCTCGATATTTAGAGAACGCTTTCTGTATTTTATTAATGCAACACGTGTAGAATTTGAAATTACCCCGTATCGTGACTGGCTGATGCTTATTATTGCCATGGTAATTGCCGGTATCATCCTTGTTGGCGCGGCTGTGTATTTGTTTTTACTTATAAACAGTAGTGAAATTGCCGGCATTAAAGAAGCGGAAACCAGATTATTTGAGACTGTAAATGAAGAAAAACTTGATGAGGTGTTGCAGATTTTTAAAGAGCGAGAAGATGTGTCTGAAACATTGCTTCACATACCGCCGCGTGTTGTTGACCCGTCTCGTTAGATTAGTTATAAAGTTAAAAGTAGAAAGTCGTTATTACTTTATAACTTTTTTCTGCCTGAGGCGGACTAGCCTCAGGCTAGAACTTTTATGCTCCCTGTAGCTTAATGGATAGAGCAGTGGGTTTCTACCCCACCGATGCGGGTTCGATTCCTGCCGGGGAGATTGGTAGGGAAAAGCGGGGTTTGACCCCACTTTTTCCCGGTATCACGGAGAAGTACAATGGAAGTGGAAAAAAATTGTTTGTTTTGTATTTTAAAGTATATAATTAAAACGCAGGTCGATGTTAGAGCCTGTTCACGATCTCGACGCAAAAGCAATTTTTTGTCTTGCGACGTTGCTTTCCGGTCAAAATTCCTAAATTTTGGCTGCAAATGAACTCCTCAAGGTCTGGCCTTCTTTCCGCCAAGGCCAGACCTTTTCCCGTTCATTTGCCCTCGCACAAAATTCAGAAATTTTGCCTCGAAACGAGATCGTGAACAGGCTCTTAAAACTTTGTTAATTATTTTTTTACGCAATTATGACAGGTAAAAATGTTCTTATAATTATCGCTGTTATCATTATTATTCTTGGTGCGGGTTGGTGGTACACCAATAACGCAGGTGACGAAGGAAATGTTGATCAAACTGCAACTCCGACAACCCATGTAATAAACATGGATATGATGATGTACGAGGAAGAGGGTGGTTTTAGCGAACCTGCAATTACCATCAAAAAAGGCGACAGTATTACATGGAAGAATATGGGCAGTATGGCTCACACAATTACTTCTGATGGTGGAGTGTTTGACTCAGGTAATGTAGACGTAGGGGGTATGTTCACTTACACGTTTGATGAAGCTGGCGAATTTCCTTACAACTGCACATATCACAAAATGATGGGAATGGTAGGTAGTGTGGTAGTTCAATAAAATACGAAAGGATATCGTAAAATAAATAAACCACCAAAACGCTTTGCGTTTTGGTGGTTTGTCGTATTATATGAACCATTAAACGATTACACACGGCCACTTTCTTTTTTTGTATTTTTTTGTATAATTTTAGACAATTGCATTATTAGGGGCGATTAGCTCAGTTGGCTAGAGCGTCCGGTTTACACCCGGAAGGTCGCAGGTTCAAGCCCTGCATCGCCCACAGCCAAAGTGGACCATCCTGAATGGATGGTTTTCACTTTGCGCTAGGGGCGATAGAGAGTGCACTGTTGCACTTTCGTGAGGAGCTTGAAAGCCGTAGCGTTGTGCGAGTTTGTTTGAGCGGAGCGAAAACAAGGCGAGCACCGCGAGGCGGGGTAGCGAAAAATTTCCGTCAGGAAATTTATTTGTGACCAGGCCCTGCATCGCCCACCAAAAAAAAGGGTTAAAGACTGGTTTTTTAACTCTTTTTCTTTTACATTAATATAATGAAGAAACAAATTCGTTGTCGTATTACTGGTAAGGTGCAGTTGGTAATGTATCGTGATTTTGTGCAACGGAAAGCGCGTGCGCTGGGAATTGTTGGTACAGTAGAAAACAAAAAAGATCGGTCAGTTGAAGTTGTTGCGCAGGGGACAGAGGAAGATCTAAAAAAATTAATTAAACATCTTCACAAAGGGTCGCTTCTTGCCCGTGTTGCCCGTGTTGATGTAGAATGGCGCGAGCCGAATGAGAATTTTAAAGGCTTCAAAATCCTCTATTAAGAAGCGCAAAACGCAAAACGCAAAGCTAAAAATAACAATTTAAAATCCAAAACATATTTTAATATTTTTTTAATTTTACGTTGTAATTTTACATTTTTAGTTTTACATTTTTCGCTTATATTATATATGATTCCAAAATGCATCGGAATAATTCTTGACGGCAATAGGCGCTGGGCGAGAGAAAAAGGCGTTCCTTCGGTTAAAGGACATGAGGCTGGATATAAAAGACTTAAAGAAGTTTTCTCGTGGGTGAAAGACGCTGGCGCAAAAACACTTATTGTCTATGCGTTTTCAACTGAAAACTGGAATCGTAAACAGGAAGAAGTAGCTTATCTTTTGACTCTGTTTAGAGATGCTGTTAAAAACGAAATGGACTCGTTTAAAGATGCTGGTGCTCGTATCAGGTTTGCTGGAGATATTAAACGGTTTCCTAAGGATCTCCAACAGTCAATCGTCGAGGTTGAGGACGAAACAAAAGAAAACACTGAAATAACCCTTGTGATTTGTTTTTCATACGGCGGTCGTACAGAAATTTTGCATGTTGCGGAAGAACTTGTAAAAACAGGGGAAGTTCCCGTTTCAGAGGAAGCATTTGAAAAACACCTTTGGACGGCGGGTGTGCCTGACCCAGATATGATTATTCGTACCGGTGGGGAAAAGCGATTGTCTGGATTTTTGGCATGGCAATCGGTGTATAGTGAGCTTTTTTTTACCGATACTTTATGGCCTGATTTTTCAAAAGATGAGTTTGAGGTAATGATACAAGAATTTGGAGAACGGGAACGGCGACAAGGGAAATAATTAAGAATCATGAATCAAGAATCAGGAATCAAGAATATATCTATTATTTATGAAGATGAGGATATTGTTGCGGTGAACAAGCCGTCGGGAATTGCAGTGCATGGCGATGGTATGTCAAAAGAACTAACTGTTGCAGACTGGATTCTTGCAAGATATCCAGACATAAACGAAGTTGGTGAATCTGTACAGTTGTCAAATGTCAAATGTCAAATGTCAAATGTTATCTTGCGTCCTGGTATTGTTCACAGACTGGATAAAGATACATCTGGCGTGATGGTTGTAGCGAAAAATCAAAAAACTTTCTTGTCTTTAAAAAAACAGTTTCAGGATAGAGGTGTGCAAAAAGAATACAGAGCAATTGTGTATGGGGTGCCAAAAGAAAAAAAGGGAGTGATAGATCTTCCGATTGGAAGAAGTGCAAAAGATTTTAGAACAAAATCAACAACGCCAAATGCTCGTGGTGAGATGCGTGAGTCTGTAACTGAGTACAATGTTCTTTCTGCGGGAAAAGATTTCTCTTCTGTTGCAGTTTTTCCACACACAGGAAGAACACATCAGATTAGGGTGCACCTTAAATCAATTGGACATCCGGTTGTCTGTGATAAGCTGTATGCGCCAAAAAGAAAATGCCCTGAAGAGACGGGACGCTTAGCGCTACATGCGCATATACTTACTGTAAAATCTCCCGAGGGCGCGTTGCTTCATTTTGAAGCGCCGCTTCCTGAAGATTTCAAACGAATGCTTACTGCTCTGTTTCGTTTGCAGGCGAGCGTGTAGCGTGTTATAGTACCCTATAACTTTTATGATTACATTTACGCCAATTAATATAGAAGAGCGAAAAAAGGTGGATATCCGACCCGGGGATACTGTGCGTGTGTGGCAAAAAATAGAAGAGAAAGGAAAGACGCGTCTGCAGGCATTTGAAGGGTTGGTTATTGCCAGAAAACACGGCTCAGAGCCGGGTGCGACTTTTACTGTGCGTAAAATTGCAAGCGGTGTTGGTGTTGAGAAAATTTTCCCGCTGTATTCGCCGGTGATTGATAAAATTGAGATTGTTCGTCGCGCTAAGGTGAGGCGTGCGAAACTTTATTACATTCGTGAGAAAACAGCAAAACAAATTCGGCGCAAGATGAAATCGCTTGCTGGCTTCGTGCCGGTTGAATATAAAGAAGACCAACAACTTACAACTGACAACCAACAACCATTAGAAAAAACTACCAAGAACGACATGATGGCAGAAGAAAAAGACCAGGCACCTGAAGATGTAGGGAAAGAAATAGAAAAAGATATTACTACTGAAGAAAAGACTGAAGAGGTCAAGGAGGAAAAAGAAGAGACGAAAAAAGATATTACTGAAGAAGATAAAAAAGAGTAAAGAAGCGCGGGTGGCGGAACAGTAGACGCGCTACCTTGAGGGGGTAGTGGGAGTAATCCCGTGGAGGTGCAAATCCTCTTCCGCGCACCAGGAGCCTGTTTGGAATCTCACCGCAAATTTGTCTTTCAACACAGCTTTTCGGACAGAACTCCTGAATTTTGGCTGCAAATGAACTCCTCAAGGTCTGGCCTTCTTTCCGTCAAGGCCAGACCTTTTCCCGTTCATTTGCTTTCGCACAAAATTCAGAAATTCTGCCTCGAAATGAGATTCCAAACAGGCTCTAAGGCAAAAGCCGGCATATGCCGGCTTTTGTGATATGTAACTGGTGGACATCGGATGTTCACCAATTAGATGTCCAT
>CEPV01005873.1_pt1 | contig 11149 bp, 6 predicted proteins | sample 530451 | NCBI WGS metagenome assembly CEPV01 (sample SAMEA2620097, study PRJEB7988) | marine metagenome | isolation source: saline water (ENVO:00002010), including | reverse complement strand
CTCTGAAAGGTCCTCCTGATGCGTGCTTTGTCTTGTGTAATTTCCCCGATAGTCATGAGGCCGTCAACGCGTAAGCCTGGCAGGTCAGCCATCTCTAGTAGAAGGTCCGTTTCATTCAAAGCAAAGCCAAATTTTGCTGGGTCGGCCGCTGTGTTAACTTGAGCCAGAACAGGAAATGGCTCCCCCTTTTCAGCGGTTGCCTTTGACAGTCGCCGCGCCAACTTAATAGAGTTCACTGAATCAATTGTATCGAAAATTGCTAGGGCTTTGCGGGCCTTATTAGACTGGAGGTGACCGATGAGGCGGCGCTTCAGGCCTGGAAGTTGTGGAAGTTTTTTGAATTTCTGTTCCGCCTCTTGAACCCTGTTTTCACCGATGGTCAACAGGCCAGACTCGTAAGCGCTGATAATATATTTGCCGGGGAAAGCCTTGGTAACGGCAACGATTTCAACCGGGGGTTCGTTCTCGCGGCTAGTGGATCTGAGGGCATTTTCGATCCGCTCCCTGACCAATTCAAGAGTGGTGAGATTAATCACTCAAATAACTACTTTGCTTCTTTGTCCGGCACCCCGTTGTCAGACGGTTCTAGCGCCGCTCCCTCCTCCCCGGAACCTTCCTCTATAACCCTCGTGATGCCTGAAATTTTGTCCTTTTCGTCCAGGCGTATCAGCTTCACTCCTTGCGTAACGCGCCCAATCGTCCGAATCTCTGAAACCTGCTGCCTTATAAGCACGCCACGATCTGTTATAACCATTAAGTCGTCTGAGTCAACCACCTCCATTACGGCCACCATTTTGCCAACCTTCTTCGAGGTGCGCATCGCCATTACACCCATGCCGCCCCGTTTCTGGGCGCGGTACTGCATGATGTCGGTTCGCTTGCCGTAGCCCTTCTCCGTGGCGACTAGAATCGTCCCCTCTCGCCTTATCACAACCATGCCTACAACTTTATCACCCTTAGAGGACTTGCGGATGCCAATCACTCCCCTCGTTTTTCTTCCTGTGGATCGAACGTCCTGCTCAGAAAAGCGGATAGACTTACCTTCCCATGTGCCCAAGAGAATGTCGTTGTCCCCCTCTGTAATTTTTGCTTCAATAAGTTTGTCGCCTTCCCGGATGTCTATTGCATAAATGCCGCCCTTACGGGGATTGCCATACGCTGAAAGGTTTGTCTTTTTTATAATTCCCTGCTGTGTGGCCATAACGATATAGCGGCTTTTATCAAACTCTTTAACGCTGACATACGCTTCAACCTTTTCGCCCGGCTCTGTCCCCACCAGGTTTACAATTGCTCTGCCGCGTGCTGCCCTGCCCCCCGGCGGCACCTCATGTACCTTCGCCCAATAGCACTTACCCTTGTCGGTGAAAAACAGCATGTAGTCGTGGGTGTTGGCAATGAACATGTGTTCAACAAAATCTTCTTCCTTCGCTTTGGCGCCCTGCAGCCCCCTACCTCCCCGGCGCTGACTACGGTAGGTTGAAGCAGCGGTTCTCTTTATATATCCGTTGTGTGTGATGGTTATGACAACATCTTCTTCTGCGATCATGTCTTCCACGGAAAAGGTTTTTCCCACAGGAATAATCTCCGTCCGCCTCTCATCACCATACATCTGCCGAACCTCTTCCAGCTCCTTTTTTATTATTGCCATTCGTTGTGGGCGGCTTTCCAGAATTCCTTTAAGTTTCGCGATCAACTGAATTATTTCTTTATACTCCTTGACAACCTTTTCTACCTCAAGGCTCGTTAGTTTCTGAAGCCGTATTTCGAGGATCGCCTTGGACTGTCTCTCAGAAAGATCAAACGCGTTCATCAGCCCCTCCTTGGCGTGGGCGGGATCTTTACTCTGGCGAATAAGATTAATAACTTCGTCAATGTTGTCTAGTGCAATTTTCAACCCTTCCAGTACGTGGGCCTTTTCTTCTGCCTGCTTAAGATCAAATTCTGTCCGCCGCACAACAACCTCGTGGCGGTAGTCAACAAAATGCTGCAGCATGTCCTTAAGCGGCATAATCTTCGGTATGCCGTCTACGAGCGCCAAAAGGATAATTCCGAAAGTGTCCTTCATTTGCGTGTTCACATATAGCTGGTTCAGGACCACCTCTGGCACGATGTCGCGCTTCGTTTCTACAACTACTCGCAGCCCCTCTTTATCAGATTCATCACGAACGTCCGCAATCCCTTCAATTCTTTTTGACCTCACCAGATCTGCAATTTTTGCTATCAGGTTTGACTTGTTTACCTGGTATGGAATCTCATTTATGATTATGTTAGATTTGCCCCCTCTAACAGTTTCAATAAGGGCTTTCGCTCGCACCGTAATTTTTCCGCGCCCCGTACTGTACGCCTCCCGGATACCGTCAATACCTTCGATCATCGCTCCCGTGGGAAAGTCAGGCCCCTTTATGATACCCATTATTTTATCAACATCCAAATCAGACTCATCGGTGAGTCTAATAAGTACATCAACCACTTCACTAAGATTGTGGGGAGGAATTTTTGTGGCCATGCCAACAGCAATTCCTTCCGAGCCATTAACCAGAAGGCTGGGCAGAACTGTGGGTAGAACTTGCGGTTCTTCCAGCGACTCATCAAAGTTGGGCACCCAATCCACGGTTCCCTTATCAAGATCGCGTAACATTTCACTGCCCATGCGCGTCATCCGCGCCTCCGTATACCTCATGGCCGCTGCGTTGTCACCATCAACAGATCCAAAGTTTCCCTGTCCATCCACCAGGGGATATCGCATGGAAAAATCCTGCGCCATTCTCACCAGCGCATCATACACAGAAGAGTCGCCGTGGGGGTGATATTTTCCCATAACGTCTCCCACGATGCGAGCACTTTTTTTGTGTGCGCGATTCCACTGCACACCAAGATCGTTCATCCCGTAAAGTATGCGGCGGTGAACCGGTTTTAACCCATCCCTCACGTCTGGCAGCGCCCGTGCTACAATCACAGACATGGAGTAGTTCAGGTAGCTCTCCTTCATCTCGTCTACAATGTCGCGCTTGATTGAAATATCTCTGCTTATTTCACTCATATTTTTTCTCAGACGTCGAGATTTACAACAAACTTTGCATGTTCTGTAATGAAGGCGCGGCGCGCCTCTACGTCACTGCCCATCAGGTCGCCAAACACCTTTGTCGCCTCACCTTCGGTTTCCACTGAAACGCGTAGCATGGTTCTTCGCTCTGGATCCATTGTGGTGGTCCACAACTGCTCCGGGTTCATCTCGCCAAGGCCCTTGTATCTCTGAATTTCTATTTTCTGTTTTTTGTTCTCCTTTTCAAACCTCTCCATTATGAAGTCTCGCTCACTGTCATCATAGGCGTACTGTTCTTTCTTTCCTTGGCGCACTTTGTAAAATGGCGGCTGTGCAATATAGACGTGCCCCGACGTTATTAATTCTGACATCTTGCGGTACAGAAATGTCAGTAGTAGTGTTCTGATGTGACTGCCGTCAACGTCAGCATCCGTCATAATGATAATTTTATTATACCTCAGCCTTGCAATGTCGAACTCTGCCCCCGTGGGCTTTGCCCCTTCCCCGTCATCGCTGTCGGTATCTCCACCAAAACCTGTCCCTAGGGCGGTGATTATGGCCTGTATCTCGTTGTTGGCAAGAAGCTTGTCCACGCGTGCCTTTTCAGCGTTAATAACCTTTCCACGCAGCGGCAAAATTGCCTGAAAGCGCCTGTCGCGTCCCTGTTTTGCGGAGCCACCGGCCGAGTCTCCCTCAACTAGAAATATTTCACACAACGCAGGGTCCCTGCTGGAACAGTCAGCCAGTTTTCCCGGTAGCGATCCCCCTTCAAAGGCTCCCTTGCGACGGATCAGTTCCCGTGCCTTTCTTGCGGCCGCTCTGCTCCTGGCAGCTAAAACCGCTTTTTCGATTACCCGCTTCGCAATAGATGGGTTTTGCTCCAGAAACTCCTGAATCCCCTCATATACGAGAGCATCAACCAGGCCTTTTACTTCCCCGTTTCCGAGTTTTGTCTTTGTCTGACCTTCAAACTGTGGCTCAGCAACCTTAATGGAGATAACAGCCGTCAGGCCTTCGCGAAAGTCTTCACCGGAAAGAGTAAGGTTTTCGCCTTTGGTTGTTTTGATTAATTTGTTTTTGGTGGCGTGTGAGTTGAGTGCCCGCGTCAGCGCCGAACGAAAACCGGAAAGGTGGGTTCCTCCCTCTACTGTGTTTATATTGTTCACAAAAGAGAGTATGTTTTCGTTAAAGCCGTCGTTGTAGCGCAGGGCAACTTCAACAGGAACAACACCGCCCTCTCTGTTTACGGTGATAACTTTTTTGTGCAGTTCTTGGGTTGAGCTGTCGAGAAATTTTATAAAATCGCTTAGCCCGCCCCTATATTTGAAAACCTCCTTTCTGGGCCCATCCTCCGCCCGCTCGTCAATAAAGCTGATTTCCAGTCGGCTGTTCAGATAGGCAAGCTCCCGCAGCCTTTCGGCAATAATGTCATAGTCCCACTCAATGTTCTGAAATATTTCGTCGTCAGGCATGAAGGTGACCAACGTTCCTGTCTTCTTTGTCTTTCCGGCTGTTTTAAGTTTCGTGGATGCCTTGCCCCTTTCGTACTGCTGTATAGCTCTTTTCCCGTCCCGGTGAACTTCGGCTTTCAGCCATAGCGACAGTGCGTTCACAACAGAAACACCTACTCCATGCAACCCGCCAGAGACCTTGTACGTCCCTTTGTCAAATTTTCCCCCGGCATGGAGCACTGTCATCACGACTTCCAGCGCCGGCTTCTTTTCTTCTTTGTGTATGTCTACCGGTATGCCGCGACCGTTATCTTCAACGCTGACGCTGTTGTCCTTGTTAATTGTCACCTTAATTTTACTGCAGTAACCTGCGAGCGCCTCATCAACGCTATTATCTACAACTTCATTTACAAGGTGGTGCAGACCCCTCTTGCCTAGGTCCCCAATATACATCGCCGGCCGTTTTCTTACCGCCTCCAGTCCTTTAAGAACTGTTATTTCTTTGGCGCTATATTTGCTTGTCTTCTTTTTGGTTTTTGCTTTAGTGGTTTGTTTTGCTGGCATTATATTAACCGCAGGTCTCTAATGACCTTTTTTCCCAGGGTGTCGTTAAGCTTCTCCAATATTTCTCCTTTGCGCATCGCAAGTTCGTTGCGCCAGACTGGCGTTGAAACTTTCACAATCAGCGTACCGTGTTTGACTTCCTCGGGTGTTGTGTTTTCAGCAACCGCTTTTCCTACCACTTTTTCCCAGACGACCAAAGCTTCGTTTTGGAGAACAGCCCTATCAATGCCGACAGATTTCAAGACAGATCTAATTGCTTTTCCCAGCGGTTGCATAGCTTACAATGTAGTTCTGTCTCTCCTTATAAAAAACCTCGTTTCGTTGGGCGCACAACGAGGGTTTTGCAACAAAACTGTTTGCTTCGAGCTATTTCGCCCAGCATCACTGCCCGCTTGTGCGCATTGGCATAAGGAGCATGGTGATTTCTTCCTGTTCTTGTTGGGCGTCCGGACTAATGAGCGTAGCGCTGATAGGGGTGTTGAGTCGCAAATAAGCTGATTCCGTATCCAGGTGAGAAAGAATGTCACTGAGATAGAGCGCATTAAAACCGATCGTCAGCTCTTCGCCATTATATTCGACATCAACCGTTTCTGCGGCGCTAGAAGAACTTTCCGGATCTTCGGTTGTTATTTGGCTTTTCCCATCAGCAAATTTCAACGTCACTTGCCTTGTTGCACGATTAGAGAAGATGGAAACCCTCTTTACGGCCGCCAGCATTTTCTCTCTATCTACTTTGACAATTTTATCGTTTTCCTGCGGCAAGACGGAGCGGTAGTCAGGATATCTTTCATCTATTATTCTGGAAAAAGCCGTGATTCCATTAAAGGAAACCGTAAGGTGGTTATCACCAACCCAGAGAACAACTTCTTCTTGTTCGTCGAGATAAGGAAGGACAAGGTGTAGAAATTTTTTCGGTACAATAACATCACCGGAATATCCCGCTGTCTCGTAGTCCGTGCGGGAGCAGATGGCGAGACGATGACCGTCTGTCGCCACAGATGCGACACGTTCCTCTCCCACCTCAAACAGTGCTCCCATGAGTGCTGGCTTTAACTCGTCAGAGCTGAGAGCAAATGACGTTTTCAAAATCAGCCGCTTGAATACGTCTGAGCTGATCTTGATCTCCTTTTTGTTGTCCACCTCAGGGGTTGCCGGAAACTCCTCGGCGCTTGATCCTGCAATATCGTAATTTCCAAAATCAGTTCTAATTTCGACCCTGTTATCCTCGTCCGCTTCAATAAAGATCTCCGTATCCGGCATGGCGTTCACTGTTTCGCTCAGGGTTCTGTAAGGTATGGCTACAGCACCCTCCTCTTCTATTTTTGATTCAACTAGGGCAACAATGCTGATTTCAAGATCTGTCGTTCTCAGGTTTAGGGAGCCTTTTGCGGTAAATAAAACAGTGTTGAGAATGGGTATTGTAGAGCGTGTTGGTGTTGCTTTACCAAGGTTTTGCAGTGCTGTTTGAAGGGTTTGTTTTGATAGGTTGATTTTCATGAATTATTATCCATTATTTGCGGAAATTTTTCGAAATCTTAGGATAAATCTCAGAAATGATGTTAGCGAATAATACCTTTACTGACAACAAGTTTTTCCTTCTCACCACCACATATTAATTAGAATAAACTTAGATTAGATAAAAATTTTATATAATAGTTATTATCACTGTTGATAAATAAGGACGGGGAGAACAAGTTTTTACCAACCGCACTGTTTTTTGTTCAAAAGAGACACCAGATAAGGTATTACTTTATGTTAGGAAGATGTTAACAACCTGCTTTTGCACGGCACATAAAGTGGTGTCTGCTTTTTCTGGTGTGAACGGTGGTTTCAGGATTAATAAGATGTGAATAATAATGTTACTCAAGAAAGCTTTTGATGAAAATAGAAGAAGAGGTCCTCTCTATCCAGCTGTTGAAAAAATCGGAGCGCTTCTTTGCCAGGGCCATCTGTTCTATCTCAACCCAGTGGGTCTCAAGTGTTGGGATCCCTCCCGCACTCGCATCAGAAATCAGCAGGAGATGGTATCCGTCGGAAGCCGTCACGGGAGGAGAAACCTCCCCAACGCTTAAGATGGAAATCACCTGTGAAATCTCTTTAATAGGAAAGGTGGTTGGGTCAATCCAACCAAGCTTACCATCGTTATCTTTGGTGTTTGCGTCTGCGGAATAGGTGGCAGCCATGCTGGAAAAAACGTCTTCGTTTGTAATGCTGTCTTTTATAGAAAGAGCCAAGGCGTAAACACTGTCTTCGTCAGCTGGTGACACTTGGGGTGAAACCAAGATGTGCCTGACATTAATTTTTTCCCCAAGCTTCTCAACTAGTTGGAGAATGTGGTAGCCGAAAACGGTAGGAACTACCGGGCTGACGTCACCCCTATCGAGTGAAAAGGCCGCCTCCTCGAACGCTTGGACAAAGGTCCCCCGGCTGACCAGGCCCAGTTCGCCGCCGTTCGAAGCTGAACCGGGATCGTCTGAGAACTGTTCTGCGAGAGAGGCAAGATCGTCTCCTTCAAAAACGCGCTGTCGCAGGGAGTCAGCCAGCGAGCGAGCGCGGAGACGGCTTTCATTTCCCGGCTTAATTTCAAACAGGATGTGCCTCAGATCGTATAGGGTTGGTATGACCCCAAGGCTGTCCTGGTATTCTGTATAAAAGGAATTAACCTCGTCCTTGGTTACAGAGACGTTCTGCAGAAGTTCAGTGCGGAATCGCTCTCCAATTAACTGCTCCCGCATATCGGACCAGGTTTCTCGGCGCAACTCGCTGACGCTCTTACCAAGAGCCTCTTCAAGCCGCGCCTCAGACCCAAGGCGGGTAACATATGAGCTGACGTATTGATCGAGCGCTGTGTCCACCTCTCTTTCAGCAACTTCGATGCTCTCTACTTCGGCAATTTCGAGAATAATCTTCTGGGTGATAAAATTTTGAACAACATCTTTTTGTAGTTTTAACACGCGCTCACCGTCCAGCCGCGGATCAAGCCTAAGCTCGATAGCAGTCATTTGAACAAGCTGGGCAACATCGCTCTTAAGGATCACGTGTTCGCCCACAATCGCGGCTACACCGTCAATGGTGTTCCTTTCCTGGGCGTTAAGACACAGAAGGAAGACGAGACAGAAAGAAGCAAGAACAAGGCTGCGCGAACGCACGCTTATCTGGCCCCCCAATCGATGTTGAAGCCCGGCGAAGCTCCGGACAGATGTCGGCTTGTGAGGCTGTCCATAAGATGGGTGTACAAGACGGCACCCTTTTCACGCAGAACGCTCTGGACCACTACATCATAAACTTCGTCGAGACCTTGGTACGTTTGAGCGCGGTAACGCGCCAGAACTTCAATAACATGGTAGCCGCGACTGCCCACAATAGGACCAAAGACACCCCTCCCAGCCTTGGGGCCGAAAACAACAGATCGAAGTTCTTCGCGAAGGTCCTGGGGAGAAACAACTGCGGCCTCAACCCGATAGTTGTTCAATAGGTCGAGGCGAGACTCGCCATCGTACCGCAATAACTTGGACTTTACCTCTAGCGCCACGGAATGTTGGGGTAGCAAGAAATGCAGCATTTTTACCGAATCGCTATGTCGCAGGTATTGGTGGCGGTTTTTCATATAGTGGTTTCGCAGCTCTTCAGGGGAGACGTTAGTTGCAGCCGAAGAAGAGAGATATGTGTCAAGGAAGGCGGCACCATAACGCTGTTTGCGGAATTCGTTAACCTGCTTTTCAATCATCGTATTTTCCGTCATCCCCCCATCAACTGCGGCCTGATAGAGAAGTTCCCTTGTAACCCAGCGCACCACGGCTTGGCGGGAAGCGAAGATAGAATCAGAAGAGGGGTGCTGCAACACAAGTGTGGCGAGAACTTCAGCCGTAAGGGCGCTGTCACCGACCTTAATTATATGAGAAGCCCCTTCAGGGGGGCCTGAGCAACCAAGTAGAAGAAAAAAGAAAAAGGGCGTCACATGGCTGAAATGTACTGTTGGCGAAACAACTAACACACTTTTTCTAATAACACGCATTAAGAACCCAAAGTTAGACGTGGCTCAAATGGAATCAAAAAGGTAATGCAGAACAGAAAACGCCTCAGAATTTGACGACGCGCTAACAGTAAGCGTAAAAGTTCCGTCCTTGTGGTTGCCAAACGAGGCGGCCATGTTCCGGGCAGAAAGAACAGAAGAGAGTTTTTCAAAAGAGTGGGAAGGGTGCCCACGCTCTTCCACGGGCAGAAAGTAGAGAGTAACGCTGTCAGCCACAAATTTAATGCGCTCTATGCCGGCGTGAGACGCACGGGCTTGGACGGAGGCGGAATCAAACAAAAGCTTGGCTGGTGTGGGAAGAGGTCCGAAGCGATCTCTTATTTCGTAGCGTACATCGTCGACATCATCAACGGTGCGTGTTTCACCGAGCAGGCGGTAAAAGTAAAGGCGGTCGCCAATCTCAGTAATGTAGTCTGACGGCAAAAGAGCCTCTCCCTTAATGGAAATGTTTGTTCTGACATGACGGGGTGTTTCTGGAGCGCGCTCGAGACGCCTGTTAGCCACCTCTTCTATAATTTTATAGTACAAGTGGTGTCCAACAGAGGTAAGGTGGCCCGCCTGTTCAACGCCGAACAGGTTGCCGGCACCGCGCATCTGAAGATCTTGTAAGGCGAGTGCGTACCCGGAGCCGAGCGAAGTGTGGTGCTGGATATACCTGAGCCGCTCGGCGGCTGTAGTGGATATTTTCTTGTTTTTCGGAGTAAGAAGGTAGCAAAACGCTTGGCGGTCTCCTCTGCCGACGCGCCCCCGCATCTGGTAAAGCTGGGCCAGCCCGAACTTGTGCGCATTATTTATAAAAATAGTGTTGGCAAGTGGTATATCCATGCCAGCCTCTATAATGGTGGAACAGACGAGAACATCAATCTTTTTGTTCAGGAAGTCAAGCATAACGGACTCAAGTGCTGCATCAGTGAGTTGGCCGTGTGCGACAGCGACACAGAGATTGGGGAGAAGCTCACGAAGCACATCTGCAGTCGATTCGATTGTTTTAACTCTGTTGTGTATAAAAAATGACTGCCCCCCCGCTTCTGCTTCTTCGAGGGCGGCCTTTCTGATAACGCTTTTATTGAATGGAGAGGAAACTGTAATTACAGGAAAGCGCTCCCTTGGCGGTGTTGAAATGTTTGATATATCGCGGATACCGAGGAGCGAAAACTGTAGAGTGCGCGGTATGGGGGTGGCACTTAAAGTCAGGACGTCTGTGGTGCTACGCTCGGCCTTCAGAAGTTCTTTGTGTTTGGCGCCAAAACGGTGCTCTTCGTCAACGATTAAAAGGCCAAGCAGAGGGATGGAGAGATTTTGTGAAAGAAGGCGGTGCGTGCCAACGACGATATCTACCTCCCCCCTATTTGTGGCTCGGATTAATGAGATGGACACACTTCTTTTGGTAAAGCGTGACAGAAGCGCGACGCGAACGCCCAGCGGCTCAAGCCGGGATTTAAAAGAAAGAAAATGCTGGTTAGCCAGGATTGTGGTTGGGACCAGAACCACAACCTGCTTCTTATCATAAACGGCCTTAAACGCGGCCCTTATAGCAACCTCTGTTTTTCCAAAGCCGACGTCACCACATAGAAGCCTATCCATAGGGCTTGGGCGCTCCATGTCAAGAGAAATGTCTTCGTATGCGTTAAGCTGACCGGAGGTCTCTTCGTAAGGGAAAGACTCCGCAAGGCGTGTGTGGAGTTCGCCGTCGCTGGAGAAAGCAAAACCGTTAGCCTTGTGCCGAGCGGCGTAGAGATCAAGGAACGCCTGAACAACCTTTTCAGCTGATCGGCGCGTCTTCTGTTTTAGTTGCGCCCAACGAGAATTGCGCAAACTGGAAAGAGCAGGTGAGTCGTTGTCTGATCCGACATAAGGGTGAACAAGGTGAAGGCGATCCATTGGCAAATGCAAGTAATCGCCATCAGCATATTCAAGGTCAACGGCCTCATAGCTGCCATGGGATGTTTCCACAACAGAAAGGCCTCGATACCGCCCAATACCAAGGTCTTCGTGCACGAGGGGTTGACCCCATCCAAAAAGAGAGCTTTGAAGCGGTTTCACGGGTGGCTCTCTAGT
>CEPV01020386.1_pt1 | contig 11166 bp, 10 predicted proteins | sample 530451 | NCBI WGS metagenome assembly CEPV01 (sample SAMEA2620097, study PRJEB7988) | marine metagenome | isolation source: saline water (ENVO:00002010), including | reverse complement strand
TTTAACTTTTTCATCAAGATTTATTCCCAAATTATTATCAATAATAGCATAAGGAATTATCGTATTTAATTGATTCGAAATACAGTTCTTCAACTATTTTTAAAGAAATCACAGATTTTTTGTGCTAATGCCTGACTAATACCAGGTATATTAGAGATTTCATCTACACTGGTTTTTCGAATAACGTTTACATTTCCAAAATATTTGAGGAGAATTTTCTTTCTTGAAATTCCTATACCCGGAATAAGATCAAGTTCTGATTCATACATACCTTTTCTCCTTAGAATTTTGTGATATTGAATCGCAAATCGATGTGCCTCATCTCGAATATATTGTACCAATAATAATGCCTTAGAATTAGATTCAAGAATTAAAGGAAACTTAATATTTGGAGTATAGATCTCTTCTTCACCTTTAGCAAGTGCCATTATTGAAAGATTTATAATTCCAAGTTCTTTTAGAGATTCTTCAGCTATTCTCAGATGACCCTTTCCACCATCAATCAGCACTAGATCAGGTAGAGAAGACCCTTGATCTTGGAGTCTACGGTACCTTCTGGTAACTATCTCTTTCATCATCAAATAATCATCAGATCCTTTCACTGTTTTTATCTTGAATTTTCTATATTCTGATTTTACTGGTTCAGCATTCTCGAAAACAACCATTGAACCAACAGAGAATGAACCCGAAATATTAGAAATATCAAAACCCTCGATCCGATTTGGTGGGTTATCCAATCCTAATACTTCTTGTAGCTCCTTAATTGATTCAAGGTGTAATCCTGTTTTCTTTAATGTAGAACCCATCTTTTGGTCTAGAAATAATACAGCGTTTCGGTGAACCATTTTCAAAAGACCTTTTTCTTGTTTACTTGCAGCTTTTTTTAGTTTGAATTTCCCCTTTCCTGAAAGCCATTTTTTAATGTCCACAGAATTTTTAGGCAAGGATTTTAGCATAATCTCCTTTGGGATATGTTTAGCGTCAACATAATACTGCATCAGAAACTCAGATAGTATTTCATCATATTCAGTTTCCAGCATTGTTTGTATCAGGAATTGCTTACGATCTAAAAGCATTCCATCACGTATTAAGAAAACTTGTGCAGAGGCTTTGTCACCTGACTTTTCAATTGCAATAACATCTTTGTTTCCCCCTCCAATTGAAACAATTTTCTGTTTTTGAACTATGTTTTCCACCATCCTAAGTTGATCTCTATAAGTTGCTGCTTTCTCAAACGCGTTTTTTGCAGATGCATCTTTAATTTTCTGAATAATATCTAAAGTTAACGAATGATGTTTACCTTCTAATAGGTTAATAACTGCTTTAACCAATTCATTATATTCTTCTTCAGATATTTGTCCAATACATGGAGCAGCGCATTTCTTAATCTGATACTCAATACATGCTCTAGGTCTTTTTGCGTTGATAATTATTTTACAATTTGCAACCTGAAAAATTTTCCTTACAAATTGTAGAGTTCTTCTTAGAGATTTTACATCTGTGTAGGGACCAAAATAAATTGATCCGTCATTTACAATGTTTCGCGTTATTAAAAAACGTGGAAAACGCTCTTGCTTAGAAATCCTCACAAAGGGGTAAGATTTAGCATCTTTTAATCTAACATTATATTTTGGTTGATAACGCTTAATCATATTATTTTCCAAAATTAGAGCTTCTGTCTCTGAATCTGTAAGAATAGTCTCCAGGTCATTAATTTCATTAATTAACCGAAGGATATGCGGAAGCATTTTTTTACTAGATTGAAAATAGCTAGTCACACGTTTCTTGAGTGAAGAAGCTTTCCCAACATACAGAGTTTTACCCTGTACATCCTTCATCAGATAAACGCCAGGTTTATCTGGTAATTCTTGCGCTAAGGTTTTCAGGTTTTTCAAATTGCCGCCTCAATATCTTGCGTAAATATTGGCCTGTATGCGAACTTTTAATCTTGGAAACATCTTCTGGGCTTCCTTCTGCCACAATTTGCCCTCCATTATCACCACCTTCGGGTCCAAGATCTATGATGTGATCTGCAGTTTTAATAACATCCAGATTATGTTCAATAACAATAACTGTATTCTTTCTATCTGTAAGCCGAAGGAGTACATCCAATAACTTCTGAACATCAGCAAAGTGTAATCCTGTGGTAGGTTCATCCAAAATAAATAGTGTATTTCCAGTACTTATCTTGCTTAATTGAGTTGCAAGTTTGACTCGCTGGGCTTCACCGCCTGAAAGGGTAGTTGCAGATTGCCCAAGCTTGATATAGCTAAGTCCAACATCCATTAAAGTTTGGAGTCTTCGCTTAACTTTTGGAAGATTCTGAAAGAACTGTAAAGCTTCTTCAACGGTCATGTTTAGAACATCAGTAATAGTTTTACCTTTGGAAATTATTTGCAACGTGTCTGAATTGTATCGTTTACCTTTACACACATCACAAGTTACGTAAACATCTGGTAAGAACTGCATTTCAATACATATAGTGCCAGCACCTTGACAATTTTCACATCGCCCACTTTTTACATTGAAACTAAAACGTCCCAGAGAATATCCCCTAGCACGTGACTCTGGTAATTGAGAATAGAATTCTCGTATAGGTGTGAATAATCCAGAATATGTAGCTGGATTAGATCTAGGTGTTCTTCCAATTGGAGATTGATCAATTATTATTGCTTTATCGAGATTGTTTATACCTTCTATAGTACTATGAGCACCTGGACTTTCTTTTGAACCGTAAAAATGCTGAGCAAGAGACCTATATAGAATATCATTAATCAATGTACTTTTACCTGAGCCAGAAACTCCAGTTATACAAACAAATTCACCTAACGGTATTTGGACATCAATATTTTTGAGATTGTGATGTGTCGCACCACGAATAACCAGAAACTTTCCGTTACCTTTGTTTCTTGGAAAAGGAACAGGTATCTGCAATCTTCCGCTTAGATATTTACCTGTTATTGATTCAGGATGATTAATGATTTCTTGCGGCGTTCCTTCGGCCACTACCCTACCCCCGTGAGCCCCTGCACCAGGTCCAAGGTCCACAATATGATCTGACGATAAAATAGTGTCTTCATCATGCTCTACGATAATCAGTGTATTACCTAAATCTCTAAGATGCTTGAGAGTATCTAAAAGTCGAGAATTATCTCTTTGATGAAGTCCAATACTTGGCTCATCCAGGATGTATAGGACGCCCACAAGACTTGATCCTATTTGGGTTGCTAAACGAATACGCTGAGATTCACCACTTGACAGAGTCATAGATGCACGATCTAATGTAAGATAATTTAGCCCCACATTGATAAGAAACTTTAGTCTACTCAGAATTTCTTTCAATATCTGTTTACAAATAATTTTCTCCCGATTACTAAGGACTAATCTTTGTATTATCTCAAGTATTTTTTCAATAGAAATGGAAGTAAATTGTGTGATGTTTTTATCATTAATTGTAACTGCAAGACTTTCAGGTCTAAGTCTAGCACCATTGCATGAAGTACACTGATGAATTCGCATAAGTGATTGATAATAATGTCTAACTCTCTCAGATTTTGTTTCAGCGTGTCTTCGTTGCAGAATAGGAATTACTCCTTCGAAAGCAAATTTACCTTTCACTAAGAAATTGCTAGACCTAGAAGTGTATTCCATGGAGATCCGTTCTCCACCGCTACCATATAGGATAATATTCTGATGTTTAGCAGAAAGATTCTGGAAAGGAATATCTAATCTGAAACCATATCGCTTACCTAAGTGCTCCAACATACTTTGCATATACCCGCCAGCGAAGCCACTTACATTGATTGCACGTTCGTTCAGACACTTTTTTTTATCAGGAACAACAAGATCGGGGTCTATACTTAAGATTCCTCCTAAACCACCACAAGTAGAACATGCCCCATATGGACTGTTAAATGAGAACATTCGTGGAGTTAGTTCATCATATCCTATTCCACAGAAATCGCAGGAGAATTGTTCGCTAAAGAGATGTTCAACACTTCCTTTCTCATCTACAATAATCTTTCCATTACCTACTTTTAGAGCTGTTTCAATAGAATCAGTGAGTCTTTTTCTTATGTTAGGACCAATAATTAACCTATCAACAATTATTTCGATGTTGTGCATCTTGTATTTATCTAGATTAATTTTTTCCCCTAAGGTATGGATTTCTCCATCAATCCGAACTCTTGCATATCCTTCTCGAATAAGATCTTCAAAAAGTTGGTTGTATACTCCTTTTCTTCCTTCAACAACAGGACTAAGCAATACAATTTTTGAGTCTTTTTTCATCTTCATGATATGATTAACAATATTCTCAACACTTTGAGATTGTATTTCACGACCACATTTAGGGCAATGAGGAATACCGATTCTTGCAAATAATAACCTAAAATAATCATAAATTTCAGTCACTGTTCCAACCGTTGAACGTGGATTCTTGGAAATAGCTTTTTGGTCTATAGATATTGCAGGAGAGAGGCCTTCAATATAATCAACATCTGGTTTCTCCATCTGACCCAAAAATTGTCGAGCATAAGCTGAAAGAGATTCAATATACCTACGTTGACCTTCTGCAAAAAGGGTGTTAAATGCAAGAGATGACTTACCAGACCCACTTAAACCAGTAATAATAACCATAAGATCTCTCGGTATCTCAAGATTTATGTTTTTGAGGTTATGTTGGCGTGCACCTTTTATTACGATGCTTCTCTCAGTCATAATTTAGCCTCATTTCCACAAAAAACCATCAACTAATCAATAAAGCCGATGATTATATTCCTGATAAAGTTATAGCTCAAAAGAAAGTTAATCATCTTCAAAACTTTTATACTCTGCCAATTATTAAAATAATAAGAATGAAAGAGTTAAGAGCATTTGTAGCTATTGCCATATTTTCAATAAGTATAATCATCAGTGGCAGTCTATTAGTCCCGTACACATATGGCATCACGGAATGTGAGGCAATTATAACGAGTGTACCCAGTGGAGCGGATGTATACATAGACGGAGAATTAAAAGGTCAAACCCCCTACGAACATTTCGTCGGAAGCCCATTTGAAGCTGATATACGAGTTGAGATGGAAGGTTTTGAAACCTGGGAAGAACATATTATAGTCGGAGTGAGAGAACATAAATTAGTAGAAGCTATACTTACCCCATTACAAGCAGGTAATGGAGAATCTGTGGCAGTTACTAAGACTGTAACCTCAACCGTAACAACAACAAGTCCAACAACAATCACAACAACAGCTACAACAACGATAGCTGCGGATACAATAACAACAACAACCACAATAACAACAACAAGTCCAACAACAATCACATCTACAACTACAGCAACAACCACAATATCTGCAAACACAGTAACAGTAATATCTGAAATAACTACAGCAACTACATCAACTATAACATCTAATGTAACCGAACAGACAGGACTACCTGCAACATTCACTTACGGTGCAATAGGTGTCGCAGTAATAGCAGTAGTAGCAGCAGTTATTATTAGTACAAGAAAGAGTAGTTAATTTTTAAAATAAAGAGACGCAAACCATTTCTGCTAGAGTAGGGCTTACTAGAAATTTGGATTACTTTTTCTTCTTAGGAGTATTTCAATAAAATTAATTGTCAGATGTTCTAATATTGGATATGCCTTTTCCTTTCATCTCTTCCATGTGCTTTAATCTATAAATCTCATCACGAATCATAGCAGCTCGCTCGAACTCCCATTTCTCAGCTGCTGAATTCATTTCATTCTCCAACTTATCAATGACATTTTGTTCTACATCTTTATCTATCTCTTCTTCGATGTGTAAACTACTTTTTTTCTCTTTATTGGAAACGACGTCTAATTTCTCTATAAGATCCCGCACTTCCTTCGTGATACTGGTGGGAACAATATTATGTTCTAGATTATGCTGTTCCTGCTTTATCCTTCGACGGTCAGTTTCATTAATAGCACTCTTCATGTCTTTGGTCATCGTATCAGCATACATAATCACTCTACCATTCGCATTACGAGCCGCTCGTCCTATAGTTTGGACCAGTGCACGTTCATTTCTTAAGAAACCTACTTTATCAGCATCAAGGATACCTATCAAAGAAACTTCAGGCAAATCCAATCCTTCCCTAAGAAGATTAACACCAACCAAAACATCAAAAACTCCTTTCCTAAGATCCCTTATGATATCAACTCGTTCCAAAGTATTAATCTCAGAATGCAAATATCTAGATTTCACTCCTGCTTCAACCAAATAATCAGTAAGGTCCTCAGCCATTCGTTTGGTAAGAGTTGTAATCAATACTCTTTCATTTCTTTCAGTAACTAATCCAATCTCAGATATAATATCATCCACTTGACCCTTAACCGGCCTAACCAGTATTTTGGGGTCCAATAGACCAGTAGGTCGAATAATCTGTTCAATAACATAATCCTTACTTTTCTCCAATTCATAAGAAGCAGGTGTTGCAGAAATATAGATAACCTGATTAATTTTTGACTCAAATTCATTAAAAGTAAGCGGTCGGTTATCAAGCGCTGAAGGAAGGCGGAACCCATATTTGACCAAACTTTCTTTTCTGGAACGATCAGCTGAATGCATAGCAACTAATTGTGGAATAGTCATATGTGATTCATCTATTATAACTTTAGAATTCTTTGGAAAATAATCAAGAAGTGTATACGGGGGTTCCCCTTCCTCTCTACCTGAGAGATATCTAGAATAATTTTCTATTCCAGAACAATAACCAGTCTCCCTCAACATCTCCAAGTCATAATTAACACGTGTTTCTAGTCGATGTGCTTCAAGTTGTTTTCCTTCGGAAAGGAAAAAATCTGCTCTTTCTTTAAGTTCCGTCTCAATAAGTTTAGTTAAATTTTCAAGCTCATCATGATCTATGATGAAATGTTTAGCAGGATAAATAACAATACTTTCATATTTTTGAATAACAGTGCTATTCAAAGGATCAATTCGTGATATATTTTCGATTTCTTCACCAAATATTTCCAGCCTAATTACTGTATCACCATAAGCAGGAAAAATATCGATTACATCACCTTTTACTCGAACCATTCCTTGAGTAAAATTGAAATCATTTCGTTCATATTGAAGCTGCAATAAATGCTTCACAATCTTATCATTGCTAATCTGTTGACCTACATTCAGTTTCAGTATACGTCTTTGAATAGATTCAGGAGACCCTAAACCATAGATGCAAGAGACACTGGCAACAACTATCACATCACGTCTAGACATTAAAGAAGTCGTTGCAGATAATCGAAGTTTTTCTATTTCATCATTTATGGAAGTATCCTTGTCGATATAGGTGTCTGTTGTGGGCAGATAAGCTTCTGGTTGATAATAGTCATAATAACTCACAAAATACTCTACAGCATTCTTAGGAAAAAAATTTTTAAATTCACTGTAAAGTTGTGCGGCCAAAGTTTTATTATGAGATATCACAATAATTGGGCATTGAACTTCCTGAAGGACAGAAGCTATAGTGTAGGTTTTTCCACTTCCAGTCACTCCAAGAAGTGTTTGATGTTTTACATCATTTCTGATGTTATGAGATATAGTTTCAATAGCTTGAGGCTGGTCCCCTCTAGGCTGAAAATTTGATACCAAATCAAATTTATTCAGAACAACATCCCCAGTTCTGAGAGGATTTACACAATATCTTAACTATTTTGTTTCAATAAAATATTGGATTGTTTTCCTCTTAATATTGAAAAAGAATTTTATGAGGATGCGATTAATTGGCAGCCGTTAATTTGGTCTAAATTCAGCTATTCCAGAGATCATATACCTCTGTTCCGTGTTTCCTTGGAAACTTGAAGAATTCGTAAGCCAAATAACTACTGAGTATGATGCACCTTCGTCTATACCTGAACCAGTGCAGCTCACAGTAGCAGTTTCATTATGTTCTACACCTTTCTTTAGTCTCCAACAATTTGTTTTTGCACCAATTATTTCCACTGAATCAATATCCCAAGCTAGTGCACCATCATTAATCAGTTTAGCCCTAACTCTTCCACCATTAAGAGTAATATCTTCCACTAGTGTAGCGTGGATTGAACCACTTTGATCTTCAACATATTTAGTCTGATATGAATTGTAAGCAGCAAATGATATAACCGCTATAAGTATAGCGAATAAAACAATAGCTTTAGTATTCCTAGTTTTTTTATGCTTATAATCGTCGGGAATATCATCCATTTGTATATGCGTAATTATTTATACCAATATATCTATTTCGGTATTGAAAAAATCTTAGACACAATTAAACTTCGGGATAGAGACAAATGAAATAATCAAATTCATGATTCACCAATCAATATTTTATGGTGAAGATCTTTCAGTTTTAACCTGTTTATAGGTCGGATTCGATCTTTATGAAAAGAACATTGTTACCTCGAATAACGAGCTTACCGTAATTTGCTGAAAGTGAATTATTATTATACTCTTCAGCATTCGTTAAAATCACGTTCATATATTGATCGATATTCATCATTTTACCTTTATATTCGTGATCATTCTTCAACCGAATTGATACCTGTTTATGGACTGCTTTCTGCAATACTGATAGAGGTTTTTTTATAGGTTCAGACAATCGAATGTTCTCCTTGACCACTTCTAAACTCTGCTCACTGAGGTTAAAAATGTTGCTAGAAAAATACATTTAGAATAGGTGTTTATCAAGTCTTTCCACATCAGATGAATTCTTTTTTGAATAAATATCCGCTATTTTTTTGAGATCTAGAGAATAATATTCAATTGATAAAGATCTTGCAAGATTTTTTGCCGATGCATTTATGTTAGGTGCAAGAAGTATTCCTCTCACTTGTGGTGAAGTAGTTCTAAGATTTGAAATATACCTATAGAGCTGCTTAACTGAATTTGAGTCTGCGGGAATTCTTTTTATTTCCACTACTGTATATTGTCCATTCTTATCAAAACCTGTAATATCTGCCTTCCCCCCACCTAGCTCTTTCTGTTGCTTTGAAATTCTGAATTCAGGTTCAATCAAACTCGGATACAACATAAGAACCTTGTAAATATCAGCCTCAGAAAGGAGCATATCAAATGAAGCTTCATCTTTGAGTAAAAAAGAAGATATGAAAATGATTTTCCTACAAGTGATAGAAAGAGTTTCTCGTGGTCTTCTGCGATCAGCCCTTATATTCAGTTCCCCTCTTTCTAATGAAACAGTTATGTTAGCACCAGGTGGTTGCCAATTTACAGCTTTATAGTTAGTTTTCCTGTGAATAAGAACTGCACCATCAGATTTCAACATTATCACTCTCTCTCCCCAACTCATCTTAGAAGATGACCTCCCTACATAGTCAATCTTACAATCTGCAACAAGGATAATGAAAATGTGTTTTGAAATAGCTCTAGAAAGTATATCTTTAGATTCTATAAATGATGGATTACTGGCTATTATAGGTGAATTCATATTCTCATTCTAGGTGGTAAGGGATATGGTTGGTTTTAACTTTCTTGTCAGCCAAATCTGCAGAGTGATTTAAATTGAACTTCTATTCCAAGAATAAGTAGAAAATAATTTGAAAAGATTATCTAATCTTCCTCTTGATGAAGTAAACTGGATACCAAATAAAATAATGAAAGAGCTAAAGGCAATAGGTATAGTTACTTTATTAGATTTAGCGCTAATGTCTCCTGAATCACTTAGTCAAATTGGACAGAAAGAAGAATCTCTAAAGATATGGCAAAGAGCAGGTGAAAGTTTTAGTTATATTAAGAAGGTAGAAGATGTTCTCGGAAAAGGACAACATCGAAAGAAGATATCCACAGGTTCTTCGGCTCTGGATAGACTTCTAGGAGGAGGAATATCTAAGGGAAAGATCGCAGAAGTATATGGTGAAAATGGCTCTGGGAAAACTCAACTATGTTTTCAATTATGTGTGAATTATCTCATAGATTCTCCAGAAAAAAACAAAATCATCTATGTAGACACTGTTGGAACATTTAGACCTGAACGAATTGTAGAGATGTTTGGAGAAAATAGAAAAAAAGAAGATCTCTTGAAGCAAATTCTCTCTATAAGAGCTAGAACCTGGACAGAACAAGTTGAAGCAGTATTAAAAATAGATAATATAACTCCAGATAAGGTGGGTATTCTAATTATAGATACCTTAACAGATAATTTTATTTATGAATTTCAAACTAGCAAATATATTAGAGAACGACAAATTGCTTTAGCGAGACATCTTCACGATTTAGCTGATATTGCTATTGAAAAGGAAATTGCTGTGGTAGTAACTAATACAATTAGAGTAAGAATGTCCAAAGATGGAAACATTTCTGAAATAGAAACAGGTGGAAATACAGTTTCTCAAGGTGTTCATACAAGGTTACGATTAGCCAGACCTGATAATGGATGGTCAGCACAATTAAATAATAATAAAAGAAGTATACGATTTAAAATAGGGAAAAGAGGTCTAATGGATTGGGAGGACTAACATATACAAACTCACACTAGAGAATATGTAAAGAGAATATTCAGACTTTTATTAGAAAAAAACATTTCTGGAGCAAAAGCTGTACTGAAAGAAAATATTGCTCTAAATAATGATGAAGAAACGGGTCAGTTTATGGCAGTAAGGGGTATAGTAAGTTTGAAAGATAATAAAAAGAAAAGTTCAGAACTTTTTAACGACACAGAAAAAATGGTGCGCTTAAGAAAGTTATTATCAAAACAATTGGAATCAATATGGAATGATGATTTTGGAAGAGGTTTTTATGAAACTTGGATTAAATTTATTAATTTCTGGAGGCGTAATAACTTATCAGGAGCCAAGAAGAGAGAAAACAAGAATCCAAGTAAACAAGAAAAGCGCGATGAAACTTCCTAATCCTGTAGTTACAATCTTCCTCGAATCTTTAGGCGGTAGCTCAGGAGCAAATTTGATTCGTGCAATATAGTAAGATGCTATATACATAAGAATGGCAAAAAATGCACCACTCGAACCTTCAAAACCAGTTAAGATAGATAGCATCCCCAATATGAGACCTGTTGTGATTCCGAAAATCACTCTTAGCCAAAAGATTTTATCTGTAGTTTTCATCAAGATGACCACCGCCCAGATAGATGATTAACATTGGAGATTACAAGTATAGAACTCGACCACATATCTACCAAGTT
>CEPV01079463.1_pt1 | contig 11167 bp, 9 predicted proteins | sample 530451 | NCBI WGS metagenome assembly CEPV01 (sample SAMEA2620097, study PRJEB7988) | marine metagenome | isolation source: saline water (ENVO:00002010), including | reverse complement strand
CATCGCCATGATCTCTTCATCGGGTTTTTCAAACACCCCATGGAACAAGTTTGTGGCGGTGGTGCAAAACCTGGAAGGCGGGGTGGTGATGAATTTTGGCAGTGCGGTCATGGCTCCCGAAGTTTATCTCAAGGCATTGAGTATGGCTCGCAATTTGGCGCATCAGGAGGGAAAGGAAATTCGGCGGTTCTCCACTCTTATCTGTGATCTTCATGATCTTCCCGCTAATTACCGTGAGGAGTCTCCCAGGGATCAGTCAGGATATTATTTCAGGCCCTGGAAAACCATGTTGGTGAGAACCGTTGCCGATGGAGGCGAAGGTTATTATGTGCGGGGCGATCACCGGAAAATCATCCCCGAATTATGGGAGGAAGTGAATTGCGCGGAAAAGGAGTTGTCCGGGAAATGAAAATCCTGAACCTTGACGACTTGTCGGTCGCCATCAAAGAACTGAAGGAGCAGGGGAAAACAATCGTTCAATGCCACGGGTGTTTCGACCTGATGCACCCGGGACACATCAAATATTTTCAGGCCAGCAAGGAAATGGGCGATGTGCTGGTGGTGACCCTCACTCCGGATGAATATGTTGACAAGGGGGAGGGGCGTCCCGCATTCAGTCAGAATATTCGAGCGGAGTCCATCGCCGCTTTGGAATGTGTGGATTTTGTTGCGATCAACCGCTGGCCTACTGCCGAGGAAACTCTGCGCCTGTTACGCCCCACTTATTATGTCAAGGGTCAGGAATTTGAAAACCGGGAAGATAAAACAGGCAAACTCCAAAAAGAGTGCGCCGTGCTCAAAGAGATCGGGGCGGAAATGAGATTCACTCATGAAATCGTATTTTCCTCTACAGAGCTTTTGAATCGGCATTTCAGGTGATATGCTTAAAGCTAAGCAAGTTGAGTCGGTAGAGGGAATGTTAGACTGAAAATCAGGATATTGATGTAGTTTTTTAACTTTCGTGTTTCTAGAGATCAAAAGGCCCGTGAAATGTCAGATCCTTACGCTATAGACAGTCACAAGCTGGTTTATCATCCCAAACGCGTCAGCCAGTTGCTCGATGCCGGCGATGACTGGGAAAAAGCCAAGGAGGTTTATCCTATTTATATGGAGATATCCCCTGTTGGTGCTTGCAATCACCGATGCACCTTTTGTGCTGTGGATTATATTGGTTATAAGACTCGAACTCTGGACTTGAAGATGCTTGGTCAGAGGCTTCCCGAGATGGGTGAGTTGGGGGTCAAGAGTATCATGTACGCCGGTGAGGGTGAGCCGATGATCCATAAGGATATTGAGGAAATTGTCCGGATGACCAAAAGCTCCGGTATCGATGTTTCCTTCACCACCAACGGAACTGTGGTGAAGGATTCCTTTGTAGAACAATCACTGCAGCATATTTCTTGGATCAAGGTTTCGATGAATGCCGGAACGGCAGAGACTTACGCGCAGATTCACCAGACCGAGGAGCGAGATTTCAGCAAGGTGATCGAGAATATAAAGAAGGTCACTCAGTTCAAGCGAGACCATGGGCTTTCTCTTTCCGTCGGGGTGCAGTCGTTGTTGCTTCCGGAAAACACAGATGAAATGGAAGAACTGGTGAGGTTGTGCCGGGATGAAATGAGAGTCGATTATCTTGTGGTTAAACCTTACTCCCAGCACAAGTTCAGCGAAACGCAACTTTATGAAAAAGTAGATTACTCCAGTTCTTTTGAAATGGGAAAGCAGTTGGAGCAGTTGAGCACGAAAGACTTCAATGTTATTTTTCGGGCGCATACCATAAAAAAATACATGGAACCAGAGGAAGATCGCTACACACATTGTAGCGCGACCCCTTTTGTCTGGGCTTATGTTATGGCCGATGGATCTCTGTACGGATGCAGTGCCTATCTTTTGGATAAGCGTTTTGAGTATGGCAACCTGAATGAACGGACATTTCGTGAAATCTGGCAGGGACTGGCTCGTCAAGCCAATTTTCATTATGTCATGGAAGAGCTGGATATCCGCGAATGCCGTAAAAACTGTCGCATGGATGAGGTCAATCGGTACCTTCACCGATTGAAAGAAGAACCGGTTCCACATGTCAACTTTATATAGAATTTAAATCATGGAGAAAATAGTGACTAGAGATTTGACGCTTGGTTCCCAGGCGGAAGAATTTTCCAAGTTGGTTTCTGCGGGAAAGTTTAGCGATTCCCTGGGAGGCCAGTTGGATGTTGAAGCCGGAGTGGATCGGATTTTTGAAGAACTCCAGCGGGCCAAAGAATCAGGAAGGGGAGTGTTTGTTATTGGTAATGGAGGGAGCGCGGCTGTGGCCAGTCACGTGGTTACGGATTTTGTCAACAAGGGGGGGCTACGTGCTTCGACCCTGCATGATTCGGCTCTTCTCTCTTGTATGGCCAACGATTACGGATATGAAAATGCTTTTGCGCGAATCTTGCATACCGTAGCGCAAGAAGGGGACGTGCTGATTGCCATCAGCAGTTCCGGCCAGTCGGTCAATATCCATAATGCCGTCCGACGTATGAAGGAGATCGGAGGGACTGCAGTTTCAATGAGCGGGTTTAAGGAAGATAATCCATTGCGCTCACTGGGGGATCTTAATTTCTGGATCGACTCTGATGGTTACGGGTTTGTTGAGATGGGACACCTCTTCCTGTTGCATCATGTTGCTGACCGTTTAGCTTCCGGGAAATAGTAAATGCCTGATTCAGAAAAAAAAATCCTCTCACTTGAAGCTTTGGCGAAAAAGGCTCAGGAGCTTAAATCGCAGGGCAAGAAGGTGGTTCTCTCCCACGGCATCTTCGACTTGATTCATAACGGGCATATTTCCCATCTTAAAAAAGCACGGTGCGAGGGCGATGTGCTCATGGTGACCTTGATAGGAGATGAATATGTGAACCTGGGTCCTGACCACCCGATGTTTTCCGAACAACTGCGGGCCGAAACTTTGGCGGCCTTAGGATGCGTAGATTATATTGCTATCAATCATTCTGCGACAGCCACCAATGTGATAGAGGCGATCCAGCCTTATGGTTTTGTCAAAGGCGGAGAGTACAAGTCAATTTTTGACGATCCTAGTGGTGACCTTGCAGAAGAAAAAAGCGCTTTGGATGCGTATGGCGGGCTCCTTAAATTCACCTCCGACCCCAATTTTGACTCTCCGCATTTGCTCAACGATTATCTGGAAATATTTTCCAGTGAAGCCAGACAATTTTTACGCCAGTTCAGGGAGACCCACTCCTATATCGACATTGTCAGCAAGCTCCAGAAATTCAATAATCAGAAAGTTCTTGTTATCGGCGACGCTATTGTTGACGAATACCATTACGTTGCTCCTCTCGGGCAATCGGGTAAAGGTCATCATTTGGCGGTGAAGTATGATTCTGTGGAACGCTTTGCGGGTGGCTCTCTCGCGGTCGCCAACCATATCGCGGGATTTGCCAAAGAAGTAACTCTGGTGGCGGGACTGGGGGAAAATGACGGGTATGCGGATTTTGTCCGTGGTGAATTGAGTGAGCGGGTGAATCCAAATTTTATTTTGACAGATCAGTCGCCAACAGTTGTTAAGCGGCGGTATGTGGATTTTGATATGAATAAACTGTTTGAAGTTTATTTTTACAATGAAGATCCCCCGTCTGAAGATTTTGAAAAACAGGTTTGTCCCTGGCTGGAGCAACATATAGCTGAGTATGACCTGGTTGTCGTTCCGGATTTCGGGAACGGTTTCATCACGAAAAACATGGTGGAAATATTATGTGACAAAGCGCGGTTTCTGGCGGTCAATACGCAGATCAACAGTGGTAACCGGGGATATCATGTGATCAACCGGTATTCGCGGGCAGATTTCGTGTCCCTCAACGAACCTGAAATCAGGCTGGCCACCCATAACCGGCACGACCCATTAGAGCCCATCATGGAAAAGGTCGCCATGAATATCCAGGCCCGATGGGTGGCGGTTACCCGTGGCACAAAAGGGGCTATCATTTTTGATCGCGAAGACGGCAGGTTCACTGAGGTTCCATCACTCTCAATGAAGGTGGTGGACCGCATCGGTGCGGGAGATACTTTTCTTTCGCTCGCGGGTTTATGTCTGGCGGACGGACTGTCAGCGGAAATAGCGGCCTTTGTGGGAAGTGCGGCAGCGGCCTTGTCTGTGGGAACGGTGTGCAACAGGGACCCGGTGGATTCGGTCAATATGTACAACTATATTACCAGCTTGTTGAAATAACGGATTTGATAATGTGCTGGTGTTTCACTTTTGCTTATACCCCTTGTCTTTCAAATGAAATATAAGAATCTTGTTTTCGATTTCGATGGCGTTTTGGCCGAGTCCAATGAAATAAGGTTTAACGGTTTTCGACGTTTGTTCCAGGAGTTTCCATTGCCTCAGGTGGATGAACTGGTTGCCTATGCCAAAGCCAACGGCGGGGTTTCGCGATACGAAAAGATACGGTATTTTTTTCAGGAGGTTCGTGGAGAACCTATCACGGAGGAACGGGTTCAGGTTCTGGCCGCGCAATTTTCCGATCTCGTGCGTCAGGAGGTCGTTGACGCGGAACCGGTCAAAGGCTCGGTGGAATTTCTGAAGCAGAATGTTTCCCGGTTTAATTTTGCTCTGGTGTCGGGGTCGGACCAAACGGAATTACGGGGGGTTTGCCATGAGCGGGGGATCGGCCACTATTTCAAAAGAATTTTAGGGTCACCGGTAAAAAAAAAAGACAACATTGCCCGGCTTCTTGAGGACCTTGGATGGAAAACCAAGGAGACGGTTTATATAGGGGACTCGAATAACGACCTTGAGGCATCTCTGGCCAACCGGATCGATTTTATTGGGCGGGATTCTGGTTTGGTTGAGTGGGCCTGCACTGAGGTTCCCGGTATTCCCGACCTTTCAGAGCTGGAAGATATGCTTGCTCGGACGTAAATAAGAGTTCCCCCGCCAGTCCCAACAACTGAGAGATACAAAATACGATGAAAATTACAGACGTCAAAGTTCACCTTCTCCGGAAAAAACTTTCTTCCACCATGCGTATTTCGCGAGGAGGATTTACTTTTCGCGAGCATGCCGTGATTGAGGTGGTGACCGATGCCGGAATTTTCGGTCTCGGCGAAGGTGTGGGAGACCCGCGCATGGTGAAAGCGATTGTGGAAGGGGTGATGGGGGAAGAGGTGAAAGGGCTTGACCCTCTGAACATAGAGGGTATCCGGAAAAAACTGTTGGACGGAAAGGTGTATTTTGAGCGGAAAGGTTCTGTGATTTGCGCCGCGAGTGGTATTGAAACGGCGTGTTGGGATATCCTGGGAAAAGATTTGAAGGTGCCGGTCTATCAATTGCTCGGGGGCTTGGCTCGGGATAAAGTCGAGGTTTACGCGAGCGATGTTTACTGGGAGGAAGACCCTCGTCGCATGGCGGCGAACGCGGAGCGGATCGCGAAGCTGGGAATTCGAACGATCAAGGTGCATCTGGGATGTGAGCCTCCCGAGAAAGAGGTCGATCGTATCCGGATTCTGCGTGAGGTGCTGGGCCCGGACGTTTCATTGATGGTTGACTTGAACGCTGGCTATGATGGTCCCTCGGCCTTGCGTGCCGCCAGGTTGTGGGAGCCGTACAACATATACTGGCTCGAAGAACCGGTTCATCCCGGGTTGGCAAATGTTCAGGCCAGTTTGCGCAGGCAGACGGGCATCCCTATTGCTTCAGGGGAAAACGAGTTTCGTCTTGAAGGATTCAAACACCTGTTTGATCAGGGAGCGGTAGACATTGCCATGCCGGATATTGGTCGGGTGGGCGGCATCCAGGAAGCCCGTGATATTTGCTCACTGGCAAACGCCTTTGGTGTTCCGGTTTCACCGCATAATTTTTCTTCAGGTGTTTTGCTGGCCGCAACGGCACACCTCATGTTTGCTGTTCCTAACACCCAGCTTTTGGAAATCGATATGTCTGACAACGCGGTTTATCACGATTTTTTTCCTGAGCCGATTCAGATTAAAGATGGGTTTGCCTTTCTGTCGGACCGGCCCGGGCTGGGGGTGGAGTTGGGCCAGGAGATACTAGATTCTTACTGCGAAAACAGCTGATTAGGTTTACAATAAATTATTTGATTTCTAGAGGGTTATTGATGGCTAAACGAACGGTTATTATTACAGGGCCTGGTTTTCAGGATGAAGAGGTGGTTTATCCTTACTATAGGCTATTGGAGGAAGGGTACGAGGTTGATATCGCCACCAAGGACGGTGTGGTGGTGAACGGAAAATACGGAGTGCCCGCACGCGCTACCATGGCGACGACAGATCTGAAGGTGGATAATTTTGATGCAGTCATTCTGCCTGGGGGATTCGAGGCTCCGGATCGGGTGCGTCTTCTACCGGAAGTACTGGAGTTTGTCCGCCAGATGGATGAGCAGAAGAAGTTGGTTGCCGCTATTTGTCATGGCCCCTGGATTATGATCTCAGCGGATATTTGCCGGGGAAGAAAAATGACTGCTTTCTGGAGTATTGAAGCCGACATGCGCAATGCTGGCGCCGATTATCAGCACAAAGCCCCCCTTGTGGTTGATGACAATTTTATAACTTCCCCGCATTACAATAATAATGGTGATTTCATGAAGGCGGTTGTGCAGTATCTAAACAGGTTGGGTGCATAAGAATGCCGCTGACCTTGGATGGGGGTAGGGAAGAGCCGGTCGCTGGACTGGATGCAAATGAGGTTTTTCAAAAATATCTGGGTCGGCTCAAAGAACAGATTCCCACCAACCAGCGGATGACTCTCATTCACTGCCCGACTTTCAACTTTGATTCTCTCAACATCGTGGTCGCCCGCAACCGCAGTTATTACGTCTACCCCCCTACAGGATTGCAGTGCCTTAAAGCCGCCTTGAGTGATCTTGACATTGAGGTCGATATTCTAGACCTGAACTATCTGCTGTTAAAAAAAATATGTGAGACGGAGGACGCGGACTATCTCGACCTGACGCCGTTGCTGGACGAGTATTTTGACTCTAATGATGTTTCAGTCGTGGGGGTATCGGCCGGGGTGACGGTTTCGAATGTTTTTGATATCGAAAGACACCCTTTTGTTCAAACCCTGAACTATCTGGCCGCTAAAGGCCGTTATCTGGTTTTGACAGGAGGGGTCATTGCCAACAACGAGTGTCATAGCCTGTTGCGAAAAGACCTCACTCATTTTGTCTTTGATGGGGAGGCGGAACTCAAGCTCCGTTTTTTTCTGGGGCAGTGGTTTGGGTTTGAAGGGCATGCTCGGACTCCGGGAATTTATTTTAAATATGAAAACCAGATACTTGAAACCAGGGAGGATAGGGATGTCGTGGATTTCAAGTGGGATGTTATCACGACCTATGACAATATCCCTGTCGAAGGCTACAACGAGGTTGGATGTCTGAGTCCTTTTTCCCGCATGATCGGTCGGGAAAGCAAATATGGAACGGTTCAGTTGGTACGGGGATGCCGGGCGCATTGTACTTTTTGCGGGGTGACACCTTTCATGGGGGCCAAGGTAAGGCATTATTCGATCGATACCGTTTTATCCGAAATAGAGTTCCTCGTTGAAGAGCGCGGGGTCAGCCACATCGAGTGGCTCGATGATGATCTGCTGGTGGACCGTGAAATTGCGGTACAATTGTTTAAGAAAATGATTGACCGAAAATTTGGAGTGACCTGGGCGGCGAATAACGGGCTGATCGCATCCTCCCTTGATGAGGAACTGGTTCGCTTGATGGTGGAGTCCGGGTGTGTTGGCTTCCGGATTGGGATCGAATCGGGCAACGACCAAATCTTAAGGCGGATCAAAAAGCCAGCCAGCACTACGACCTTGAGAAAAGCCTCGAAGACTCTCGCCAAATTCCCGGAATTGTTCGTGGTGGGGTGTTACATCATCGGTTTTCAAGGTGAAAGATACGAACAGATTTTAGATACTTTCAAATTTTCCCTGGAAATGAATCTGTCCTGGAGCGGGTTCGCAGTGTGCCAGGAATTGCAAGACAGCAACGTTGAAGGCGAGTTTGAGTCTGACCTCGAAAATGAAAACCCGGAAGGCCGCAAAAAGATCACAGACTTTGTTCCATCGAAAGAAAGTACAGAGCGTGCGATCAATCCGGGAAAAGAGCAATACGATTCGATTTTTGATTTGCCCGGTGACGCGATTCCTTCACCAGAGCAACTCAACGAAATGTGGTTCGCATTCAATTTGTTTGCCAATTATATTTATAATAAGAATCTCAGGCGGGGGGGTGCGCCCGGTAAATTCATTCGCTGGGTTCAGGTGATTCAGTTGGGGTATCCTTGCAACGCGGTTATTTCCATGTTCCTTTATCTGGCGTATTTGCTGGATGGGCAGACCGCTAATGCCAGTGACCAGTTGGAAAGAACGCGGAACAACTTGAAGGAATCTGAGTACTGGGTGAAACGGTTCAAGCAGTACGGATTGGACCGAGTGATGGAGTCTTCGCCGGAAGACAGTTCGGGGGCGCAAAAGATCCTGCAGGAATTTCGGGATCGTTGCGACTCTATGATGGAATGTGTGTGATAAACTTAGGGGTGTAATGTGACGGGAGAATTTCAGGACAAAAACATTTTGATCACCGGTGCGTCCAAAGGGCTGGGTTATGTTTGTGCTCAGGCATTCGAGAAGCAGGGTGCCCGATTGGTCATGGCGGCCCGTAGTCTGGATAAACTTGAGAAACTGAGAAATTCATTTTCTGATCCGGCAAAACACCTGGTTTTCGCCGATGATCTTGTGGAGCAGAAAAATATTGAGAATCTGGTTAGCAAAGGTCTTGAGCATTCAGGAGGATTTGATATTGTCCTGCATGTTCTCGGTGGCGGATATGGTTTCAGAGATCCCTTGCTCACATGGGAGCAGTTGGAAACGCTTCATCGGGTTAATGTGGGTGTTGCCGCCGAGATCAATCGACTGGTTGTCCCCGAAATGATTAAAAGTAAATTTGGCCGCCTGGTGCATGTCGGTTCTATCGCATCCCAGGAAGCAACGGCTTCGGTGGGATATAATACCGTCAAGTCAGCGTTGGCGGCTTACGTGAGAAGCCTCGGAAGAGAATTGGCGGAGTCTGGAGTGGTGGTTACGGGAATCCTCCCCGGTGCATTCTATGCGCCGGAAAATTCATGGCGGCGGCTGGAGGCCAACAAGCCGGAGGTGGTCAAGGAATTCATCGAAAAGAATCTTCCTCGCAAACGGATTGCAGATGCTGATGAAGTGCTCCCTCTTATTTTTTTTCTTGCAGGTGGGGCGGCATCCATGATGTCGGGATGCTGTGTTCCCATTGATGCGGGAGAAGGAAAAAGCTATGCCGGATAGAAAAAATGATTCTAAGAGCAGGTGGAATTAATAAACGGACAGTTATGGATATAAAAGAACTATCGATAGACGCTGTGGCAGATGAAGAAGCTTTTCTTCGGGCTAAGAGTTGCTTTGAGGATGTTTTTAAGGGCAGGGTGATTAAAAAGGTTCTCCTGGTCAACCCTCCGGATATTGAGGTTGGGTTGTTTGACTACAATTTAACCAAGCGCGGGCGGAGCAATAACTATCCGCCTTACGGTTTGGGGGTTCTGGCGCGTCATTTAATGGACAACGGGTACGAGGTTCGCGTTTGTAACCTGAATCATGAGATTCTTGCAAAATGCAAGGCATCTGAAGATGCTTCCCAGTTTGATTTTGAGACTACGTGGCGGTCCAGACTGACGCGGGAGTTTGAGGAGTTTCAACCTGATCTGGTAGGCGCCACCTGTCTATTTACGGTCACCCATCCTTCTTTCATCCAAGTGTCTAAGCTGGTTAAAAGTTATGAAGCTTCCTGGATTGAAGGCGGGGAGATTCCTCTGGTGCTTGGCGGGGTTCATGTGACTCATGATGCGGAGAAGATACTGACCGATATTCCAGAGGCTGATTTTTTATTTCTGAACGAATCTGAACTGAGCTTTTTGAACTTCATTGAGGTGGTCAATGGGAAGAAACCGTCGCAGGAGCTTGGTCAGATGATTGTGAATCATCCTTCTGGCAGGTTGCGGTTCACAAAGGATATGCGGCCACAAAGTGAAGACCTTAGTGTGGTTCCCGCTTTCGAGTTGTTGGACCTGCTGGAATTAGCGCAAGTGGGAACTCTGGGGTCATGGTACGGCTTTAAAGAAAAAGGAACTCGAATTGCTACCGTTCTTTCCAATCGAGGTTGTCGTGCGGCCTGTACCTTCTGCAATGTTCGCACTTTCAATGGTGTGGGGGTCAGGGGTAAGACAGTTGACTCTGTTCTTGAAGAACTACGAGTACTTAAATTTGAATATGGAATAGAGCATGTGATTTGGTTGGATGATGACCTTCTCAATGATGAGAAGCGGGCGACCGATCTTTTTAACGGGATGGTTCAGAAAAATCTGCAACTGACCTGGGATGCCACCAACGGAGTGATTGCCAGCTCCTGCAAGCATGACGTTATTGCCGCCGCGACTGAAAGCGGTTGTATCGGGATGTATTTTGGAATCGAGTCAGGTAATAACGAAATTTTGAAGAGTGTTAAAAAACCGGGTAACGTGGATACATTTCTGAAAGCGGCTGAGGTTCTTCAGAAATTTGAGCAGATCAATACGAAAGGTTTCCTCATGCTGGGTTTTCCGGGGGAATCGCTGAGTATGATCTTTGACACGATCGCTCTTGCCGAACAGATGAACCTGGACTGGAATAATATTGCCATTTTGCAACCCTGGAAGGCGACTCCCATTTATGACACGATGGTTGAGGAGGGATTGCTGGGTGAAGAGGGAAAGCAAAAAACCGGTGACAATAAATTTGCTCCATATAACCTTGGGCCGTATTCCCGGCAACGGGCTATTGAGAGCGGGGAAATTGCCTCGACCAGTAATTATGAAGAAATTCTTGGCGGTTTGAGAATGGACCAAAAACCGGACCCGCAATACTTAGATGACATCTGGTTTTATATGAATTACCGAATCAATTTTCATAGGTTATTTAGAGAGCATCGGCGAACGAAATTCGAGCAGGGACTGAAGTGGCTTGAGTATCTTCACACCCTTTCTGCTCCGGATAATGCGTTTATCATGTATTTTTATGGCCTTATCCAGCACCGCCTTTTAGGCCAAATCGAGCCTACCTTGATAGAAAAGTTAGATAAAAGACTGGAGG
>CEPV01092593.1_pt1 | contig 11187 bp, 9 predicted proteins | sample 530451 | NCBI WGS metagenome assembly CEPV01 (sample SAMEA2620097, study PRJEB7988) | marine metagenome | isolation source: saline water (ENVO:00002010), including | reverse complement strand
GTGGAGTGGGGGGAGACAGGTGCCTTTTACCCGGTTAAGATTCAAGTTCAATCAGCAGACCGCGTTGGGCTGGTACGCGATATTACAGTACTAATTGCTGACGAAAAGATAAATATTAATTCGGTAAGCTCGACTAATAATGGCGACGGCACTGCATCGACATTTTTAACGCTAGAGACGGCGAATCTTGCCCAATTAAATCGGCTCCTGACCAAAATAGAGCGAGTACGGGAAGTAATAAGCGCTACCCGGGTTAGGGATGGCTCATCAACTAAGGAAACTTAACCTGATACTAGCTGTACGCGGTAGTTAGTTTGGATGCCTTTGCTAGGGTAATTAATATTTGTGATAGTCATAGTCGGTTTGGTGGGTATAACGAAATCTGGTTGGCTGACTCTTAGTCGCTAGCCAAACCGAACCTTTTTATGTTATAAAAGAGACAACTAGTTTACGTAAGAAGTCCTGAGGAGGTAGATATTGCCAGTCAGTAAATCAGCCGAAAAAGAGATGCGCGCCAGTGAAAGAAAAAGGTTACGTAATAAACCGTTAGACACCTTATGTAAGACAAGTATTGCTAAAGCCGAAAGGCTTATTTTGTCCGAAGACCTCGAGGCAGCGGGAAAAGAGGTTACTATGGCCGTTAGTACTCTGGATAGAGCTGCGGAAAGGGGTATTATCCACTCCAATAATGCTGCCCGGCGCAAATCACGTCTGTTGAAGAAACTTAACGAGCTCAAGAGTCTCCGGTCTAAGCCACAACGCCAGCGAGCTAAGCGGTCCCGGAGTGTTCCGCTTGCCTCAGTCCCACCTAATGAAGAGAATTCTCGTTCAGAAGAATAAATGGTCACCAAAACCAAACAGAATCTTCTTTGATTGACGCTTTCAACTGTAATCGAATAGTACCTAAAATTAGTCTTGTTTGCCTTGTCTTAAGATAATGATTATAATAAAGGCCGTCTGAGGAAGGAGATTATTATGATACCGCCATACGTCTATTTCCATAATGAGTTTGTCCCCGCAGCTGAAGCTAAAATTGGGGTCATGACGCATGCCTTGCACTATGGTACGGCTCTCTTTGAGGGTATCCGTGGTAACTGGAACAGTGATCAGCTGCAGATTCATATTTTCCGTATGAAGGATCACTATGAGCGATTGCTCAATGGCTGTCGGGTGTTGAAAATTGACCTACCCTATACTGTGAATAAGTTATGCCAGATTACAGTGGAACTGGTGGAGAAGTGTGGTTTTCAAGAGGATATCTATATCCGTCCTTTAGCCTATAAAAGTTCGGAGTCACTTGGCGTGCGTCTCAATGGTCTGGATAGTGATTTTCTGGTCTTTGCTATGCCTTGGGGGCGCTATCTGGATGTGGATAAAGCTAAGGTTGTCATTTCTTCTTGGCGGCGGCCGGACTCTAACGTCATTCCGCCGCAGTGTAAAATTACTGGTATCTATGTCAATAACGCCCTGGCTAAGACGGAAGCTGTGGAGAATGGGTTCGATGAGGCCATTATGCTTTCCCCTGATGGCCATATCTCGGAGGGGACCGGCGAGAATATTTTTCTGGTGATTGATGGTCAGTTAGTCACCCCCCCAAGCTTCAACAGTATTCTTATGGGTATCACCCGGAATACTGTAATTGAATTGGCTCATAAAGAATTTAATATCGAAACCATTGAGCGACCTATTGAGCGTAGTGACCTTTATACTGCTCAGGAATGCTTCCTTACCGGTACCGCCGCTCACATTACTCCGGTGGCTGAGGTGGACCACCGTAAAATTGGTGACGGCGAAATCGGCAAGGTTACCTGGCAACTGCAGAAAATCTACTCTGATGTCATACGGGGCACTAATCAGAAGTATTTTCGTTGGTGCACGCCAGTCTACTCGACACCATCGGAAAGAGGGTGTCGGTGATAGAGGGATCATCACGGTAATCTTGATTTGCGTTTTCCTCACATTAGTTGTCCGATGGCAGTGATGACTTTGCCTCGAATTTCAATATTATTCGGTTTGGCGCATGTCGGTTACATCTGCCTATTGGCTGGCCGGAGTCGTATGCGACTAGGCTCGTGATAGATTTTGTCCCTATGGGCGAGGGTTTTGTTATTTATCGTTGAGGGGGGCGTATGTACTATCCATCGTTAGCCGAGGTTAAGAAACTCAGGAAGAGTGGTAATCTGGTACCGGTTTACCGTGAAATTATAGCTGACCTGGAGACGCCTGTGTCTGCTTTCCTTAAAATAAATCGCGGGGGCTATTCTTTCCTTCTCGAAAGTGTTGAGGGTGGTGAACGACTCGCCCGTTATAGTTTTATTGGTACGGAGCCGTACCGCATCCTCACTATTCGGGGCGAGGATAAGACTGACCCTCTGTCGTTAGTTGCCCAGGAATTAAATAAATATCGGATTGTGCCGGTAGGTGGCTTACCTAAATTCTGCGGTGGTGCCGTCGGCTACCTGGCTTACGAAACGGTAACTCGCTTCGAAAATCTATTCTCGTCTGATAGTGATCCTTTGGGTTTACCGGAGTCGGTCTTCATGTTTGTCGATACAGTGCTTGTTTTCGATCATGTAACACATAAGATTAAGGTTTTGAGTCATGTTTATCTTGATGGCGATATTGAGACGGCGTATCAAAGAGCTGTAGATAAGATTGATAATCTGGTCGATAGGTTGAGTCAGCCACTGGGGACAAGTCGGCCGAGAAGTGGCGTCTCTGGTTCACCTAGTATTCAATACGGGGTTACCTCCAATTTCTCCAAAAAGGGGTATGAGGAGAGTGTACGGAAGATAAAGGAATATATCACGGCGGGAGAAGCGATTCAGGTGGTATTATCTCAGCGTCTATCCCAGTCGACGAAGGCTGCTCCGTTTGAGATTTACCGCGCTCTGCGCACCATTAATCCCTCGCCCTATATGTTCTTTCTTGATTTTAAGGATTTTAATCTTATCGGTGCGTCTCCGGAGATTCTGGTGAGGGTTGAGGGTGATACTGTAGTGACCCGGCCTCTGGCAGGAACAAGGCCTCGCGGAAGTAGTCCAGAGGAGGATGTCCGTTTAGAACAGGAACTGCGTAATGATGAAAAGGAACGGGCGGAGCACATCATGCTGGTAGACTTGGGGCGTAATGATATTGGGCGGGTCAGTGAGCCAGGTACGGTTCAGGTTAGCGGACTTATGGGAGTCGAACTCTACTCCCATGTAATGCATCTGGTGACTCATGTGCAGGGGAAGCTAAGGCGTGGTATGAATGCCTTTGATGCTCTACGTGCTTGTTTTCCGGCGGGTACGGTTTCTGGCGCACCTAAAATCCGGGCGATGGAGATTATTGCTGACTTTGAGCCGGATAAGAGGGGGCCTTATGCTGGGGCCGTCGGCTATTTTTCTTTCTCCGGCAGTATGGATATGTCTATTGCCATCAGGACAATGGTAGTGAACAGAGGTATTGCCCATGTGCAGGCAGGGAGTGGTATCGTCTATGATAGTGTACCCGACCGAGAGTACGGAGAAAGTATGAATAAGGCACAAGCTTTGCTTAAAGCCCTGAGTCAAGCGGAAAATGCGCTCCTGAACGCGGGGGGGGGGCCGTGCTATTACTGATTGATAACTACGATAGCTTTACTTATAATCTTTTCCAGTATTTGAGTGAGCTTGGGGAAAAGGTGGTGGTAGTACGGAACGACAAAACGACCATCACGGAGATTGAGGAAATGAAATCAGAGCGTATCATTATCTCTCCCGGTCCATCTATCCCGCAAAACGCTGGCATATCTAACGAGGTGATCAGGTATTTTGGTGCAAAAATACCTCTTCTTGGCGTCTGCTTAGGGCACCAGTGTATTGGCTATAGTTATGGCGGTATTGTGGGTAGGGCAAAACAAATAATGCACGGTAAGTCCTCGCAAATTCACCATGACGGGAAGGGTGTGCTAGCCGGATTACCCAATCCTTTCTCTGCCATCCGCTACCACTCGTTGGTGGTCAAGCGAGAGAATTTGCCTAATTCTCTTGAGGTCACTGCTTGGACGGCGGATGGTGATATCATGGGTTTACGTCATCGCCAACATCCGGTCGAGGGTATCCAGTTTCACCCCGAATCCTTTATGACGGAAAAGGGGAAGGATATACTGAAGAATTTTCTACGGAAAGAAAAGAACGGAAATGATTAAAAAAGCTATTCAGGCCTTAGTATCAGGAAAATCACTGACGATGGGTGAAGCGGGGGATGTAATGAAAGAAATAATGGAAGGTCAGGTGACGCCTGCCCAGTTCGGAGCTCTAGTTACGGCCCTTCGTATTAAGGGTGAGACAGTTGAAGAAATCGCTGGATTTGCTAGAATAATGCGGGCAAAGGCTGTTCCTGTGAAAGTTAGCGGCACGGTGGTGGATACCTGCGGTACTGGGGGTGATGCCTCAGGCACCTTCAATATTTCGACGGCGGCGGCTTTTGTCGTCGCTGGTGTTGGACTGAAGGTTGCTAAACACGGTAATCGTGCGGCTAGCAGCCAGTGCGGTAGTGCCGATGTCGTGGAAGCTCTGGGTGTTCGGCTTGATCTGACTGCTGAAGATGTTGGAAGGTGTTTGGAGGAAGTGGGAGTGGGTTTTATGTTTGCTCCTACTTTTCATCCGGCGATGAAGTATGCTGCTGCTCCACGGCGCGAGATTAGTATTCGTACCGTGTTCAATATTCTCGGGCCATTGACTAATCCGGCGGGGGCCAGGGCTCAGGTATTGGGTGTGGCCGATGGTGCATTGGTTGAGAAGCTGGCCCAGGTGCTCAAAAGCTTGGATTGCCACCATGCCTTGGTCGTTCATGGCGAGGACGGCCTGGATGAAATTACTGTGACCGGAGGATCACGGGTATGTGAACTTATAGACGGTCGTATTGTTAAATATACCGTCTCGTTAGAAGAGCTGGGGCTGTGTAGGGCAAGCTATGGTAGCCTGAAAGGTGGAATAGTGGTAGAAAACGCTAAGATATTGCGCGATGTTCTTGGCGGTAAACCGGGTCCTAAACTTGATGTGGTGTTAATCAACGCCGCCGCTGTTCTGATGGCGGGTGACAAGGTAGCGTCGCTGCAAGAGGGTATTGATATGGCGCGCAAGTCGATTGATAGTGGGCAGGCTTTAGCTAAGTTACAACAGCTAATTACTTTCACTCAGGCTCTTCCGCAGAGGCCGTAGCATGATTTTAGACGAGATTGTTGCCGGTAAGCGAGTGGAACTAGCGGCGAGTAAGCAATGTCTCTCCGAGGCGGAATTGAGGCGAATGGCACAAGATCAACCTCCGGCGCTCGACTTCGCATCAGCGTTGCGTGGCGAGACTCTTCGTCTTATTGCCGAGGTCAAGAAAGCCTCACCATCGGCTGGTCTTATCCGGGTGGACTTCAATCCGGTGAAGATTGCCCAAACTTACGTCGATAATGGCGCCGCGGCGGTGTCAGTATTAACTGAGACTAGATATTTCCAGGGTAGTCTTAATCATCTGCGGGATATTGGAGAGGCGTTGGGCGATCGAAGAGTGCCTCTGTTGAGAAAAGATTTTATTTTTGACCCATACCAGGTTTATGAAGCGCGGGCTTGTGGTGCTGATGGTATTCTGCTTATTGCCGCCATCTTACCGTCGGATAAATTGAAGAGTCTCCTTGTCTTGAGTCGTCAGTTGGGAATGGAATGTTTGGTCGAGGTGCACGATGAAGCTGAGATTGCGATCGCGCTTAAGAGTGATGCCTGGGTTATCGGGATTAATAACCGTGACTTAAAGACTTTTAGATATGATGTGACAACGACGGAGCGGCTTCGACCGTTTATTCCTAAAGATAGGATTGTTGTCAGCGAGAGCGGTATTAAGAACCGTAATGACATAAATAAGGTGAGGCAGTGGGGTGTTGACGCTGTGCTTATCGGCGAGTCTTTGATATCGTCGTCAAATATTGCCGCTAGGATGGGGGCACTACTTGGACCTGTTGGCAGTTAGCGGGTTGTCCTAAAAGTTGTCTTGTAAGTAGGTGCGTTGTATTGTTGTTCTAGAAAATAATAGAATGTCATTGTTAGGGACAAAATGACGTGGTAATCTGAATAGAGAGGTTTCATCCCGTCAAGGTTGCTTCGACTTCCATTTTTGGCGGGACGGTCCCGCGACGGGACATAGGGAAGTGTGTATTTGATGAAGGTTAAGATTTGTGGGTTGTCCAAGGTTGATCATGCCCTAGCCGCGGCTAAGGCCGGAGCTGATTTTGTCGGTATAGTCTTCGCGCCCAGCCGCCGTCAGGTTTCTCTGGAACAGGCTTTACCACTGGTCACGACTATTCATAATCTAGAACCACGCCCGGAAGTGGTCGGCGTTTTTGTTAATATTGAGCCGAGAGGGGTTAATCGTATTGCCGAGTCCTGTCAGTTGGACCGGGTACAGCTCAGCGGTGACGAAACTTGGCAATATTGTCGTGAGATTAAGAAACCACTGATTAAGGTTATCCACGTCTCCATTACACAGAAATCTGAAGAAGTTTTGGCTGAGATTGAGAGGGGGTACCGGGTGTTGGCAGAAAGAGATTTTATCTGTCTTCTCGACACAGTAGTTGATGATGTTTCTGGCGGTACTGGGCATGTCTTTGACTGGCGATTGGCCCGGGAAGTTGCCGTTCGATTTCCGGTTATGATTGCCGGGGGACTCACTCCAGAGAACGTGGGTCAACTAATTGAAGAGGTCCAGCCGTTGGGGGTTGATGTTTCCTCTGGTGTCGAGACTAATGGGCAAAAGGACATTGCCAAAATCGTTGCGTTTATTCAGGCGGCGAGTCGAGAAGGTTACGCAGGTGATTTTGTAACTTAAGGGTACTAAGTAAATAGTCTGAAAGAAACTAAAAATGCAAGTCGAGATGCCCAAAGCCTATGAGCCGGGGAAAGCCGAAAAAAAATGGTACCAGTTCTGGCTGGAGAAGGGCTATTTTACGCCTAAAATAGACTGGCAAAAAACTCCCTTTGTTATCATTATGCCCCCGCCGAATATTACCGGTGAGCTTCATCTCGGCCATGCTCTGACGGCTACGCTAGAAGATATTATGGTCCGCTGGCATCGTATGAGGGGCGAGCCGACTTTGTGGCTGCCGGGCGCTGATCATGCTGGTATCGCTACTCAGGTGGTTGTGGAGCAACTCTTAGCAAAGGAGGGCTTGGACCGGCATAAGTTGGGTCGGGAGGAGTTTCAGAAGAGGGCGTGGCGATGGGCGAGTAACACTCATCAGAGAATCATAGAACAGCATAAGAGATTGGGTGCCTCCTGCGATTGGACTCGTGAGCGTTTTACTATGGACGAGGGACCGAGTCGGGCGGTGCGTACTGCTTTTGTCCGTCTCTATGACAAGGGCTTAATCTATCGTGGGGAACGTATCATTAACTGGTGTGCCCGCTGCTCTACGGCCCTCTCCGATCTTGAGGTCGACCATAAAGAGTTGACCGGTCATCTTTACTATGTCCGTTATCCTGTTACTGGTGGCGATGGTTTTATTACGGTCGCCACCACCCGTCCGGAGACAATCTTGGGCGATACCGCCGTCGCGGTCCATCCTTCAGATAAGCGACATAAGGCTCTGGTGGGGAAGAATATTGTACTGCCGGTAGTGAAACGTGTCATTCCTATCGTAGCTGATGAGTCGGTGTCTCTTGAGTTCGGTACGGGAGCGGTTAAAATCACGCCAGGTCACGACCCGGTGGACTTCGATCTTGCTCAGCGACAAAAATTACCATTGATTAACATCCTGAACTCCGATGCCACGATGAACGAGAATGCGGGTCCCTATGTCGGCCTCAACCGCTTTGTCTGCCGGGAAGCTATCTTAAAAGACCTGGAAAGAGAAGGCCTGTTGGTGAAAATCGAACCTTATGGCCACTCGGTGGGGCACTGTCAGCGTTGTCAGACGATTATCGAGCCGATTGCCAGCCGGCAGTGGTTTGTTAAGATGTCGCCATTGGTGAAACCAGCCATTAAGGTCGTGTTGGATGGGCTCATTACTATCATTCCTGCCCGACTTACTAAGGTTTACCTTGATTGGATGGGAAATATCCGTGATTGGTGTATCAGTCGCCAGCTATGGTGGGGGCACCGTATCCCGGTGTGGTATTGTCAGAATTGTAGCGAACTGACGGTGACGGTTGAAGACCCTACCGCCTGCTGTCACTGTGGTTCAACTACTATTCGCCAGGACTTGGATGTTCTGGATACATGGTTTAGCTCGGCGCTGTGGCCGCACTCAACCCTGGGTTGGCCAGATGATACCGAGGACTTTCGCTACTTCCACCCTACGACAGTGATGGAAACCGCCTATGACATTATTTTCTTCTGGGTCGCCCGTATGGTTGTGATGGGTCTTGAGGATACTGGCGATATTCCCTTCCGCACCATTTATCTCCACGGTCTTATCCGGGATGAGAAGGGTGAAAAGATGAGTAAGACTCGTGGTAATGTGCTTAACCCGCTCGACATCATGGAGAAGTATGGCACGGATGCTATGCGCTTTGCCTTGCTCGCTGGTACCTCGCCGGGGAATGACAGTAAGCTCAGCCGGGATAAGCTTGAGGCTGGCCGTAATTTCGCCAATAAGCTCTGGAATGCTACCCGCTTTGTCGTTGGTAATATTGAATCAACTCGGCCCTTCGGGCAAATTGAGTGGGAGAAACTCGCTGTAGAAGACCGCTGGATTCTCAGCCGGCTGAATCGCACCCTTTCTAGTGTCAGTTTCCTGATGCAAGATTTCCAATTTGAAGAGGCTCAGAGACAAATCAATGGTTTTCTCTGGGGCGAGTTCTGCGATTGGTATATCGAGCTGGCTAAGATTCGGCTGCGTTCGACGACGGATAAGTTTCCCACCTCCTTGGTGATTCTGGTCTATGTCTTGGAGACTTCGTTACGCTTGTTGCATCCCTTTATGCCCTTTGTTACGGAAGAGTTGTGGCAGAACCTAAAACGTGGCCTTGCGGCGGACTGGCAGGTGGGCGACTCGATTATGGTCGCTCCCTATCCTGAGGCTGAAGCTAGTGCCGGTGGCCCTGAAGCCAGTGTCGGTGATCCTGAAGCCGAACGAATTATGGCCACCATTATCGAAATAATCCGCGCCGTTCGTAATGCCCGCACCGAATATAAGGTGCCGGCTTCGCAGTGGGTCGAGGTACGAATCTATGGTGGGGAGTTGGCGCCATCCATTATTCCTTATCAACCGGTTATCGAGACTTTGGCGAGAGTGAAGTCTATCGTAGTTCAGAAAACGAGACGAAGCCGGGCAAAAAATGAGAATGCCTTAGTTTCGGTGCTATCGGAAGTCGAGGTTGTGATTCCGATGGCTAGTGTGATTGATATGGAGGGGGAGAAGCGGCGCCTGCAGGGAGAAATTGTACAAATCCAGACGGAAATTACTCGTCTTGAAACCCATTTGCGGGACAATGCTTTTTTGACTAGGGCGCCGGTGGCTGTCGTGAATAAGGAGCGGGATAGACTGGCGGTGGTTGTAGACAAGCTGGCTAGATTAGAGCAAGAGTTGGCTCGTCTTTAGGTGTGAGCCATGTGAGGGCTCGTAATAAGATTTGGCACTATTAGCACTGAGTTACATAGAAAACTGTGATGGCGTTCTTTGACAAGTTCAGGGTCTGTCTAGTATCGATGTACGGAGAACTTCAACTGGAATCCAGAGATAATGAAGAGTTTGGATGCTCGGGTTAAGCTCAAGAATAACATGTGTGGATAAAGTGTTGGGCTATTGAATAATCTCGATAGATTCTTGGTTAGAAGCGCATTTAATGAGCTGCCGGGCAAAGCCCTGGCTGTTCAACCAAATTAGAGCCTTCTTGGTGTCGCTGGCAATCTTTGCCTTGTCGCAGTGCGTGAGTCGGTATTTGAATAGCCAGTAGGTGAACTCTTTGAGCTCAGTCAAGTTGGTTGATTTAAGTTGAGGGTAGCCCTTCTCGTTTCGGAAGGTCCGAAGCAGGATAGTTTTGGTCGAGCCATAGATGCGGCGATAGGCTTCGTTGATAACGACATCGGTGTCCCTGATACGGCCAGCGGCTCGTGTTTCCTTCCGGATTTCTTCCCCTACTGCGAGAATTAATGTTTCTTCTGTGGTAATACCGTAGAAATAGTTTAGGTACTGATAGTGTTTAGTCTGGCCAATAAGTTCCTTGAATTTCTCCGGGGGGAGATTGAGCGGCGGCTCACCATGGAAGAGTAAATTAGTCTTCTCAGTCTCAGGTATCAGGTGAGCGACGGCTTCGCAGAGACGTTCGGCGATGAGTAGCCAGTCGCTGGCTTCACCGTCGATAAGGTAGTGGTAGGTACGGCCGTCATAGGTTTCCTCAGGGATGTTCCACAACCGTATCGCCTCAAACAGGGCGATGTACCAGTGCTTACCGTCGGAGATAGCTTGTTTCAGGTAGCTTATTGCCTCTGGTTCTTCCTGTATTAGTTCAGAGGATGTATTAGCGAACAATTCTCTTAACCTCGTGCTCAAGATGGGTGAGTATTTCGTCGGATGACTGAGTGTTCAGGATATCTTCGCTCTTTACTAGCTTTTACCCTGCATCAATAAGTAAAAGACCTTAATAATTAAAGTGTCATGACAGGCCAGGGCTTATTTCCCGCAGCAGTGTTTGTATTTTTTACCGCTGTTGCAGGGACAGGGGGCATTGCGCCCAATCTTCCGAGAAGACTTTGCTGGTAGTGTTCGGTTGTCGCCTGCTGGTGCTGTTGTCGTAAGCATTGGGGAGATAGGGGTATGGTGGGGTGTTTCCTGACGGGTAATGCCGACATGATAGATAGTATGGACCACATCGTGGCGGATAGTATCCAGAAGAACCTGGAACTGCTTGTAACCTTCATTCTTATAGGCATCTACTGGGCGTACTTGGCGTAGGCTTTCCCACCCCGCTTGGAGGCGCATATGCTCCATATTAGTTAGGTGTTCGACCCATAGATTATCGACGATGCCGAGCATAACCAGACGCTCCAGCATCCGCATATTCTCGACCTTTACCTCTTTTTCTTTTTGCTCATAGAGAGCCACGGCTGGCTTATTGAGCCGCTCCGCTATCTGCTCTGGTCGGAGTGGAGCCAGCTCTTTAACGTTCAGTTCGTTGGTAAGGGGGAAGATAGTAGCTGTTTCACGGAGTAAGCCCTCAATATCCCAGTCTTCGTCCTGCC
>CEPV01040692.1_pt1 | contig 11196 bp, 10 predicted proteins | sample 530451 | NCBI WGS metagenome assembly CEPV01 (sample SAMEA2620097, study PRJEB7988) | marine metagenome | isolation source: saline water (ENVO:00002010), including | reverse complement strand
TCCGCAACCCGGAACACCCCCGGCCCGGCGCCGGTGACGGCGACGCGAACCGCCCCGTCAACGCGGGCGACGAAGACCCCGGCCACAGCGTACCGGGACGCCGGGTTGGCGAACTTCGCATAGGCGGCGCGCTCGGCAACCGGAAACTCGACGCCGGTGATCAGTTCCCCTTCGTTGAGCGCGGTTTCGAACATGCCGGTGAAGAACCCGTCCGCCGGGATGCGGCGCTTGTCCGTCATCACCGCCGCCGAAAGGGCCAGCACGGCGGCCGGGTAATCGGCGGAAGGGTCGTTGTTGGCCAGCGAGCCGCCGAGGGTCCCCCGGTTACGCACCTGCGGGTCGCCGATGCCGCCGGCCAGCCCGGCCAGGACGGGAATCGCTCGGCGAACCTCTTCCGACGCCGCCACCCGGGCATGGGTCGTCATGGCGCCGATGGAGAGGGACCCATCGGCAACGGTGATGCCTTGCAGGTCCTCGATCCCGGAAAGGTCGATGAGCCCCGACGGCATGGCCAAGCCCTGTTTCATCACCGGGATCAGCGTTTGCCCGCCGGCAAGGAAGGAGCCGTCCGATTGGGCGTCGAAGGCGTCACCGGCCGCGGCCACGGTTTTCGGCTTTTGGTATTCGAAATCCTGCACCGTTCAGTCCCGCATGGCCTTCGCCCCGGCCCGGACGGCCTCGACGATGTTCTGATATCCGGTGCACCGGCAGAGGTTGCCTTCGAGCCCATGGCGTATGTCGGCGTCGCTGGGGTCCGGGTTGTCCTGGATCAGGGTCATCGCCGTCATCACCATGCCGGGCGTGCAAAACCCGCATTGAAGGCCGTGTTTTTCGTGGAAAGCCTGTTGAAGGGGATTGAGCCCACCGTCCGGCGATACGCCTTCGATGGTGATGACGTCGGTGCCGTCGGCCTGCACCGCCAGCATGGTGCAGCTTTTGACCGGCTGGCCGTTGACGTGAACGACGCAGGCGCCGCACTGGCTGGTGTCGCAGCCGACGTGGGTGCCGGTCAGGCCCAAAACCTCGCGGATGAAATCGACCAGCAACAGCCGCCCCTCGACGTCCTGGCTGACAGGTTGGTTGTTAACGCTGAGCGCTATTTTTGGCATTATCCATCCCCATCGATGCGGGTTTCGGCCCGTTTTCGCGCCGATGGCCGAAAACCTTTATAACAGGCGTTTCCATAAACGAAAGCCCGGCCTTGGATGCCGAACCAGGACCAAAATTCGAATGATTCCGGCGCCAGGGAAGTTGATAACGGCGTTGCCGCGATCATCCTGGCGGCCGGGGAATCCAGGCGTTCCGGCAAAACCAACAAACTGCTGTTTGAGGCCGACGGCGCGCCTCTTGTCCGCCGGGTCGCGGCGGCCGCCCTGGCCTCCCGGGCGGCGGAGGTGATCGCCGTCACCGGGCATGAGGCCGACCTCATCACCGCCGCCCTCGCCGGCTTGGACCTTAGGGCCGTCCATAACCCCGATTACCGGGACGGGCTCAGCACCTCCTTGAAGGCCGGGATATCGGCGGTCCCGGACGGGCGGCCGGGGGCGTTGGTGCTGCTTGCCGATATGCCCCGTATATCAGCCGACATCATCGACCTTTTGATCGGGCGCTTCGAAGAAGGCGGCGAAACCGATATCTGCGCTCCCGTCTTTGACGGCCGGCGGGGCCACCCGGTGTTGTGGCCGAGGCGATTTTTCCCGCAACTGCTGGAGATTTCCGGCGATACCGGCGGCCGTGATCTGCTGAAAAAAAACGCCGCCGAAATATCGGCGGTCGAGGTCGATACCGCGGACATTCATTTCGACGTCGACGGCCCCGGGAATCTACTGGGGTGATTTGCCGGACGACTTGCCGGGGGGGGTGACGTTTATCCGGTGAAGCGCCTTGATCTTTCGGCCCCGGAAGTACAGATAAGCGTTTCATAAAATAACAAGAGACCGACATGAAACTGAAGGACGAAATCCTGATCCAGGCGCCGCGCGAGACGGTCTTCGCGGCGCTCAACGATCCCGACGTTTTGACCGAGGCCATACCGGGGTGCCAGACCCTGGAGAAAATATCGGACAACGAATTCACCGCCACGGTCGTCACCAAGGTCGGCCCGGTGAAAGCCACCTTCAAGGGCGGCGTTACCCTTTCCGATATCGTTGCCCCCGAAGGCTACACCATCAACGGCGAAGGCAAGGCCGGCCCGGCGGGTTTCGCCAAGGGTTCGGCCCGGGTGCGGCTGGAGGAGAATCCGGACGGCACGCGGCTGACCTATGAGGTCACCGCCGAGGTCGGCGGCAAGCTGTCGCAACTGGGTGGCCGGCTGGTGGAAGCGACGTCGAAGAAGCTGGCCGGGGAGTTTTTCCAATCCTTCGAGCGCATCGTCGCCGGCGAAGCCCCCGAGCCGGAACCACAAGCCAACCGGTGGCTGGTCATGGCCGCCATTTGCCTGGCCGTCATGGGACTGGCCGCGTACTTGTTGCTGAAATAAGGGTTCAGGCCCATGAACCTCGATAAGATCACCATGGCCAACGGCGATGTCCTCGGACAGGGCTTGGAATGGCTTGAATCGGGGCGCGGGGCGGTCCTCGCCACCGTGGTCTCGACCTGGGGGTCATCGCCCCTTCCGGTCGGCAGCCATCTGTGCGTCCGCGACGACGGCGCCATGGTCGGCTCGGTCTCCGGGGGCTGCGTCGAGGGGGCCGTGGTCAACGAGGCGCTGGAGATTTTAAAGGGCGCCGAAACAGCCGTGTTCGACTACGGCGTCACCGACGAGATGGCGTGGGAGGTGGGCCTCGCCTGCGGCGGCGAAATTCGCGTCCTGGTCCGGCGCCTCGATGACTTAGCGGCGCTTCACGAAGCCGCCCGTGAACGGCTCCGGGAAGGCAAGCCGTCGGCCATCGTCACCCGGCTTGCCGACGGCGTTTCGGCCCTTATCACCGAGGGCGAGCCCGAGGGACCGCTAGAGGTACCCGAAACGGTCTTGGAAGGCGCCGGAAAGGCGGTCATGGAAAAGCAAAGCCGCCTGGTCGAGGACGGCGCCGAGCCCTATTTCATCGAAGCCGTCGCCGCGCCCCGGCGCCTGGTGCTCATCGGCGCCGTTCATATAGCCCAGGCGCTGGCGCCGCTGGCGAAGATCGCCGGTTTTCATGTCGTCGTCATCGACCCTCGGCAAGCCTTCGCCACCGATGAAAGGTTCCCCGACGTCAAGGTGATCGCCGAATGGCCGGAAGCGGCGCTGGGCGGCCTCGCCCTCGACAACCAGACCGCCGTCGTCACCCTGACCCATGACCCGAAGCTGGACGACCCGGCCCTGAAAGCCGCGCTGACGTCGCCGGCGTTCTACGTCGGCGCCCTGGGCAGCAAAAAGACCCAGGCCAAGCGGGCCGAAAGGCTGGCGGCATTGGGGCTGGGCCCGGCGGAATTGGAGAAAATCCACGGCCCCGTCGGTCTCGATATTGGCGCCGTGTTGCCGGGGGAGATCGCGGTTGCCATCATGGCCGAGATCATCAACGAAATGTGTGGCGATTAACTGGGCTGGGCGGCCATCCAAACCTTGCGGAAACGGTTGACCTCGGCGCTGTGATGCCGCGCCGCCTTGTCGGTGGGCGGCAAGGGGTTGTCGTAAAAGAACGCCGGCAGCTCGTCGTCGGCCTCGGTAAAGCCCGCCTGTTCGTTGAATTGTATTTCCAGCTCCAGCGTCTCCAGGCCGAGCCGGGCGAAGAACCCGACATCCAGGTCCGTGCCCAAGGCATTGTTGAGGGCGGTGACGATCAGTTCCAGGTTGATGTTGGTGACCGAGCGTCCGAACACGCATAGCCCCAGCGAATCGGCGGCGGCGCACATCATCTGCACCTCCATGCTGGCGGCGGTCAGTTCCTCGGTGTCCTTGTCCTTGGTTTCGATGTTGAAAAGGCTGCCGGTGGCGTGATCGGCCCCTTGCGCCGTCACCATCATGGAAATGCCGGTGACCTCGATTGCCCGGGGGTCATAGGCGCTGATGGCCTGCTTCTTGATCACCGGCACCCGTTCGATGCCGAAATGCTCGCCGACCCGCGCCGTCCCCTGGGCCAGGAGCCGGCCGCGCTCGTTGCCCTGGCGGATGTCATCCAGGGCCGCTTCCATAAAGCCGACGTCGCCGTATTCAGCCTGGCCGGAATCCATCAGGATGCCCAGCAGCGCGCCGGTCTCGATGGTGTCGATGCCGAGGTCGTTGGCGGTCCAGTTCAGCCGCGCCACCTCGTCGGGGTCGGTGAGCCCGCAATTGGTGCCCAAAAGCCCGATGGTCTCATATTCCAGGGGCGAGACGACCTCGTTGCCGTCGGCGTCGTTGTAAACGTTGGAGCACTTGATCATGCACCCGGGCATGCAGGCATGGGTTGTGTCGCCGCCGCGGGCGGTGTTCTGCTCGCGGATAAAGTCGCCGCCCATCTTCAGCGTCCCCTTGTCGTGGCCGACCACCTGGCCGTTGGAGAAGTTGCGCACCGGCAGCCCGCCCATATGATTGATGATGTCCGCCACCTGGGCGGTGCCGTTGCGCCCCAGGCTCTTGATCGCCGCGTCGTCGTCCAGCTTCGCCCCGTATTCCCGGACCGACGACATCAGCTTCTTGCGGTCGTGGAAAGGCGGCATCTTGTGCTTGTCGACGATGATGGCCTTGACCTTCTTGGACCCCATCACCGCGCCGACGCCGCCGCGGGCGGAAATGCGGACGGGGCGGTTTTCCTGGTCCGAGAACGCGATGCCGGCGATCAGGCCGCCGTATTCGGCGACCGGGCCGCAAATGCCGATCGAAACCTTGTCGCCGTATTTTTCGTGCAGCAGGGCGGCGGCCTCGAACAGGCCCTTGCCCAGGTACGGTTCGGCGTCATCGAAGGTGACCTCGCCTTCCTTGGTGATGCGGATGACGACCCAGTCCTTTGAGGCGCCCAGGAGCGTGAACCCCGCCAGTTCCAATTGCCCCAGGGCGAAGGCGAAGGTGCCGCCGGCGTTGGATTCCTTGATCCCGCCGGTGAGCGGGCTTTTGCAGCCGACGCTGATGCGGTTGGCGTTGGAAAAATTGGTCCCGGCGAACGGCCCGGCGGAGAAAATCAGCGGATTATCGGCCGACAGGGGGTCGATGGTCGCCGTCCCCCGGTCCAGCAGTGTCTTGACGATATGGTACCGGCCGGCCCGCGCCAGGGTTTCGCCCTCAAGCTCTTCGGAATCGATGGACTGATTTTCGAGGTCGATATGAAGGTATTTGCGCATGTCTTGGTTATCCTTTTGCCGGCGCGGGGCTCGGTCTTTGCCCGGCCTTTGGAGAAAAATTGGGGTCAACGGCCCGGAAACTCAAGCGAAACTTGCCGCCCCAAGAAGCCGGGATAGGGGACCCACAAAGCGGCACCCCAAAGCGCCCCAGGGGGGGGCGGCTTCCCAAGCCCACCGGAGGCGTTGCCCGATGCTTGTGATGGGCCAGCATCACCACGCATCGCGCGCCTTTCCGGATGAACTTGGGGAGCCATCGTATGGGGTCCCTATGTTGGATCCTATCCACTAGGGCCGGGGGCGGCTGGCGTCAATCATCACCGAAAAGAAGCTTCAGCCGCGCCTTTTCGGCGGTCGAGATATGCGCCCTGGCGGCTTGTTCGGCGGTCTCCGAATCGCGCCGCCTGATGGCCTCGGCAATCCCGATATGCTCCTGGCGCGCCGCCTCGGCCCGGCCCGGTACCTCGTAGGTGGTGGATTTGAGAAGCGCCAGCGAATCGTCAAGCGCATTCAAGGCTTCCAACAGATACCGGTTATGGGCCGCCCCGTAGACGGCTTCGTGGAAACGCCGGTTGATTTCCGCCAAACGGTTCGGCTCTCCTTGGGCGGCCTGGTCCTGCTCAATAAGGTCAAACAACAGGTCGACCTCGGCCGCGCTTGCGTGTTCGGCGGCAAGCCCGGCGGCGGTGCCTTCCAGGGCCTGGCGCATGGCGTAAAGTTCCACCACCTGTTGGCGGCCCAGTTCCGCCACCTGGGCGCCGCGCCATGGGGTCAGCACCAATAGACCGTCCGCCTGCAACCGCCGGAAGGCTTCGCGGACCGGCGTCCGGCTGACGCCCAACCACTGGGCGACCTCGGCCTCGCGGATACGCTGTCCCGGCTGATAGCGGCGATCGCGGATGGCGTCTCTAAGCCGCCCCAACACGAATTCGCCGAGCGAGGTCCCCTGATTTTCCGGGGCCGCTTGTTTAAGGGTGTCCGTCGTCATCGGCGGTTCCAGCGTTGTTTCACCAGGGGCGCGCCTGCCCTAAGATGCTCGACCAAACAAGGGAAGGCTAGCGGCTTCAATGCCGGATTGTATACAATAGAGATCAAAGAGGGGAGTCCCAGACCATTTCCGTACCCGAACGACAACTTTCGGCGCTCAGCGCCACTGCCGCCCTGGGCGCGATGGAGGCCGGCGAATTCACGGCCGAGGAACTGACCCGGGCCTGTCTGGACCGCATCGCCGAGCGCGAGGAGGTGGTCGGCGCCTGGGCGTACTTGGACGAAAACCTGGCCCTTGACCAGGCCCGGGCGCTGGACGCCAAGAAAGACGCCGGCGAGACGCTGGGGCCGCTGCACGGCCTGCCGGTCGGGGTTAAGGATATCTTCGACACCGCCGACATGCCGACCGAATGCGGGTCCGAATATTACGCCGGACGCCGGCCGCTGGAAGATTCGGCGGTGGCGGCGCTCCTTCGCCGGGCCGGGGCGGTGATCATGGGCAAGACGGTGACAACGGAATGGGCGCTTACGGCGCCGGGAAAGACGGCCAATCCCCATGATTCGAAACGCACCCCCGGCGGTTCTTCCTCCGGTTCGGCGGCCTCGGTTGCCGATAACATGGTGCCGTTGTCCATCGGCACCCAGACCGGCGGCTCGATGATCCGTCCGGCGTCCTTTTGCGGCGTTTTCGGCTACAAGCCGACGTTCGGGTCCATCCCCCGGTGCGGCATAAGCATGCTCGCCCGGCGGCTGGACACTATCGGCGTCTATGGCCGCGAGGTCGAAGACCTCGCCCTTTTGGCCGACGCGCTGATGGTCCACGACCCCGGAGACTGGGACATGCGTTCGTCCCCGGGCCAGGAGCTGGTGGCGGCGCTGGAAGAAAGACCAGCCGATCCCCCCCGCCTTGCCTTCGTCCGCACGCCCGCCTGGAACGAGGCCGAGGACGACATGGCCAAGGCCCTGGAGGAATATATCGCCGGCCTCGGCGATCGGGTCCGGGAGGTCGAGCTGGAGGGCGTTTTCGCCGACATCGTCCCCACCCACAGGACCGTCATGCATGCCAACGTCGCCGCCAACCTGGGCGAAGCGGCGGAAAAGGCGCCGGACAAGATGCGCAAGGAAACCATGGAACGGGTGGATGCCGGCAACGCCATCGCGTCGGCCGATTACATCCGGGCGCTGGGCCGGGCCGAAGCGCAGGCCCAGGCGCTGGACCGGCTGTTCGACCACTATGACGCCCTGCTCACTCCGTCGGCGGCCGGACAGGCGCCCGTGGGTCTTGGCTTCACCGGCAACCATGTTTTCAACGGCATGTGGACGCTTTTGGGCGTGCCCTCGGTTTCGGTGCCGTTGCTCAAAGGCACCGACGGCATGCCCATCGGCGTCCAGGTAATCGGGCGCCGGGGAGAAGATGCGAAGGCCCTTAACTGCGGCCGCTGGCTGTGGGACCGGTTCGAAAAAACAGGATAATCAATCAAGGACAAAGACGGGATTGAAGGTTGGGACGGCAACCCTTATTTAGGCCTCCAGCGCCCGCCGTCGGCACAATATAAACAAAAGGCAGGAAAAAAACATTGAGCACCATCGCCGAAAACGACTTGTTTCTTATGACAGAAGCGGTCTTTCGTGATTTAAAGGCTCACCGCCCCGACAGGGACATCATTTCCGTTTTCGCGAAACTCTTGGACGTAAACTCTCTATGCCGTTGCCTCCTTGGACGACAGATTGCGTGTCCTGGGCAGAACCCCCTACCCGCCGCCTTTCTGGAACATGCGCTCGAACAGCTTCAGCGCGCGGCCACCGACGGCGACGGGGACTTCACCCCTTAAACCGGGACCCATTCATGGCCAGGGCCCGGAAACCTGCCAAACGCAGGGCATCTGTTATATGCTGGCACTCGTCATGTGGACCGATGCCGTTGATCTAAGGGATTTTTACGCCTCCACCCTGGGCCAGGTCGCCCGGCGGATGATCCGCCGCCGCCTGCGCGAATTGTGGCCGGACGTCACCGGCCAAAGCGTCCTCGGCCTCGGCTATGCGACCCCTTACCTCAATGGTTTCCGGGGCCAGGCCGGGCGGATCCTGGCGGCGATGCCGGCGGCCCAGGGGGTGCTGCGCTGGCCGGCGGACGAGCCGGGCCTGACGACCCTTGTCGATGAACTGGAACTGCCTTTCCCCGATCTCAGCATGGACCGGGTGCTGCTGATTCATGCCCTCGAATGCGCCGAACAGGTGCGGCCCATGATGCGCGAGGTCTGGCGCGTGCTTTCGGGCAGCGGCCGGCTGTTGGTGGTGGTGCCCAACCGGCGCGGCATCTGGGCCCGGGTCGAGCGCACCCCCTTCGGAAACGGACTCCCCTACACCCCGGGGCAGCTTTCCAGGGTCTTGCGGGACAACCTGTTCACGCCCATCGAATCCCACCGCGCCCTGTTCGTGCCGCCAATGCCCTCGCGTATGATCCTCAGTTCCGCCCCGGCCTGGGAAAAGGTCGGGCAAAGGGCCTTCACCACTTTTTCCGGGGTCGTCATGACCGAAGCCGTGAAACAAATCTACGCCGCCGGGGCCGTACCGGCCCGCAAGCGCCGCCGGTACCTGCCGGTGCCGGAACGCACGCCTCGGGTTTAGTCTTTCTTTCGCAGCAGGAACACCGCCTGTTCGCCGAACACATTGGCCGAAAACAGGCCGATGCTGACGTGGCGGACGCGGCCCCTGGCGTCGAGAATCTTTTGCGACTCGATGGTGATGTCCAGTTCGCGGCATAGGGCGACGAAATCCCTGATCGTGCAAAGGTGAATGTTGGGCGTTTCGTACCATTCATGAGGCAGCGTGGTGCTGACCGGCATCCGGCCCAAAATCCCCAGCGACAGGCGCGCCCGCCAGTGGGCAAAATTCGGAAACGACACGATGGCGCGCCGGGAAATACGCAACAGGTGGGAAAGCACCACCTTGGGCTGGACCATGGCCTGCAGGGCCTGGCTCAAGACCACGTAATCGAAGGCGTCGTCCGGGTAATCCTTGAGATCGGTGTCGGCGTCGCCCTGGATCACCGTCAGCCCGGCGCTGATCGAGATCTTCACCCCTTCGGTGCTGAGCTCGATTCCGCGCCCATCCACATGGCGGAAATGGACCAGGTAATCCAACAACGTGCCGTCCCCGCAACCGACGTCGAGCACCCGCGAATGCGGCTCGATCATGTCGGCGATCAATTGCAGGTCGACGCGGATGGACTTGCGATCCGGGACCATCACTCGCTTCCGGCGGCGTTGGCCATGTTTTCGCCGGCGCCATCCAGGAACCCCTTCAACAGCCGATGGAATTCGAGCTCGTCCAGCAGGAAGGCGTCGTGGCCCTTGTCGGATTCGATTTCCGCGAAGCTGACGTTGGCGGCGACCGAATTGAGGGCATGGACGATGCGGCGGTTTTCTTCCGTCGGATACAGCCAGTCGCCGGTAAACGAAATCACGCAAAACCGCACCGGTGTGTTCTTGAAGGCATCGGCCAGGTTGCCGTTATGGTTCGCCGCCAGGTCGAAGTAGTCCATCGCCCGGGTGATATAGAGGTATGAATTGGCGTCGAACCGGTCAACGAAGGTAATACCCTGGTGGCGGAGGTAGCTTTCGACCTGGAAATCGGCATCGAACCCATAGGTCAAGGAGTCGCGGTCCTGCAACCGGCGTCCGAATTTACGGTGCAGGGACTGGTCCGACAGATACGTGATGTGGGCGGCCATGCGCGCCACGGCCAACCCCTTCGTCGGGTTTTTTCCCTGGTTCAGGTAATCGCCCCCGCACCAGTCTGGATCGGCCATGATGGCCTGGCGCCCGACTTCGTGAAAGGCGATGTTCTGGGCCGAATGGTGGGCGGCGGCGGCGATCGGGATCGCCGCGAACAGCCGCTTGGGGTGCTTGGAAGCCCATTCCAGGACCTGCATGCCGCCCATGGAGCCGCCGGTGACGGCAAAAAGCTTGTCGATGCCCAGGTGGTCCAGCAACAGCACCTGGCACCGGACCATATCGCCGATGGTGATGACCGGAAAATCCAGACCCCAGGGTTTCCCCGTTTCCGGGTTGGTTTCCTTTGGTCCGAAGGTGCCCATGCAGCCGCCCAGGATATTGGGGCAGATGACGAAATAGCGCTTCGTGTCGATGGTCTTGCCCGGCCCGACCATTAATTCCCACCATCCTTCCTTGCCGGTGACGGGGTGGGTTTCGGCCAGGTATTGATCGCCGGTCAACGCGTGGCAGACGAAAATGGCGTTGGATTTATCCGCGTTCAGTTCGCCATAGGTCTGATAGGCGACGGGAAAATCGGCGATCTCCATGCCGCAATCGAGCTTAAGGGGCTTTTCAACCCCCAGGCGCACGTGATGGCCCGGCAAAGACGGGGCCGCCGTTGCCGTTTCCGTTGGGCCGTTGGGATGGCTTTTGTGCGCGGTCATGATCTGTTCCGCCTCGTAGGCGTTTTCAAAGGGTCGTTTTCCAAGGTCCTGAAAACGGTCTCATAGCTAGGAGTCAAGCTGTGGAGTGTCAATGTTTTCTTTGATTTTACGGGGTCATGCCATTATCACTAGGCCCGCCTTTCCTGGCCTCGATTGTTGCCCGCCAAGCCTTTTGTTAATGGCCCGGCGGCGCTCGTGGCCAGGGTCGGAGACCCCATTGGAATTTGGCAGGCACGCGCCATGACAACCGACGAAGACAAACTCCGGGCCTTGCGCCGGAAAATAGACGCCATCGACGATTCCCTCCATGATTTGATCATCGAGCGGACGCGCGTGGTGGAAAGGGTGCGCGACGCCAAAAAAAGCGACAAGATCAAGATCAGGCCGGCCCGGGAGGCGGAAATCCTCTACCGCCTGATGGCCCGCCACTCGGGCGCTTTCCCGAAACGCGAACTGTCCCGCATGTGGCGCGAGATGATCGTCGCCACGCTTCGCTTTGAGGGGCCTTTTTCCGTCTCCGTCTTCGTTTCCGA
>CEPV01012478.1_pt1 | contig 11204 bp, 9 predicted proteins | sample 530451 | NCBI WGS metagenome assembly CEPV01 (sample SAMEA2620097, study PRJEB7988) | marine metagenome | isolation source: saline water (ENVO:00002010), including | reverse complement strand
CCGCGCCCAAGCCATCGCCGAGGCGGTCAACGGTCTGGGCCCGGAAGACCTTCTGGTGGTCGCCGGCAAGGGGCACGAGCAGGGGCAGATCATCGGCGAGGAAACCCGGCCCTTCGACGACGCCGAGGCCGTCGGCGCCGCGTTAAAGGAGATCGGCAAGTGAGCCCGGCGGTGGAAACGTATCTCTGGACCACCGGTTCGGCGCTGGCCGCCACCGGCGGCATTGCCCACGGCGAATGGCGCGCCGACGGCGTATCCATCGACAGCCGCACAACCAAACCCGGCGACCTGTTCGTCGCCATCCGCGGGCCCAGGTTCGACGGCCACGATTTCGCCGCCGACGCCTTTGCCGCCGGCGCCGCCGCGGCGGTGGCCGAACGCCGGCCGGACGCGGTGACCGGCGAGGCGCCGTTGCTGGAGGTCAAGGACACCGCCCGCGCCCTCGAGGCCCTGGGACAGGCCGCCCGCCGCCGCACCGGCGCCCGGGTCATCGCCGTCACCTGCAGCGTCGGCAAGACCGGCACCAAAGAGGCGATCCGCTTCGTGCTGGAAGAACAGGGCCCGACCGCGGCCAGCCTGTGCAGCCTCAACAACCACTGGGGGGTGCCGCTGAGCCTGTCGCGGATGGCGGCCGATTCCGCCTTCGGGGTGTTCGAGATCGGCATGAATCACTCGGGCGAGATCGCGCCCCTGTCCCGGATGGTGAAGCCCGACGTCGCCGTGATCACCAATGTCGAAGGCGTGCATGGGGCCCATTTCGAATCCATCGAAGACATCGCCGACGCCAAGGCGGAAATCTTCGAAGGCATGACCGGGGACGGCGTGGCCGTCCTCAACCGCGACAATGCACAGTTCAACCGCCTCGTCGCTGCCGCCGGGGAGGCGGGGGTGAAGAACGTCATCGCCTTCGGCGCCCACGAGGAGGCCCGGTTCAGGCTCATGGATATCCGCACCGACTGCGAAGGATCGGACGTTACGGCGATGATCGACGGGGCCGAGTTCCAATACCGGCTGGGCGTGCCGGGCCGCCACTGGGTGATGAACTCCCTGGCCGTGCTGGCCGCCGTCGGCGGCGCCGGGGGCGAAATCGGGCCGGCGGCGGATGAGTTGGCCGGCATGATCGGCCTCAAGGGCCGGGGTCGGCGCCATACGGTCGAAGTCGCGGGCGGCACCTTCATCGTCATCGACGAAAGCTACAACGCGTCCCCGGTGTCCATGAACGCCGCCTTCGAGGTCCTGGGAAGGTTGGAACCGGAAGGCGGCGGCCGGCGAATCGCCGTCCTCGGCGACATGCTGGAGCTGGGGCCTGAATCCGAAAGCCAACACGCCGCCCTGGTGGAAACCCTGATCGCCGAGAAGATCAACCTGGTGTTTACCGCCGGTCAATACATGGGCGCCCTTTGGGATGTCCTGCCCCGGTCCATGCGCGGCGCCACCGCCCCCAGCGCCATGCGGTTGTTGCCCAAGGTGACGGGGATTGTCCGCCCCGGCGACGTGGTCGTCATCAAGGGCTCGGCCGGATCCAACACCGGGCCCATCGTCGATGCCCTGCTGGACCTGGGCCATCCCCGCGGCGTCGACCCCGACAACCACAAGCAAGTGGTCAACGGCTAATGCTGTTCCATATCCTGTACCCAATGGCCGACCAGTTCGCGGTCCTCAACGTCTTCCGGTATCTGACGTTCCGCACCGGCGGCGCCATCATCACGGCGCTGATCATCAGCTTCCTTTTCGGGCCGCCCCTGATCAACGCCCTGAAAAAACGCCAAACCGCCGGTCAGCCGATCCGCGACGACGGCCCGGAAGAGCATCTCCTGTCCAAGAAGGGGACGCCGACCATGGGCGGCTTCCTGATTCTCATGGCGCTGAGCCTGGCGACGTTACTGTGGGCCGACCTCACCAACGTCTATATATGGGCGGCGCTGGGGGTCACCATTTCCTACGGCATCATCGGTTTCCTCGACGATTACCTTAAGGTCACCCGCCAGGATTCAAGCGGACTGTCGGCGAAATTGAAATTGCTGTTGCAGGCGGCGATCGCCCTGGTGGCGGCGTTTTCGATCATGCATCAACTGCCGCCGGCCCTGACCTCGACCCTGGCGGTGCCGTTCCTGAAGAATGTCCTTCTCGACCTCGGCTGGGTGTTCGTCCTCTTCGCCGCGGTCGTCATGGTCGGGTCGTCGAACGCCGTCAATCTGACCGACGGCCTGGACGGACTGGCCATCGTGCCGGTGATGATCGCCGCCGGCGTCTTCACGCTGATCGCCTATCTGGTCGGCAACTCGGTGTTTTCCGGCTACCTGCAACTCCATTACGTGCCCGGAGCCGGAGAGCTGGCGATCTTTTGCGGGGCCCTGGTCGGCGGCGGCCTGGGCTTCCTTTGGTTCAATGCGCCACCGGCGAAGATCTTCATGGGCGATACCGGGTCGTTGTCCCTGGGCGGGGCCCTGGGCACCGTCAGCGTCATCACCAAGCACGAACTGGTGCTGTTCATCGTCGGCGGGCTGTTCGTGCTGGAGACGGTTTCGGTGGTCGTCCAGGTGCTGTCCTTCAAGCTGACCGGCAAGCGGGTCTTCGCCATGGCGCCCTTGCACCATCACTTCGAAAAGAAGGGATGGGCCGAAAGCACCATCGTCATCCGGTTCTGGATCATCGCCTCGATCCTGGCGCTCGCCGGCCTGTCGACGTTGAAGCTGAGGTGAGGAACGGATGATCGACGTATTCCCCTTCGCGACTCTCCCCATCGCCGTTTTCGGGCTCGGCCTTTCCGGACTGTCGGCGGCGAAGGCGCTGGTCAAGAGCGACGCCGAGGTTTCGGCCTGGGACGACGACGAGGCCGCCCGCCAACGGGCCGCGGACGAGGGCGTGCCGCTGGTCGACCTTAACGCCATCGACTGGAAGGAACACACCTCCCTGGTGTTGAGCCCGGGCGTGCCCCTCCACCATCCGGAGCCGCACGAAATCGTGAAATTGGCCGAGGCGGCCAATGTCGAGATCATCGGCGACGCCGAGCTTCTGGTCCGCGCTCAGCGGGCGGCGGCCTATATCGGCATTACCGGCACCAACGGCAAATCGACGGCGACGGCGTTGATCGGCCACATCATGCATGTGTCCGGCCGCGAGGCCGAAATCGGCGGCAATCTTGGCATCCCGGCGTTGGAACTGGAGCCCTTGGAACAGGGAGGTACCTATGTCCTGGAGATGTCGTCGTTCCAGCTCGAGCTGACCCGCTCCATCACCTTCGACGTCGCCGTGCTGTTGAACATCAGCCCCGACCACCAGGACCGTTACGCCGGCATGGACGACTACATCGCCGCCAAGAAGATGATCTTTCACCGTCAGACCACGCCCCGCACCGCCGTCGTCGGCGTCGATGACGATTTCAGCCGCGCCATTTACGAAGAGCTCAAGGCCGCCGCCGAGCAGGTGGTGATCGGGGTCTCCGGTACCGAGCGCGTCCACGGCGGCGTCTATGCCACGGGCGGCGTTCTTGTCGACGACATCGAGGGCCAGGAAGCTCCGATCATGGACCTGCGTGAAAATCCCAGCCTCCCGGGGCGGCACAACTGGCAGAACGCGGCCGCCGCCTACGCCATTACCAAGTCGGCCGGGGTCGCCCCCCACGCGGTCATGGCCTGTATCCAGAGCTACCCCGGCCTGGTCCACCGCCAGGAGCCGGTCGCCCTCGTCGACGGCATCGGCTACGTCAACGATTCCAAGGCCACCAACGCCGCGGCCGCGGCCCGGGCGCTGGCGTGCTACGACGCTATTTACTGGATCTGCGGCGGCCGGCCCAAGGAGGGCGGCCTGAAGGCGGTGGAGCCCTATCTCGGCAACGTCCGCCACGCGTTCCCGATCGGCGAGGCGGCGATGGAATTCTCGCAATTCCTCGACGGCCGTGTGTCGGTGACGGTTTCCGGCGATCTCAAGACGGCGCTTTCCGACGCCCGAAAGCTGGCCAAGAAGGAAAAGGCCGAAGGCGCCGTGGTGCTGTTGTCGCCGGCTGCCGCGTCGTTCGACCAGTTCGACGATTTCGAGGCCCGCGGCGACGCTTTCCGCGACATGGTCGAGAGACTTCCTGGCAAGCATCTGGACCCGTCCGAGGAATCGGGAATCTTTCCCGGCACCCGCGGCGGCGAGGAGGAGGGCTGATGAGCGCCATTGCCCGCACCGATACCAGCCTCGTCGGCCGTTGGTGGTGGACCGTCGACCGCTGGACCCTGGCCGCGCTTGGCGCCATCGTCGCCATCGGCGCCGTATTGACCCTGGCCGCTTCGCCGCCGGTGGCCGAGCGCTTGGGGCTCGATACCTTTCACTTCGCCAAGCGCCAGTTCCTGTTCCTCGGCCTGGCGGCGGCGATCATCTTTTCGATGTCGTTCCTGTCGCCCCGGGGCGTCCGGCGGACGGCCCTGGGGTGCCTGGCCGCGGCCATGGCGCTGATGGTGCTGACGCTGTTTACCGGGCCCGAAATCAAGGGCGCCACCCGCTGGCTCCTGGTCGGCCCTTATTCCCTGCAGCCTTCGGAATTCGTCAAGCCGGGGTTCGCCGTCGTCGCCGCGTGGATGTTCGCCGAACAACGCCTGGACGGGCGCTTCCCCGGCTACGGCATCGCCACCGGGCTATTCCTCGCCATCGCGGCGTTGTTGCTGATGCAGCCGGACGTCGGCATGACCATGGTCGTTGCCGCCGTATGGGGAGTGCAGCTCTTCGTCGTCGGCCTGCCGCTGGTCCTGGTCGCCGGCATCGGGTTCGGGTTCTTGATCGCCAGCGTCGGGGCGTATTTCGCCTTCGGCCACGTGCAGGCACGGGTCGACCGCTTCTTCGACCCCGCCGGCGGCGAAAGCTATCAGGTCAGCCGCGCGCTCGAGGCTTTCTACAACGGCGGCTGGGCCGGCCGCGGCCCCGGCGAGGGCCGGGTCAAGGAGGTCCTGCCCGACGCCCACGCGGATTTCATCTTAGCCGTCGCCGGCGAGGAATTCGGCCTCGTGCTGTGCCTGATCCTGGTGGCGCTGTTCGCCTTCGTCGTCCTGCGCGGGTTCTCCCGCGTGCTGAAGTCCGGCGACCTGTTCGTATTGCTGGCGGTGACCGGGCTTTTGGTTCAGTTCGCCGTACAGGCGATCATCAACATGGCGTCCAACATCAACCTGATGCCGCCCAAGGGCATGACCCTGCCGTTCGTATCCTACGGCGGGTCGTCGACGCTGGCGCTGGCCGTCGGCATGGGCATGGTCCTGGCCCTGACCCGCGAGCGGCCGGGCGGCAGGGGGCTGCGATGACCGGCAAGGGGCACCTGGTGGTTATCGCCGCCGGCGGCACCGGCGGGCACGTATTCCCGGCCGAGGCCCTGGCCGCCGGACTGGCCGGGCGCGGCTGCCGCCTGGCGATGATCACGGACCGCCGCGGCGGCGCCTGGCAGGGGCCGCCCGAGGCCGTCGAAACCCATCGCATCCACGCCGGCGGCATCGCCGGCAAGAGCTTCGCCGCGCGGCTGCGAAACGGCCCGGAACTGGCCATCGGCACGTGGCAGGCGAGGGGGCTGTTGAAGCGCCTGCAACCCGGGGCCGTCGTCGGCTTCGGCGGTTATGCTTCGGTGCCGACCATGCTGGCGGCGTGCTTCGGCGGTTGCCAGACCGTCATCCACGAGCAGAACGCGGTGCTCGGCCGCACCAACCGCCTGTTGGCGTCCCGGGTCGACCGGATCGCGACCTCGTTCAAGAAGTCCGAGGGCCTGCCGGCGGAAGCCCAGGCCAAGGCCAAGCATACGGGCATGCCGGTTCGGGCCACCGTCGCCGCCATCAGCCAGCACCCCTATCCGGCGTTGACGGCGGACGGCCCGATTTCGCTTCTGGTCATCGGCGGATCGCAAGGGGCGCACGTGTTCAGCACCGTCGTTCCCGAAGCCTTGGGCCTGCTGGACGACGACATCAAGGCGCGGATCAAAATATCACAGCAATGCCGGCCCGAGGACCTGGACCAGGTCCACCGCCATTACAAATCGCTCCGCATCGACGCCGAACTGAAGACCTTCTTCGACGATCTGCCCGACCGGCTGACGGCGGCGCACCTGTTGATCGGCCGTGCCGGCGCCTCGACGGTGGCCGAGACCCAGGTCGCCGGCCGGCCGGCGATCCTGGTGCCGTACCCTTACGCCATCGACGATCACCAGACCCGCAACGCCCATGCCGTTGACGAATCCGGCGGTGGCTGGCTGATGCCGGAGCCGTCGTTCACCCCCTCGGCCCTGGCGGCGCGGCTGGATTCGCTTTTGGGCTTGCCGGCGATTCTCGAAAAGGCCGCTGCCGGGGCCAAGGCCGCCGGCAAACTGGATGCCGCCGAACGCCTGGCCGACATGGTGTGCGCGCTGCTGCCCAAGGGCGGCAATGGCAACGGCGCCGACGAACCGGACGACGAAAGGAAGGCGGCATGAAGACCTTTCCCATCGATATCGGCACCATCCACTTCGTCGGCATCGGCGGCATCGGCATGAGCGGCATCGCCGAAGTCCTGCATACGCTGGGATATTCGGTGCAGGGCAGCGACGTCAACGACGGCGCCAACGTCAAGCGGCTTCGGGACCTCGGCATTCCGGTGCATATCGGCCACCGCGAAAAGAACCTGGGCGACGCCGGGGTGGTGGTGACGTCGACCGCCGTCAAGGCCGACAACCCGGAGGTCCAGGCCGCCCGTCAGCGCCTGCTTCCGGTCGTCCGCCGGGCCGAGATGCTGGGCGAACTGATGCGCCTGAAATGGTCGATCGCCGTTGGCGGCACCCACGGCAAGACCACCACAACGTCGCTGGTGGCCCATGTTCTCGATGTCGCGGGCATGGACCCGACGGTCATCAACGGCGGCATCATCAACGCCTGGGGCTCCAACGCGCGGCTCGGCGGCGGCGACTGGATGGTGGCCGAGGCCGACGAATCCGACGGCACCTTCGTGCACCTGCCGGCGACCGTCGCTGTGGTCACCAGCATCGACCCCGAACACATGGACCATTACGGCTCCTTCGACGACCTGCGCGACGCCTTCGATGCCTTCGTCGCCAACATCCCGTTCTACGGCTTCGCGGCGCTGTGCATCGACCATCCGGAAGTGCAGGCAATGATCCCGCGGATGTCGGACCGGCGCATCGTCACCTACGGGTTCAGCCCCCAGGCCGACGTGCGCGGCCTGCACCTGGAAACCGGCGCGGAAGAGGTCCGCTTCGATGTCCGCGTCACCGACCGCAAGAGCGGCGGGGAAGAGAGGCTCAAGAGAATGGTTCTGCCGATGCTGGGCGAGCACAACGTCCAGAACGCCCTCGCCGCCGTCGCCATCGCCCGTGAAATAGGTTTCGACGAGGCCATGATCCGCCGCGCGCTGGCGTCTTTCGCCGGGGTCAAGCGGCGCTTCACCCGCACCGGCAAGGTCGAGGGCATTACTATCATCGACGATTACGGCCACCATCCAGTGGAGATCGCGGCGGTGCTGAAAACCGCCCGCGCCGCCGCCGAAGGACAGGTCATCGCCGTCGTCCAGCCGCACCGTTACACGCGGCTCCGTGACCTGTTCGAGGAATTCTGCACGTGCTTCAACGACGCCGACGCCGTCATCGTCGCCGACGTCTACGAGGCCGGCGAGGAACCCATCGAAGGCATCGACCGCGACGCCCTGGTCGAGGGCCTGGGCCATCACGGCCACCGCACGGTGCTGCCTTTGCCCGGGCCGGAGGAACTCGCCGACATCATCGACCACCTGGCCGGGCCGGGCGACATGGTCGTGTGCCTGGGCGCCGGCGACATCACCCGCTGGGCCAATGCGTTGCCCGATGACCTCCGGGCGCTCAGGGCCAGGGGCAGGGAGGCTGCGAATGATGACGGCTAAGCGGTTGACTCCCCTGATCGAACGCCTGCCAAGCGTACGCGGCGAGCTTGAGGCCGGGGCCGCGATCGCGCGCTTTACCTGGTTCAAGGTCGGTGGCCCGGCGGAAGTCCTGTTCCAGCCCGCCGACGCCGAAGACCTGGCCGGGTTCCTGACCGCAAAGCCCGCCGACGTGCCGATGACGGTGATCGGGGTGGCGTCCAACGTCATCGTCCGCGACGGCGGCATCCCCGGCGTCGTCGTCCGCCTGGGATCCGGTTTCGCGGACATCGAGGTCCAGGGCAACGAAATCACCGCCGGCGCCGGCGCTCCCGACATCACCGTGGCCCGCGCCGCCCGCGACGCCGGGCTGTCGGAGCTGGAATTCCTGTCCGGCATTCCGGGCGCCATCGGCGGCGCGCTCAGCATGAACGCCGGCGCCTACGGCCGCGAGATCAAGGACGTGGTCATCGACGCCGACGCCCTCGATCCCGAGGGCGGACGTCACCGCCTCGGCGTTACCGAGCTGGACCTGGGGTACCGCCGCTGCGGCGTGCCCGAGGACTGGATATTCACCTCGGCCCGGCTCCGCGGCGTTCCCGGCGATAGAGACGAGATCACCCGGCGCATGGAGGAAATCCAGGCCGAGCGCCAGACGACGCAGCCGGTCAGGACGCCGACGGGCGGTTCCACCTTTGCCAATCCTGAAGGCCATAAGGCCTGGGAAATGATCGACAAGGCCGGCTGCCGGGGGCTCAGGCGCGGCGGCGCCCAGGTTTCGGAAAGACATTGCAACTTCCTGATCAACACCGGCGGCGCCACGGCCGCCGACCTGGAAGGGCTGGGCGAGGAAATCCGCCGCCGGGTGTTCGAGGATTCCGGCGTTACCCTGGACTGGGAAATCCGCCGTCTCGGCGTCGCCGCCGAGCCCGTGGCCCAGGAAATAAAACCGGAGGACGCGTCATGAAACACGTTGCGGTCCTCATGGGCGGCTGGTCGGCGGAACGCGAGATATCGATGGTATCGGGCGCGGCGGTGGCGAAATCGCTTGCCGACGCCGGCCTCGAGGTGACGCCGGTCGACGTGCGGCGCGACATGGGCGCGTTGCTGACCCGCCTTTATCCGCGCCCCGACGCCGTCTTCAATGCGCTCCACGGGCGTTTCGGCGAGGACGGCTGCGTGCAGGGGCTGTTGGACATCCTCGACATTCCCTACTCCCATTCGGGCCTGCTGGCCTCGGCGCTGGCCATGGACAAGCCGATGGCCAAGCGGCTGTTCGTCGCCGCCGGCATCCCCGTCGCCGAGCACGTCATCGCCGACCGCGAGGACGTCACCGCCGGTGACGTGATGGAACGGCCCTATGTGGTCAAGCCCCTGAACGAGGGCTCCAGCGTCGGCGTCCATATCGTGCTCGATGGCGATGACGAACCGCTGTTCGGCGACACCGGTTGGCCCTATGGCGACCGGGTGATGGTCGAAAAGTTCATCCCCGGGCGCGAACTGACGGTCTCGGTGATGGGCGACCGGGCGCTGGCGGTGACCGAAATCATCACGGCCCGGGAATTCTACGATTACGACGCCAAATACGCCGACGGCGGGTCCCGCCATGTGGTGCCCGCCGACATTGAAAAGAAAATCGCCGACGAGGCCATGCGCCTGGCGGTGCTGGCTCATCAGACGCTCGGCTGCCGGGGCGTTTCCCGGGCCGATTTCCGTCTCGACGGCGACGATCTCTATTTACTCGAAGTCAACACCCAACCCGGCATGACGCCGACGTCCCTGGTGCCGGAACAGGCCGTCCACGCCGGCATATCGTTTCAGGACCTGGTGGTTTGGATGGTCGACAACGCGGAGTGCGACGCATGAAGAAATCTAGGAACGCCAAATCTCCGAAACGCGGACAACCGCGCCGCCGGGTCGTGCCTTTATGGCGCAGCCGCAAGGTCAGGGGGGCCTTGATCGCCATGCTGGTGGTTCTCGCCGCCGGGGGCGGTTGGCGCTTGTGGCAATCGGGCTGGGTCCCCAGCGCCATCGACAAAGCCAAGTGGAAGATGATCGCCCTGTCCTCGGACCTCGGCTTCAAGGTCAACGAGATTCTGGTCATCGGCCGCCGCGAGACGGCACAGAAAGACCTTCTGGCCGCGGTGCGGTTGGCCCGGGGGGCGCCGATCCTGGCTTTCGACCTGCGGGCGGCACGCAAGCGGATCGAGGCGCTGCCGTGGATCAAGGCCGCGTCCGTGGAACGGATGCTGCCCGACACCGTGGTGTTGAGCGTCGAGGAACGCCAGCCCTTGGCCCTGTGGCAGCACAAGGGCGCTTTCGTGCTGATTGATTCCGCCGGCAAGGTGATCCTTAGGACCGGGCTCGAGCGATTCTCCGATTTGATGGTGGTGGTCGGCCGCGACGCCCCCACCCATGCCGCCAAGCTGCTCCATACCCTGGCCGCCGAACCGGAACTGATGGGTCGGGTCAAGGCCGCCGTCCGTATCGGCGGGCGGCGCTGGAACCTGCGTCTCAAGAACGACATCGACGTCCGCCTGCCCGAGGAAGGCACCGCCCAGGCGTGGGCGCGGCTGGCGGAATACGAAAAGACCCACCGGGTGCTGGAGCGCGACGTGCAGATCCTGGACTTGCGCATCCCCGACCGGCTGATCGTCCGCAAGGTGCGGAAACCGGTCAAAAGCCTTTCCGGCAAGCGGCAGCAAACCTAGGAGAAAGAAGCGAAAGCCAAGGACAATGAAGAAAAGCACAACACCGAAAAGGGTTCGAAACGGGCTGCTGGCGGCGCTCGACATCGGCACCACCAAGGTCTGTTGCCTGATCGGCCGCATCACCGCCAACCCGGGTCTTTACCGCGATACCGGGGTAAAAATCATCGGCATCGGTCATCAGGTGTCGGGCGGGCTGCGCTCGGGTACCGTCGTCGACCTGGATGATACCGAGACCTCTATCCGGGCCACCGTCGAGGCGGCGGAACAGATGGCCGGCGAAAACATCCAGGGCGTGGTCGCCAACGTTTCCGGCGGCCAGCCCCTGTCGCGGCTCATCGCCTATGAGATTTCCATCGCCGGGCACGAAATCGGCGACGCCGACCTACGCCGCATCCTCGACCCGTCGGTGTTGAACAACGGCCTGCCCCGCGAGCGCGAGCTGATCCATACCATCCCCGTCGGATACTCCATCGACGGCAACCGGGGCGTACGCGACCCGCGCGGCATGTACGGCGAGCGCCTGGGCGTCAACATGCACGTCATTAGCGCCCTCAGCGGACCGTTGCGCAATATCGAAACCAGCGTCCAGCGGTGCCACTTGAGAATTGAGGACATGGTCGTTTCCGCCTATGCCTCGGCGCTCTCGGCCTTGGT
>CEPV01015879.1_pt1 | contig 11215 bp, 15 predicted proteins | sample 530451 | NCBI WGS metagenome assembly CEPV01 (sample SAMEA2620097, study PRJEB7988) | marine metagenome | isolation source: saline water (ENVO:00002010), including | reverse complement strand
AAAGAGGAAACTGTAGAAAACATTTTTACTACATTTCGATTTAGAGAGGATACGTATTTGGATTATTTAATAAAATACAAACAATGACGGATAAAGAAACATTAAACGAGAAAATACTTAATTTAAGAACAACTGTTGTTAGCGCTGTATTAAGGAAAAATAAGATTAAACATTCAACAAACGTTCTAGGAAAAATTATTGTTAATAAAGATAATTTTTCTGCTTATAATTATTTTGCATTAAGAAAAAATATTAAAAGGAAAATTATAATATTCTTTATTTTGATAGCGATATTAATATCTGGGTTTTTGATTTATTTTAATTCGGAATTCATAGATGATTTAATTATAATGTATTTCAATAGGTAGTAAAATAAAGCAAATAAATAAATGAAAAAACTTTTACTGATCTTGGTGATGTTGTCTTGGTGCAATGTTGGACACACAGAAAGTAAGTGGAAAATTGAAGAAGACCAAAAGTATTTTCAAGTTAGAAAAGAAGGAACCATTCAAAAAGGTGACCATCTGACTTTTTTGATTAGTAAAAATGATTGTAATGCAATTGAACAAACATTCACATTTTACACATTAACAAAAAACCCATCAATTAAACAAATAGAAAATACTAAAGTAGGAGTATCAACTCTAGGACAAAACATGCTGTTTGATTTAAAATATGTAATATCAGCTAAACCTTCTATGTCTGGATATATTGCGCTTATAAGTGCTGGTGTATACCCAATTGAAAAGCATCTAGAGTTTTTAAGCAAACACGAAGAGCTAGATGTAAAATTAAAGTATATTTTTAGCGACTTTGAAAACAAAGCAGGATGGAATGCATCAGACTTTTTTGACATACTTGAAAATAAATGGAAATTAGCAGGGATGTCTGAAGCTATTAAAGAAGCACAATCCAAATGTTTAAAATGACAAAATTATCTCTATACGTCTTCCTGGTTTTGATGTTTTGCAACGTTAGTTACGCTTGGAAAATGACATCTTGGAAAGTTGTTAAAGTTATAGAAGAGGGTATTTATTTAGATTCAAAAAGTGTTATTGGACAAATTCAATATTTTGGAAGCGGCGGTAAAGGAAAAAACGAAGGCATTTTTTATAATTGTCCGTTTGGAGGAGGGCAAGTTACTGGAGGCCACATATATACAGAAGAAGAGTTTTTTAAAAATAAAGAATTTGATCTTTTTAAAAAAAAAAGAAAGAGTTTACTGAAATTAGAGAAAGATTAATTGAATTTAGTAAAAAAATTGGGTTACCAGTCAATGAATTTAAAAATTTGTTAAACAAAATTCAAAAGGGAGAAAAAGAGTCAAGAATTGCAAAAAAAGAAATGGTAGAAGCAAATCTGCGATTAGTAATATCCATCGCAAAAAAATACACAAACAGAGGTCTGCAATTTTTAGATTTAATCCAAGAGGGCAACATCGGCTTAATGAAAGCAGTTGATAAGTTTGAATATCAAAGGGGATATAAATTTTCTACCTATGCAACTTGGTGGATCAGACAGGCTATAACCAGATCGATAGCTGATCAGGCGAGAACTATCAGAATACCGGTACATATGATTGAGACAATCAACAAAATAGTTAGAACTTCTAGACAGATTTTAAGTGATTTGGGAAGAGAGCCAACGCCCGAAGAGCTTGCGAAGAAATTAGCTATGCCTCTAGACAGAGTTAGGAAGGTTTTAAAGATTTCAAAAGAACCAGTTTCATTGGAAACACCTGTGGGGGATGAAGATGATAGTAGCCTGGGTGATTTTATAGAGGATCAAAATGCTCTACAACCCCTTGACGCTTCAATAAGATCGAACTTAGGAGAGTCAACCACAAGGATTCTAGCAACTCTTACGCCCAGAGAAGAAAGAGTTCTCAGGATGCGTTTTGGTATTGGAATGAATACAGATCACACTTTAGAAGAGGTAGGTTTGCAGTTTTCAGTAACCAGAGAAAGAATAAGACAAATTGAGGCAAAAGCTTTAAGAAAGCTTAAGCATCCAAGTAGATCAAAACATTTAAAAACTTTTTTGGAAAAATAAAAATTTGATCTTTAATGATTAAATTGCTTTGGAATACCCAAAATCAAAATATATCAAATCCAAACAATCTAAGTTATCAGGATAGTGTAGATTACAATTGGGGCGTCTATCACAAAAATAATTCGGATAAATGGATTTTAAATATTTTAAAAAAGGTTCAATTTAAATTAATAAAAAATGAACAAGATTTAGAAAATGAGGACACGTTAATTATTGTTGATTCAGCCATAGAAAAAAAGAAAGAACTGTATTTAAAGTTAAAACTAATATGTTCAAAACTATTTCTCATTCATCTAGGAGATGAGACGGGGGCTTTTGATTTAACAAAGATTTATAATAATTTTAGTTTTGTTTGGAGATCATTTTGTTCAAATAGATTTTTTAATAACAAAAAAGTTAGTTGTTTACCTATTGGATATAAATCAGGAGTTTGTTTAAAAAAACAAGAGAATGTCAGAAAATATAAGTGGGCTTTCATTGGCACTCCACACAAATCAAGTAGACACGATATACTATTTCAATTTTCGAGTATTAAACCGTCATTTTGTCATAAAACAAATAAATTTAACGAAAAAATTATAGATACAAATCGAATGAGTGAAATATTGTCCTCAACAGAATTTGTTCCTTGTCCGAATGGTTTTTTTCATCCAGAAACATACAGACTCTATGAAGCTTTAGAATGTGAATGTATACCCATAGTGGAAAATGCTTTTAGGTATTATGAACGTTTGTTTCCAAACAATCCATTTATAAAAGTAGATAAATGGATAGAAGTAAAATCTATGATTAAAGAATGGGACAGAGAGCAAATTAAAAAAAAGGGAAGAGTGTAAATCTTGGTGGAAACAATATAAAAGCAAACTTCAAGAAGATATATTTAATAAAATTAATTCATGAATGAGAATAAATTAGTTAAAATAGAAAAACTTGTAGAAGAAAAAAAAATTGGTGAAGCACAGGTTGAATTATCAAAGCTGGGCCAGGAATACAACAGGAATGGCAATTATCTTTTTTTAAGAGGAAAAGTTTTTTATCTAAATAAATTATATTATGCTGCAATAGATGCTTTACTAATTGCTCTTGAATTTGAACAAAGTGATAAAACTTATAATTTAATTTCTGAAATATATGGTGTGTTGGGTAATAATGAATTAAAGGAAAAAATTTTAGATTCAAATTCAAGATTAAGAGAGATTAATTTACTTAAAGATCAATTAACAGGAATTTACAGAAAATAATTAAAAACATTTAAACTTTAATAATGTGTAAAAATTTTGATTTGAGTTTTAGGTAAAAAAAGTAAATTAGCTTATTAATCAGTACTTTTGTAATCTTTTATTTCTTTAATTATATATTTAGCTCTACCTCTTGTTTGTTCGTAAATTCTTGCCAAATAAATTCCTATAATTCCTAAAGTCATTAATATAATTCCTGAAAAAAATGATATTGTAATAATAATACTTGTGGTTCCGGCTACTGCTAATCCATTAAATTTTGCATATAAAGCATAAAATATTAGCAGTATTGAAAGCATAAAAGTTATAAGTCCTAATATAATTCCTAAATATAACGGAACTAAAGAATAACTGGTAATCGCTCGTATGAATTCTGCAGCATGTTGAGAAGAAAAAATAGAGAATTTTGATTTTCCAGAATGCCTACTTTGTCTTACATATTCCACTATTGTCTGATTAAACCCTACCCAAACAGATAATCCTCTAATATATGGATTAAACTCCTTTTGATCTTTTATGAAGCTCATAGCCTTCTTTGAGATTAGTTTGAAATCACCAGCATTAACAGGCAATGGAATGTCGGAAAAAAGATTTATAATTTTATAAGCACAATATGTTGTAAATAGTTTTATTTTATTTTCTCCTAATCTTTTAATTCTCTTTGTGTGAACAATATGATAACCATTCTCATATTTATTTATTAAATTTGGAATTAATTCAGGAGGATCTTGAAGGTCAGAATCCATGTATATAATACAATCACCTGAACAGTTGTCAAAACCAGCAAGAATGCACGGCTGTACTCCAAAATTTCTTGACATATTAATTATTTTAATAGGATAGTTTTTTTGAAGATCAAGAAGCAATTTTTCTGATTGATCGATTGAATCATCATTTACAAAAATTAATTCATATTCCCAATGTTTTAGTTTATCAAAAACTTTTGATACTCTTGAAACTAATTCAGGAATATTTTTTTCTTCATTTCTGAATGAAAATATTATTGAAATTTTTTTCATTACATATAATTTTTATGAGTTATAAATTTTTCTATTATTTTTAATTTCAAGGCTATCATATTTTTTAAACTTATTTATTTTATCAAACAAATTAATTTTATATTTTTTTTCAAAATTTTCTTTGTCTATTTCATTTTCTTGAGCTTTTTTCATTTCTTCAAGAATTTTACTATCATAGTCTATATCATTCTTAATTTTGTCATTTTTCCTTGCCCAAATTATTTTTTTTTTTGTAAACTCTCTATAATCATCACCATAATTTTTAGTATTTATTACTTTTATTGAATTGGATTGTTTTTTTAGCTTAATATTTTTATTACTAGAATTTAAATAAAATAAATATTCTGCAATATTATATTTAAAGTTCAATTGTCTATTATCAGTATTTATACGAGGCATTCTTAAATTTTGATACATAAATATTTCATTTATTACTTCACAATTTTCATTCCACTTTTTTTTGCCAACTAAATTTTTAACTATTTTTTTTAATTCTTTGTAAAAAATTTTAAAATTTTGAGAAACATCTAAAAAAATAATTTCTTCAATTTCCAAATAAACATCACTATATTTGGTATTTAAAACTCCTCTCCCTTTTCCATTTAGCAAATTATTTATCCATCTGTTTGCATTTAATATAATATTTTTATAAATAAATGGATAATCTTTTTTATTTGCGTTATCACAAATAAATTTTACAAAATCTTTACCAGATACTTGAATTTCTTTTGATAAGTAGTTCAAAATATAAAAGCCTAATTTAAAGCTGTGCATAACCATTAAAACTACAGAAAATAAATTACTTTTTTTCCAATCTTTAGTGGGCATACTTATAGTTCCAATCACAATTTCCTGGTATTCTTTAAGCCACTTTTGTTCTTTTGGTGAGCAGTGAGTTTCTAGTAATTCAATTTTTTTTGTTTTAATTTTAAATTTTTTTTTGTATGCTTCTTCGTTTAATTCTGTATTTGGATAAACTTCTGCTTGATAAACAAATATTTGATTATTTATACTTGTTTGTAAAAGTGATCCCAATCCATCAATCCAACTTTGGTATGTTTCTCCGGGTAAGCCCATTATCATATCTGCATATATTGGTATTTTTAAATTATTAAATTTTTTTTCTAATTCAGAATAAGTATCTAATTTAATATTATCTCTCTTAACATTTTTTAATGCTTCCTTTGAATTTGTTTGTCTTGCTAATGTAATACCTTTCTCTAAATCATGAATATGAAGCATATTTCCTATTTTAAAAATTTGTTCACTAGTATTTTTTCCCCAACAAGTTCTAAATTTTTCTGGATAACCAGTTTTAATTTTATTTTCAATTAATTTTTCCGCAATTTGAATATCTCTTCTATGCATACCAAAATTAGAATCAGCATTAAAAAGATATTTTATTTTGTTTTTAGAAACCCAATCTATTTCATCAAAAACACGACCCAGGGAATGAAATCTATATTTTGTAGTGTTTCCTCCTTTTCCCCAATAACAGTAAGTGCAAAGAAAAGGGCACCCTCGATTAGTTTCTATAATTGCCTGATAATTATGCTCTTTTTTACCGGAAACTAGGTAATCAAATTCTCCAGTTAAATAAGGTGAGGGATATATATCTAAATCTTTTATAAAACCAAATTTTTCATAATTTATTAAACATTTTTTATTTTTTTTGTCTCTAAATGCTACATTTGGAATCTTAGAAAAATCATTTTTATCCTCAAGATATCTTAGGAGTATTTCATTAAATGAATCTTCTCCTTCAGCTCTAATTGTCACATCAATAAATGGATATTTTTTGAAATACTCTGTAGGAAAGTGCGGGCAGCTAGCACCTCCAAATATTATTAAAGTATTAAATTTCTTTTTTAAAATTTTAGCTACTTTTAAACATAATTGTTCATTCCACATTGCTACTGAAAAAACAGCTATATCTGGAAAATCCTTATAATAATTTTTTATAATATTTTCAGGTGTTTCGGGATGAAAAATAAACTTTTTAAATTTAAAATTATTTCTAATTTTTGCATTTTTTTTGGCATTTGCAGATAAAATTCCTGATACAAGAGGTAGGTATGTTACTCCTCCAGAACCCATAAGCAAATTGTATTCATTAAAAAAAACGTTAATTTTATTTTTTATATTATTTTTCAGGTTCATTAACATTTAATTCTTTTCGAATTTTATTAATAAATTTTGATAAAATCTCTCTCTCTTCAAGTGTAAAAATACTTTCTTTTTGATTTGCTGATTTAATTTCATCTTTAATTTTATTTAGAATTTCTTGTCTTCCTTGTTTATTATATAGGTAATTTTCTACTTTGCTTTCATAACTTTTTAATATTTGACCTATAGTAAATTGAAAAAGTAAATAAGAAGCAACTAGTACAATTAAAGTTTTATAAATAAATATTTTCATGAAAATAAATTTTAACAATATTAAGTTACATTATATTTAAAATCAATTCAAATAAGTTTAATATTTTTTATAAATAGTATTGATTGAGACACCGTCAATTTTTATTTCATGGAATATTTTAAAATTTTTTGGGGCAGTAAAATCACCTGGCTTTGTTATGCCTCTCCAATCTCTGAAATTATTAATAATATAATCAGCATCATTAATATCGTTAATGATTGAGATTTTTTGTCTTATGGTATTTTTAAGAATCTTTTTACTTAAGTTAAGGTCGGTTGTGCTTAAATTAAAAATTTTTACTTTTCTATCTTCTTTTTTCGCAATATATTCTAAAGCGTGTTTGTTGCTTGTTCCTGAAAAATCCATCTCAAATTTTTTATTAAAATTCTTTCCAGCTAAGAAATTAAAATAAATATTTTGATGTGGATGATTTTTATACATCCAGTAAATATTTGGTATAACTAAGACTAATATCAATATATACAAATAATTATTTTTTTTTCTAAAAAGGTAAATTCTTATTAAATTTAAACCAAACATAGAAATCAATAATAAACTTGGATAAATAAAAAAAAGATGTCTCCAACCATCATAAGAAATTGATTTAAAGTCGATTGCAATTATTACTGGGATAAGAAAAGTCAATAAAAAAATTAAATCTTGTAGTTCTTTATTACTTCTCCATAAATCTATATAGGAATTATTTTTTTCTATTTTTAATAATCTTTTTGTTGTTCTTAAAAAAATAAAAACAAAACCTATGGCAAATAAAGATAAATATAACAAAGGAGTACTAACTAAAATCCAAATCAAATGATAATGCCACGGTGGGTTTGTTGCAAATATGTATTGTCCCAAGTAATAAGTATGTATGGTAAGAATGTGGTCACTTAGATACTTAAAAGAAAATAAAAAATTTTCTAAAGGATTACTCCACAAGTATGGCCAAAATAAAAATATAAAAACAGGTACTAAAATTAAAAAAACTACTGGTGGTTTAATAATTTTTTCTTTATTATTTTCAGCACGAAGAATATTTATAATATAAATAATGATAATTATAGAAGGTAATATTAAACCACCAGTAGTTTTTAGGATCCTTTCCAAAATTTTTTAAATTTGTAAGCTGCCTAACCACCTTTTCTTGTGGCGCTTCGCCAACTTCATAGCCCGTATCAGCATCCATTAAAATGGGTCCATCCTTTGCGCCGTAATCTATTGAATAATTTTTAGCCATTATTTTTTCTTTACCCTATATCCCGAGTAGCCTTGGTTCAGCGGCAGTTCTTCTCGATCTATTACTTCAATAATTAAATCTGAATTATCTTCAATGTAACTAAACATTTTTTCTACACTTGATAAAACGCATTGGTTGCTAAAGATAAACTCATTTTCTTTTTTAGGTCGTCTTACTACTATTAATGTGTTGTCGAGTTCAGCGTTGTTCATAAAGTATTTTTCCTTTTATAAAGTTCTTTCCTTTTTAGAAGTTGGAATACGAAGATCATTAACTTCAAGTTGGCGATCGTTGGTATCAAGATTGTATCTTACGGATCCGCCAATCTTTCTGTAAAACAAAGATCCGTCATGTCCATATAAGGATCTATGCTTACGTAGTGTTGCTGGTTTTATTTTATAATGGTCAGCTGCTTCTTTTTCAGTTGCCCAAACAGTATTAGTATTTATGTTTTTATTATTCATAAAACACAGATACCAAAATTTTTCTAAATGTAAATGTATCCCACTACCACGTACATCGTCGTGGGATGGATTTATTTTTCTTTTGATCTGATTGTCCGCATCCTGGCAGCGGATAGGGATTTATAAGCCTTTATTCCAATTTTATTTTCATACTTCTTCCGAACCTTTTTCATGTAATCTTTTCTAGGTTTGCGTTTTAAATCAAACTGTCTATTCAAAACTCTTTTCTTAAAAGCGGTAAAATCATTTGTTTCTTTATAAAAATCTAATTGTTTTTCAGTCGCTAACATTTTTAATTCATCCAGGGTTTTTGGTTTATTTGTTCGGTTGCCAAGGCCCAATAATTTGTATCTAATGCTCCTGGCTTCAACCATGTGCATGGTAAATTGTTCGCCGTTCTTGCCCACATAATCCGCTTTCTTTAATAGAGCAGCGAATTCGGTATTGCTCATGTTTTTGTTTTTATTTCTTAATCGAATGTAATCTTCTCTACTGATTGCGGTTTTCATTATACCAATTTACAAACTTCTTATTCTGTCTTACTGCCAATCTTCTATAACGCTCAATGCATCGATCAATTATCTGCTGCCTATCCATTGTCATGGATATAGTTCTTTTTGCCTTGCTGCTTTTCGCTAGCATAACGTTATTGTATTTAACCCCAATACAAGCACATAAATTTTGAAGTTTATCACTCACAACTCTATTCAATGCAGTATAGTCGGGATCTATTTTTAATTTCTTTTTATCCCTTTTACGACGTTCTATTTCTTCATAAATAATTGAACATAAAACATAACTTTCAATAGGTGTTTGACGGAATAGGGTAGAGCCTTTTCGCAGCACGCCAATCACTTCTGTTGGATTATCATAAAACATCATTGCTATTTTGGGTAAATCTTTCCAACCCATTGCATCTTCTTCCATCATTTGAAGCAATGTTTTAGTTTTTTCTTTTATGGATTTGCTGCCTTTGGTGGATGCAGCAATCCCTTTTCTTAACTTTGATTTTTGGCGCATGTGTTAAACCAATAACACAAATACCAAACAGACACCACGCAGAAACTACTTGGCGTGGGAATTCATATATTTATCGACGTTTTCAATATGTATATTTTTACGACGATCAACCAATTTCGCATAAGCTATAACTGATTTAATATCTTTCCAGCCACCCATTTCTTGAACCGCGTATATATCGCCCGTCACTTCATAGACGAAAGTCGCCCAGGTATGTCTTAAAAAGTGGATACATTTCAATGGTATTTTTGCATCTGCACATATCAATTTAAAAACTTTTCGTGGATCCTGGATATATTTTTTCTTGCTGCTACGCCTTTGCGTTGGAAAGACATATTTGTACCTAGCATCCCTTGGATTAAATCCATGGCGTATATTTAACATAACTCTAAATACAGCTTTCATTGAAGATTTAAATCTTAAGGTAATTGTTTCATCATTTTTTGTGTCATGAAACTTAACTTCATTGTTGATCATATTAACATTGTCCCAAGGTAGGCTGAACAACATTGATTTTGATCGGGCGCCAAGGATCGGGCATGCAAGCAATGTGAAGCAACTAATCTTGAAACGGGGATGCTTCTTTGCAATTTTTAAAGCCGATCTTCTAAACTTTCTATACTCATCAAGAGTATAAGGATCTGTTGTTTCTATACGTTTCAGTTCCTTGTTAAGTTCTTTCTTTTTGAAATGACAAACAGTTTTCTTAATATAAGATTTCTCTAAAGCATATTTTTCAACTAGCCTTAAATCTTCTATACATCTGTTAGCCTGGGTTTTACCCGCATAACTAATCGCGGTGTGGTATCTCACGTAATCGTCTTTAGTAAGATCCAGCATTTTTCGTGAGCCGATAGTCAAAGCGCCTTTGTGTGTCTGTCGTATTTGTGTTTGTTTATACCCGCTGCTATCTAACTTAACCCAAACTTTGTTTCTGGATACCATGTCAGTTTGGGTTTTCTTTTTGTAGGCTGCTGATTTTAAACGGACCTTTATGAATTCATCATAGATCTGTCCAACAGTTTTAGCTTTACGTTGTGCAGCAACAATCGATAAGGGATCGCGGCCAATCTTAATTGCATCCCTAATCTCAACTGCCAATTTCCTCGCTAGTGCTGGCGTAATACCTTTGCCGCGACTTTGGATATCATTAAAATAATTACCTAGATGTATTTTAAGTGGATTAAGTTTAACATTTCCAGCGTTAGGGTCTTTCGCTTTGGCTGTTTTAGTTTTTTCTTCATCAACACCTTTAGGCGTATATTGATAAAAGAAGCTGATAGAACCGCTTGGATTAGCTTTCGCTTTAAATCCAATAACATCTGTATCATTGATTGTTTGTTCCAGATATTTCTCGCCCTTGGCATCTGGTATTGGTTTTAGAAGTTTTAAGACATCTGGCGCAATCTTTACTCTGTGCTGATCGTTTATCATTTCTTCTAATGTCTTTGGTGGCCTATTGTGGCCGATATTGCTGTGTTTACTTTTCATAATTATATTTTCCTTTCATTTTAATTTAGTGATTAAAAACATTATTTAAATCTCACGTAAGCAAACGTGGTAAGGGCCAGGTATGAATTTCATTTTTACGGGCAAAATCAGCCAGTAATCCCAGGTATGAAATAGGTATGAATTCAGTTCACAAATGTTCACATTTATCGCTTTCGTACTCATCATAATGTTGCTAGAAATGCGCACGTAGTATAAAAACTATTCATGTCGGGGCGTAGCGCAGCCTGGTAGCGCATCTGGTTTGGGACCAGAGG
>CEPV01094550.1_pt1 | contig 11235 bp, 10 predicted proteins | sample 530451 | NCBI WGS metagenome assembly CEPV01 (sample SAMEA2620097, study PRJEB7988) | marine metagenome | isolation source: saline water (ENVO:00002010), including | reverse complement strand
ATTTGATCAGAATATAATAGTCGAAGCTGATGAAGAAAAGAGTGCAGAAGCCGTAAAAAATTCAATCAGCAATGCAGTCAAACACACCGAGAAGGGATCCATAACTGTCGAAATTAAATCAGAGAATGGATTTGGAATTGTTACGGTAACCGATACGGGAGAGGGTATGGAAAAGGAGATGCTCGAAAGGCTTTTCTCGCGTAACAAAGTAAAAGGAAAAAATACAGCAGCCGCAGGCAGCAGTGGCCTTGGCCTTTTTATTGCCAAAAAGTTCATGGAGCTTCAAAAGGGGGATATCATGGTGACATCGGAATTGGGCAAAGGAACAGTGTTTTCATATAGGCTTCCTCTGGCCAAATAATTGGTGGTTGTTAAATTAGCATAATATGATATAATAAGAGTTGTAACACATATGTCGATAAAGCGCACCATTCCAATACTGTCTGTGTCTTTCATCCTTGTTTTGATGCTTAGTTCCGCAACAAGCGCGTTTTTTGATGAAATAGCCCAGCTAAAAGAGGAACTTCAAGTGTGGGAAGAAGTGCATGCCGAAGATTTCTCTGGTGTTATCGGACAACTTGATGACATCACAGGACCTGTATATCGGGATATAGGAGAAGAAGATTGGTACGCATCTTATGTATCATCGTTAACTGAGTGGGATATTGTTTCCGGTTTCAAAGACAGTGATGGAAAATTCACAGGAGAATACAGGCCGGGAAATAATGTGACAATTGCGGAAGTTTTGAAGATGTCTATGCGTGCTGCGGGAGTTGATGAAACAAGATGTGAGACTTCTCCTGTCAATGCAGCTGCTACTGATCACTGGGCTGGCAAGTTTGTATCTTGTGCGGAAGAAATGGATGTCAGGCTCTTCAGAGATCCATATATGGAGCTGAATAAACCTGCAAAGCGAGCAGAAATGCTTACCGTTATCCACGATGCCTTCGGAGATGAGGTGCTTCCGATGTATGCGACTTTCAATGATACATCCGGACATCCGTATGAAGCAGATATTGCCTATGCGAACGTATTTGGCATCGTTAGCGGAGATACGAATTCAAGCGGGGTAGAAGTAGGAACGTTCCGCCCGAATGACCATATAAATAGAGCAGAAACTGCGAAGATTATCTTTCATAGAATGAAAGAGGAAATAAGAAAAGAGGTTGCATTGTCTGAGTAGAGGATCAGAGCACAGATAATATTTTTTTAATCGGTTCTTCTTGGGGGATTGCAATACGATAAAAAACAAAAAGACCTCTTTTCCGTTTGGTCAGGATATTGACGCTATGGAGTATTTTAATATGTTGAGATGTTGCTCTAAGTGAAATGCCAACTTCTTTTGCCGTATCTCCGACTGATGTTGAGCCGTTTTTCTTTAAAAAAGAACATATCTGCAAACGCTTAAGATTTGCCAATGCCTTTAATTTTCTTTCAAGCAATGTGAGTTTAGTCATAGGGCAATTGTACATTAGTTGTGATACTATAAGAAGTATTCGCGCGAATACTTCCTATAGATAAACTTTGCAATTTCGCAGCCAAATAACTACGTTCGTATATAATCCAAGCATGCAGGAACGACTCCAAAAAATCCTTTCGGCTAGAGGAATTTGTTCGCGTCGAAAAGCGGAAGAGTTTATCGAAAAAGGATTAATCAAAGTTAATGGAAAAGTAGCGGAGCTTGGGCAAAAGGCAGATCCGGAAAAAGATAAGATTGAAGTTGATGGTGAAGTAATCGAATCCAGAAAAGACTTAGTCTACTATGTGATCAACAAGCCAAGGGGGATTATTACGACTAATGCAGAACGCAAGAACCAAGAAACCATAATTAGTTTACTTCCGAAAAAGCTGCAGGGAAAAATCTTTCCTGTTGGAAGACTCGATAAGGAGTCGTCAGGATTACTTCTCTTAACTAATGACGGGGTTCTTGCATATAGGCTGACTCACCCCAAATTTGATCATGAAAAAGAGTATGAGGTTATAACAGTCAGAGAGATTACAGACGGCGCATTAAATAAGCTCAAAAAAGGAATGACCATCTCGGGATCCAAAACAAAACCCGCAAAAATCAAAAGAATCAGCCAGACAAAATTCACTATAGCCCTAACAGAAGGGAAAAACCGCCAAATCAGAAGAATGTGTCAGAAAGTGGGATGTCCGGTGAAAGAGCTTAAGAGAATCAGGATAATGACGCTTGAAGATGCTAGATTGAAGGAGGGTGAGGTTAGAGAGCTTAGTAAGAAAGAGAAGGCTGATCTTTTGGAGTCAGTTGGGCTATAATAAATGCAATGAAAATTATTCTACACGGCGCAGCGCGCGAGGTTACCGGCTCATGCCACGAGCTTAGAATAGAAACCGACTCCGGCACAAAAAGAATCCTTCTTGATTGCGGACTATTCCAAGGTAAGAGGTCCGAGGCGGCAGTAAAGAATGCAGAGTTTCCTTTTGATCCTGCTACTGACATTGATGCAGTTGTATTAACTCATGCGCACATGGATCATGCGGGACGCATTCCTCTCCTTTACAAAAGTGGATATCGCAACAAAGTTATCTGCACGTATGCGACCAAGGATCTTTCTGAAGTGATGCTCATGGATAGTGGATATATTCACGAGAAAGATGAGGAGTATTTTCAAAAGCATTTAAAAGGTTCCATGATTAATTTTGATGGTCCTTTGTACACGCAGCAGGATGCGATTGATTGCATGGAAATATTTCAAGGAAGAAACTACAACGATTGGTTTGATGTGTGCGAAGGGGTCAAAGTCCAATTCATAGAAGCCGGACATATTGTTGGAGCTGCAATGCTTGTTTTTGAAATCCTTGAAAAAGGGAAATTGCATCGAGTTGGATTCACGGGAGACTTGGGAAGAAACATGCTTCCAATAATCCGCGATCCTGCCCAGATGCCTCCCGTAGATACTTTGATTTGCGAGAGTACGTATGGGAATCGCGCACATGATGATATAGCAACTGCAAAAGGATGCTTAAAAGAAATGATTATCAAAACTGCGAAGAGGGGAGGGAAAGTTATGATACCGGCGTTCTCCTTGGAGCGTACTCAGGAAATAGTTTACGATCTTCATGTCCTTTGGGATTCAAAAGAAATTCCGGCAATACCAATTTATATCGACTCGCCACTAGCTACCAGAGTTACAGAAGTCTTCATGAAACATCCGGAATGCTACGACAAGGAGCTGTACGAGAATTTCTTGGCCAAAGCGCATAATCCGTTCAAGTTCTCTTTGGTTAAATACACCGGGTCGGTTGAAGAAAGTAAAAAGCTAAATACTATGCCTGGGCCAATGGTAATAATGGCTGGTGCAGGAATGTGTGAGGCTGGGCGCATTCGTCATCACTTGAAAAATGGAATAGATGATCCAAAAAATACGGTTTTGGCTGTTGGTTACATGGCGGAAAATACTCTTGGTCGAAGAATTGTTGATCCTGAGATTCATGAAGTTAAAATCTTTGATGAGATTTTCCAAAAAAAGGCAGAGGTCGTTTCTGTTAACGCTTATTCCGGACATGCGGATATGTCAGACTTGGACAATCTAGTAATGAATGTAAAAGATGTTAAGAAGATAATCTTGGTACATGGGGAATCGGAGGGAATGGAGCCATTCGCAACCAGAATTAAGAATGCACGAGAGGGGGTTGAGATCGTGATGCCGGAGAGAGAGGAAGAGATAGAGATTTAGTAACATTATTTATCAGTGCTTCATATTTCTGATATTGCTTCTCCTTCGTAAAATTTTCGAGTACATATCTTTGTGCGTTTCTTCCTAATTCTACTGCGAATTCTCTATCAGAGATCAGAGTTTCTATCGCATCTATAAGCTCGCGTTTGTTTCCTGGCAGGACCAGCATGCCGGTCTTTCTTTGTTCCAATTGTTCGGATATTCCATAAATTTCCGTAGCAATAACAGGGAGGCCTGATGCCATTGCTTCCAGTGTCACAAGAGGAAATGCCTCTATGTAAGAATTACATATGGCAATATCGGACAACGCATAGATTTCTTTTATTTCCGTTGTTTCGGGTCGAATATGAAATCGTTCTTTTAGTTTTAATTCGTCTGCGCGTTTAAGTGCAGAGTCGATATGGGGAGCAAAGGCAGGCGCCATTTTCCCCACAAGCAGAAAATGGACTTCGGGATTATTAACTTTTGTTAAGAATTCGATTCCGGCATCTATGAGTTCAATCTGGCTTTTCCGGAAACAAAAAGAGCCCACGCTGGTAACTATTAGAGCGTCAGTGGGAAGGTTGTGCTTGACTCTTAATGCATGTTTGTCTGAGCCAGAGGACAGAGTGGCAAAGCTCATTGCGTCAATACCGTTATATATGGATTGGAAGTTTCCAGTATCAAGATCCTCGTAAATCTTTTGAGTTGTCTTGCAAGGGAATACCACTTTGGTAGGCGTTGCAAAGATTTGGGGCGTAAGGTCTTTGTATTTATCAAAGTAAAAGGTGCGTTCAGATTCATGTATCAACCAGACAATTGGGGGATGATCGGGAACAGCATTAAATTCTTGTATTAGTTTGTATCCGAGTATTGTATTAATAAGTATTAAATCCGGTTTAAGCTTCTTCAAAATATTCCTAGCCATCTTGGAAGTAGGATTCTTATACAGAGATCTGATAGTGACTTGTGCCAGGCCTGATTCCTTTAGCGGACCTTTTTTGGGGGCAAGTACAACACATTCGTGTTTTCCATGGTTTTTAAGCATATTCGCTATTTGCATCAGCTGTTTAGGGGCTCCTTCGAGTTCGTTGTTGTGAGAACAGAAAAGCAGGCGCATAGGGACGAATTATATACGAAATTAGATGGTGGATTGATTTTATATGCTCAAGTACACTTTTTTCGTGCTAAAAGTCACTTTTATAGGCCATGAGGCTTCCCGCACGGGTGCCCCTATATTGCTTCTTAAAATGCTGGAGAACCTTCCAGATACAGAATTTGATATCAATATCAATTTACTAAAAGGCGGTCCGCTTGAAAATAAATATGCAAAATATCGAAAGCGATTCTTTGGAAAGCCAGATCTCTTCTATCTTCATTCTCATAGCTACAGCTTCCTTTCAAAGGCGAAGGCAATGGGTGTTCCTGTGATATGCCATGTACTTGAAGACAAAATTTCGTTTCAACAACTTCCACCCAATATTCTTGAAATTTTTAAAAGCTATCCGATTCATTATGTGGTTGTTTCCGATCATATCAAGAAATTGCTTTGCAATGAGTTTGGAATTCCAGAAGAGAAAATTTCTATGATACGAACGGGGATAGATTTAAGTGAATGGAAAATACCTTCGCAAATGGAAATGCAAAAGTTTCGTGATGGAATTGGCATTCCAAGTGATACTCTGATTATTGGCGGGGCCGGACAAATTCATCCACGAAAGGGAGTTGATCTTTGGTTGCAGACGGCGTATCAACTTAAAAAAATACTACCGGAGCAAAAGTTACATTTTGTATGGGTGGGCGGTGAAGCTGAAGGTGAGAGTATCTATAATCTTCTTTTGCAGGAAGATGTTGAGCGTTCTGCATTAAGAGGAGCAGTAAGTTTCGTTGGAGAAGTGACGAATCCGAAAAGTTATTTCTCACTATTTGATGTTTTCTTGCTAACTTCCAGACAAGAACCATCCGGTACAGTGATTTTGGAAAATGCATTACTGCAAAAACCTGTAATTACATTAGAAGCAGCCGGTGGTGCGACAGAACTTGCCGAGCAGGGATGGGTCAGATTAGTTCCGGGAATAGATACGCTTGCTATGGCTCAAGAAATCAAATTAATCTTCGAAAGTGATTCCCTTAGGCATGAAATTACAAAGAAAGGAAGAGAGATTGTATTAAATGAATATGATGTAAGAAAAACTGCTTTGCAAGCCGCACAAATTATCAAATCTCATGCATTGATTACAGTATAGGCATTATCTTTAAGATCAAGAGAGAATCTGGGGTGGTAGTGAGGATCGTGTCTGATTAAATTTTTCCACTTTGCGACCAGAAAATCTGCCTCTGCTTGATTTAGAATAGCTCCCTGCCCTTGATTGTCTCCACGCGTGGCAGATTCGTCGTGAATAAGTAGGGCGTGGGAATTGACTACGATTCGATATCCCTTTTCCAAAGCTTTTAGACAGTAATCTACGTCGGAATAGTCAATGGCTAGATTTTTTTCATCAAATCCGTCCAATTCCGCGAACAATGATTTCTTGGTTAGCATACAGGCACCCGAGATTGCCGAACAATTGCGCAGTACTTGATTGTACGAGTTGTAACCCAGTTCATTTGCTTTCGTGAATTGAATCAGGCTTGCGTAGTGACGGCCCAATACCATTCCGGAATGCTGTACCGCATTGCCGAATTTATTTTTTTTGTACAGAAGCTTTGCGCCTACAACGCCAATTTTTTCGTCCAGAGAAAATACGCCAACCATCTCCTTAAGCCAATTAGAGTTGATGGGGAAGACGTCATCGTTCATGAACAATACATATTCTCCCGAAGCTAATTTAACTGCCTGGTTATTTATATCTGAAAAATTAAATTTTTCCTGTTCAATTCGTACAACTTGTTCAGGAATACTTTGAAGATATTTAAGAGTTTTCTTTTTTGTACTCCCATTGTCTGCAACAAGTACGTTGAAATTATTGTAGTTAGTATTTTTTCGGATTCCTTTCAGGCACCTTCTAAGCAAATCCGGACGATCTTTGGTCGGAATGATAATTGTTACCGAAGGCTCGCGGGGAAAATTATAATCAATTTTGTAAAATGACTTTTTAAACTTTTCAGCGGACTTGGGAATTCTAATTGTATGAGGAAGGCTTCGGCGCTTAAGGGTTTGTTCCAAAGCCTCGACTTCTAATTCTTGATCAGCGGTTTCTTCATGTTTATGGCATAGGACTTGCGATATATGGGTTATTAGCTCAGTTTTTTCTGTTGCCCTTAGAAGAAGGTCATAAATACACGAATAATCTCCGGATTGCTCTTTCAGATCGCGTGAGATAAGCAGAAATCCTTGTATGTAATTGTAAGAGAGAAGAAGTTCCGGGCTCCAATCGGGCTTGAGTATCGGATTGCCATGCAGGCTGTGGTCCGAATACAAGATGTCAGGCCTTGGGTCAGATTGCATTTCCTGAACTGCAACTTCAAGTGCATTATTTTCCAAAGTGTCGCTGGCATCTATGAATCCGAAATAATCACCCTTTGCTCCGCCCATTTTTATTTTATTAGGATACCGCTTAACGTAAGGCTCAAGAATTATTTCAATCGAAGGATCATCGCATTTAATAATTATTTCCCACTTGTCATATGTTTGTTCCGTGACAGAAGCCAGGCATTTATGCAGATCAATATCGTTCAGTTTATGAATATGTAAAATCAAACTAATTAAAGGTTTGAAATGAATTGGATGGGATTTAAATTCAATCGGAGTGATTGTATTTGGTAACTTAACAGCAGGCCAAAAATGCCCCAAAATTCTGTGGCGAATAAATCTGACGGGACGTGCGAATGGACGACCGAGGGAAGTCCATATCTTGTTTAGAAAAGCAATAATTGCGTAAGGCAAGTCATGCATTGGTTGCTATGGGAACATTTGCAAGCGGTGATCTATTGGTTTGCATATGCTCCACGTCTATGTCCCAGTTGCAGAGTATCTCGCCCTGTGTTCGAAGATGTTCAAAGGCGTTGTAGTCATACCAGTGCGGTAAGGCTTCGTATGCTCGTGTATAGATTGGCATTGCGGAAAGAGCTGCGGTTCTGAACAAAGAACAACCGAATCCTGCACCGTCAATTTTTTCAATACCTCTAAGCTTTTTGGCCGGGTGTTTTGGATATCCGTTTCTTCCAAGCTTCCAAGCCATTTGATAACCTTGCAAGTGGCACGGATAAGAAGCAACGGCAGCAACTGTTTCAGGGTATCTGATTGTTTTGATCAGCATGCTCAGTGAATCAGGAGAAAGTGCAACATCATCCTCCAGTGCAAGTACATATTCCGTATCGCATGAAAGCAACATGTTGTTGTAGGCATAAACCAAAGCCATGTCGTGATAGTATTGAACTTTTGTGCTATTTAGGCGGTTGTGAATCAGGCTTTGCGGAGAATGATTCCAGGATGCAGGCAATGGTGCAGAGGCATATGTAATCTTTCCAAAGTCCAGAAGTGAAAGTTTCATTTTCAGTAAACTTGCGAACTCTTCATTATCGCTGGTATCAAAACAGTGGAGTCGAATTAAAGAATGATCAAAATCAAGGCTCTTCAGTGAATTTATAAATTTATCAAGTACTTCTTTTCGCCCAGCAAACGGTGTAAAAATTGTTATTGGATTAAGGAGCAAGCGCGCAGTCTGCCAGTACTCCAGTTTGTTTTTGTCGAATGTAGGAAGACGATTCTTGTCGTGCTTGCGGTATAGAACCGAGGTTCGTGCCTTCTTTGCTGTCCATGAGTATTTGAGCATTCTGCGGTACAAGTCCCAGTCTTCATTCGGGGTGTTTGGAGTTATCCTGTATCCGCCAACCAAATCAAATACCTGTCTGCGCATCAAGGCATGCGAAGAAATATAATTTCTCCTCATCAGTTCTTCACGATCGAATTCCGGGGCACCGAAAACTCTTTTTTCGTTTCCGAAGTGTTTCATATCCCCGTATGCAATTGCGACACTCGGGTCTTTCATGCATTCCAGGCATTTTTCAATGTAATCAGAATCAAGCATGTCGTCTGCGTCCAGAAAAAGCAAAAATGGTGACAGAGTATGTTTTGTCCCCTCGTTGCGTGCATCCGAAGGATGCCCGTGATTGCACCGGATGTATCGAACACCACGTTCATGGTAAAGGGTGGCGATATGCAGGGTATCATCGGATGAAGAATCGTCGACAACCAGTATTTCTGAAGGCAATATGGTTTGATTGAGCGCGCTTTCTATGCAGTCCCCCAGATATTTTCCGTAATTGTGACATGGGATAATTATGGCGATACCTGAGTGAGGATTTAATTTGTATGCGAAGTCCGTTGGTGCAGAAACAAGCTTTTCCCTGTGCAAAAATCGGCGTAGTCGTGCTTCCAAAATCCTCAGCCATCTGGTCCATTTCCAGCTTTTGGATTGGATAATTCTGTTTATAATTGCCTCTTTCTCTTCAATAATCTGTTGGAGCTTAACATCGCAGGTGGGCTTTTCTTCCATAGGAAGGTAGTTTAGCGTAGCCCCGAAATGAATAGTAGCGCAGTAGGGGATTTTCAGCTATTTTCCAGTTGTTGAGATTTATGCCATATCCTGATTTTCTTTGCATAGGCGCGGCAAAATGCGGAACAAGCTGGCTGCATGTAAATCTGAAGAGACACAGGCAGATTTTCGTACCTTATATAAAGGAGATTCATTATTTCGATAGTCAGGCATACGGCCATCCAAATAATTTTATTGGACGCCTTTTTCACCCCGGAATTGGTTATTGGAGGAGATCACTTAAAAGACAATTATTCAAACGGGTTAGCTTAACAGATAAGAAAAGGATAAAGTGGTTGTTCAATTATGCCTTTAGAATTAGAAGTGATAAGTGGTATGCGTCACTTTTTCAGCCCGAAGAAGGCCAAATTTCCGGAGAACATACACCGGGTTATTATGCTCTTGATACGGAACATGTGGAACGCATTTATAATCTTATGCCTGACTGCAAAATTATTTTTTTAATCAGAAATCCCGTAGAGCAGATTTGGTCAATGACAAAGTTTATGCACTTTAAAATACGTAAATATGACTTTGAAAAAATGTCTCATGATCAACTTAGGTCAATTTGCAGCAATGATTTTAGATTTGATAATTCAGATTATCTTTTGCACTTGTCCAAGTGGGAAAAGATCTTTCCAAAAGATAATATATTCATAGGTTTTTATGATGAAATTTGCGAATGCCCCAAAGATTTATTGCTGCGAATATTTGAATTTCTTGGCATTGAAAAGTCGGAGAATCAGATATTCCCGGTAGCACACAGAAATGTCAACAAGGGGCCGGAATATGCATTGCCTAATGACATAAGGATCATGATTGCACAAAGATCTTATGACAATCTAAAAAGACTTCACGAACGTTTTGGCGGCTATGCGACCAAATGGCTAGAAGAAGAAACGGAATTTCTTAAAAAACATGGTGTACTTCCTGATAAAAAGTTGCCGTCATCATTACGATCAACAAAGTATTGCTGTACAGCTTGATGCATATCCGGTTTAGATGACGACCATTCGAATAGTCCACTTGATCCGATTCGAATGTCTTTTTCCGGATCAAAATCATAATCGAGCAAATATGAGTCTCGTTTTACATACTGTCGATTTTTAATTTTGCCGTGCCACAAGTGTCGTATAGCTCCATCCAGATAGCCGACATTTTTTTGTATATCATCTGACACATTGTTCGCCCATCGACGGAAATCATTTCGCATAGATTCATTAATACTCTCCGTTATGTATTTGTGTTTAAAATTGCCAATAAACGCGAGTGCCATTAAAAAGTCATTGGCGCCAAGAACGTGTCTGTCATATAACATGTGACGCTCCACAAAATTCCTCCTGCCTGCCCATGCGTATCCCGGGTGCATGGTTGCCATTGATTTCTGAACAGGATTAATTTTTTGTGATACATATCCAACATGTGCATTCTTTGTTAACTTGGCGTTTCCTTCTTTATAGAGGTGAGCTTTGCTGAAGCATTGTATTATCTTATGATTCTCTAATAATTTATTGGCTTCCTTTGCCCATTTTCGATTTTCAAAAAGTATGTCCGCATCCAGCCATGCAATTTTGTCATATTCTTTTGGAAGTGTTTTTATCAAAAGATTCAGTGCTCTTTCTTTTTGCCACATTACGTCAGGCGTACGGATCTGCAATATGCGGTCATCTTTCTCCAGATCAAATTCATCATTCCCGAATGCTATTTCTACTGTCCAGAGGTCGAGCTCCTGTGAACGAATCTCTTCTGCAAATATTTTGAAATTGTTAAACAAAGCATTATATCCGGCATAGTTAAAGTATGTTGTAACTATTGCCAGTTTCCCCGGTAGTTGTTGACTAAATAGGCGCATAATACAAAACTAAGCTTGGTTAATGGTATCACAGATCAAAGCATCGGCTTGCCTGCTATCCTGGCAACGTCCGTACAATATGCAGCGAATTGTCGATCACTTGCGTACGATGCCGTTTATAGACGAAATTATTATTTGGAATAACAATCCAGTTTCGTTATCAGTT
>CEPV01064140.1_pt1 | contig 11235 bp, 9 predicted proteins | sample 530451 | NCBI WGS metagenome assembly CEPV01 (sample SAMEA2620097, study PRJEB7988) | marine metagenome | isolation source: saline water (ENVO:00002010), including | reverse complement strand
TTCCCTGCCGTGATAAAAACCGTTCGAGAACGGCGCCAAACCGGCAAGCGCCTGCAGCCGCCGACGGCCATCATCTGCCGTTCGTTTGCCGTCGAGAACGTCCCGGAAAACCTCGGTGACGGCGACCATATCGACGCCGTGCGGCCACAGCCGGAAAGCCCCGATACCCATCTCCCGGAGCTCGTCGAGTTCGCCGATCAGGTTCAACACCGTATGGGAAAGCGTCTGGGTGCCGTTGACGGAGAGGAAAGCTTCCCCGTCGAGGGTCTCGACGCTCATGCCGTCCCGATCCTCGGCGCAGACGTATTGACAGCCGTCCTTATGCAGGCCGTGGGCGCGGGCGTGGTAGCAGCGCGCCGAAATCGCCAGCGGCACGCGCCCGAATACCTGTACCTCCAATTCCAGGGCGGCGGATTTTGCCAGCGCCGCCAACGGCTGTGACGACAGTTCCCAGGGCAGCGACACCCGGCTTGCCCCTTGGCTCGCCAGATATTCCAGCGTGCCTTCGTTATAGACGTTGACGAAGGGCCCGATGACGTGAGGGCGCCCGGCCAGCAGGGCGGCGCTGCCGATGTCGTTGGCTTCGATGAACAGACTCCGCTCGCCGGCAAGGGCCTTGACGGCGTCCATTTCCCGTTCGTTCAGGATCAGCGCCAGCGTCGAGTGAACGACCTGTTTGCCGCCGCGCCGGAGGCGTTCGACCACCGCCGGCAGATAAGGATCGAAAAACGACGCCCGTTTCGAACACACCACCTCGCCCACGTAGACTGCATCGAGCGGCGCCTCATCGGCAATGCGGAAATAAAAATCGCGTTTTTCCTCGGCCCCCCAGTTAAACAGCACCGGACCAAGAGAGAGTGTCGCTGTCATCCCGCCTTCCGATCAATGCCAACTTTTGTGATAGGCGCCGGCGGTGTGCCGCTGACCCTCGGTCATGGCGTCCAATTCGCCGACCGGCGCCGTATCGCCACGGGCCGCCGCATCGACGGCGCGGCGGAATGCCGCCACGACCCGGCTGACATAGGCGCGGCCGCGCTGCCGGCCCTCGATCTTCAAGGCGCGGACCCCGGCCGCGGCCAGTTCGGGAAGCATCGCCAGGACATTGAGCGAGGACGGCTCCTCGAACAGATAAGAGGCGCGGCCATGGGTCACGAAACGCCCCTTGCACAGTGTCGGGTAACCCGCCGCTTCATCCTCGGAAAACACGTTGAGGGTAAAATCGCCCAGACGCGAGACCAGGTCGCCGTTCCGCCTTTCATAGCAGACGTGGCTGGCCGGCGAACATACGCCATCGGTGTTTGGCGATTGACCGGTTACATAGGAGGAAAGAGAACACCGGCCTTCCGCCATCACGCACATTCCGCCGAAGGCGAAGACCTCCGTTTCGACGGGAATCCGGGAGTTGAGGCCGGCGATTTCCGAAACCGTCAGCACCCGGGGCAATACCACGCGCTTGACCCCGAAGGACCGGTGATAAAAGCGTATGGCATCGGCGTTGGAAGCCGACGCCTGAACCGACAGGTGGCGGCGCAGACGAGGATGCGACCGCTGGGCATAATCGAGCAACCCGATGTCGGCGAGAATCACGGCATCCGCGTCCAGCGCCGCGGCGTCGTCGATGGCGCGGCGCCACGGGCCGGGGTTGCCGGCCCGGGCGTAGGTGTTGACGGCGACGAAAACGCCGCACCCGCGTTCGTGGGCGTAGGCAACGCCGTCCGCCATCTCGTCGCGGCTGAAATTAAGGCCGGGAAAGTTGCGGGCGTTCGTCTCGTCGGCGAAGCCGGCATAGACGACATCGGCGCCGGCGTCCACCGCCGCCCTCAGGGCGGCCGGATTGCCCGCCGGGCAGATGAGTTCCAGTCGGGCGGCCGTCATTTGCCTTTTGTTCCTCGCCGACGCGACCGCCGGGCTGGGAGGCGGGAGTCCCGTTGCCCGCGCAGCTCGGCCACTTCTTCCCGAAGTTCCCGCAGTTCGGCGGCCTGCGCCTGGTGGCGGTCGGCTATGGGCGCCAGCACCGCGCGCCTGAGGATTCCGAGGTCCCTGTCCATGCGGGCGAGGATGGCCGCGGCCCCACCGACGATACGTCCCGCCGGCCAAGCCAAGGGTCCCAACACCGACAGGATGTCGTCCAATACATCGATACCGGCGCCATCGATGGCGTTGCGGAGCGTCACCACTGCCTCCGTATCACCCTCGACGACGAGGTCGCGGGAGAAAAACAGGGCGTCGCCATCGAGCTTCCCTTCGAGCAGCCGGATCAATGTCAGCAAAGGACCTCGGATCGTCGCCGTCGGCGTCTCCGTTTGGGGGTCTTTGGCGACCGCCACCAGGCTCGGCGGCGGCGAAGGCCGCAGCAGAAAGCCGAAAGACAGGTCCACCGGGTCGATCAGGAAGGTACATTCCGCCAGCCCCGCCAAGCGATCGAACAGGCCGGGATGACGACGGCTGATAATTGCCATGACGACGTCGAGAAACGGCTGCAACAACACCGGCGGCAGCGGGCTGAGCGCGATACCCGCCAGCAAGACCGGCGATAGGGGCGGATTGCCGTGGGTCAGACTCTTCATATTGAACGCACTTGATATTGAACGCACTTACCCGCCCGTGGAAGAGACCTTCCCCTCCACTGGTTGCGGCATGGTGGCACATCACCGCCCATGAGCCCTTGATTTAAGTCAACCCTGGCGCTTTGTGCGGAAAGCAGTTTCGATGACAACATGCCGAACTCCATAATTAAGTAAGGCCCCCGGAACTGCCGGCTGATCATTCTGACGGAACAATGCTATGGTCAGTCCATTGACACCGATGATCGGGAAGCCCCATGAGCAAGAACGACAATAGCACCCTCGACTACGACGGCAAGGATGCCGTTGTGACCTGGGACGGACGGCTGTGTATCCACGTCGCCGAGTGTGGGCGCGCGCGCGGCGACCTGTTTGTCACCGGGCGCAAGCCCTGGTGCGACCCGGACCGCGCGCCCGCCGACGAGATAGTCGACGTGATCGAACGTTGCCCCACCGGGGCGCTGACCGTGCGGTGGAAAGACGGAAACGAAGCGGAAAGCGCGGACAAGAAGAATGTTGTGGTCATCGCCAACAACGGACCCCTCTACGCACGGGGGAATCTGGAGATCGACGGCGCCAGCGACGACATGCCGGGAGTTCGCTTCCGGGCAGCCCTATGCCGTTGTGGCCGGAGCGGGAACAAACCGTTCTGCGACAACAGTCATGAGGACGCTGGATTCAGGGAGCGGGGCGCCATCGGCGATAGAGGCCAGGCTCTTGAGTCCGAAGGTGGGCCCCTCCGGATCAAGCGCGTAAAGAACGGCCCACTGTTCGTATCGGGGAACCTGACAATCCTGGCCGGCGGCGGCCGAGCGGCATGGCAAGGCACGGAGGCCGTCTTTTGCCGCTGCGGCGGTTCGCAAAACGCCCCCTTCTGCGATGGGACTCATGCCACCAATGGCTTCGAGGCCGATTGAGGAGTTGACGATGAGGAATCACCAGAAGACGAAGGCCGAGGACCTACACTACCTAGAGGCCGGTGACATGCATCCGGCAAATACGTACTTTCATTTCTCTTTTGCCAACTACTACGACCCTAGGAACATGAACTACGGGGTCCTGAGGGTGCTGAACGACGACAACGTGAAGCCCCATAGCGGCTTCGACACCCACCCTCACAGTGAAATGGAAATCTTCAGCTATGTCGTCGATGGCAAGCTCACCCATCGCGACAGCGCCGGCAACCATGAGATTCTCTCGCGCGGAGACGCGCAGTGCATCTCGGCGGGGACCGGCGTGACCCATTCGGAGCTGAATGAGCAGGATGATTGGTGCCGCTTCCTCCAGATTTGGATTGTGCCCGGGTCCAGAGGCTTGCCAGTCAGATACGATCTCCACAGGTTTTCGCCCGAAGACAGGAAAAACAAACTCCTGCACGTCATTTCCGGCCCCGCGAACAGAGCCGGCGCTTGCCTCTATGTCTGTCAGGACATCAACGTTCACGTGTCCGAGTTGACCGACAAGGGCGCAAGGGTATCTTACGTCTTGAACGAAGATCGCCAAGCGTACATCTACTGCTTCGAAGGAGGGGTGGACATTGACCGGCACGCCTCCCTGACGGAGCGCGATTCACTGAGGGTACGTGGTGACGCCAGCCTGGAGTTCTCACTCGCCACCGACAAGGCGCACTTCATCATCATTGAGATGCCCCTGGAGGCCTCCGCGTGAGCAGCCAAGTTCCGAAGTTCCGGGTCGCGGCAGGGAAACGGGTTACCCCGCTCCCCCCGCGCCGATCACGGCGTGCGGCTTTGTTCGGGGGCTTCGACGGTACTATGCACCCGTCCGACTCCTCACAGCCGTGCGGGAGCGGCAGGCGCCGTGGCCGCTGTCCGACGCAAGGCGGACCGCGAGCGCCGACGTGGTTCCCTGATCAATGGCAAGAACGTAATTGGACATGGCGCATTATTAGGCTGGATTAGGCTGGCCTCTGTTTTAAACCAAGGCGCGGTTCAAGAGCGTTTCGGATCGGGCTTATTTCCGGCGAGCCTGAACCAGGAGACCGACAATCGTCTCGTCGCCGAGCGCCTTGCACGCCTCCAACCGATGCAGGCCTTCGACAAGGACAAAACGCTTGCCGTCCCGACGAACCCATATCGGGGTCAGTTGACCTTCCTCCAGCATACTCTCGGCGATTTCGTTGACGACCTTGGGATTAAGCGTTTTTTGCCGCTTGACCGGCACATATATGTCCTCAATCTTGAGGATCTGGTTCTCCATCAACATGTTGTTGAAGCGCCTTTGTTCCTCATAGTGTCCTCGGGCCGGGCGGCCAGCCATGCCACGTTGTCCGGAAAAGCGCCCACCTATCCACCGTCCCGAGTGGGAAATACGGGATTTTCAACAGGTACGAATTACCAAGCAACGCCAACAAACGGAATAATGACGTTAGCTTTTCCGGGCTAAAGACGGAAGTGCTGAATTTCCGGTTTTAGCTATCAGCCGAAGTTACCGGCTTTGCCATTTCACCACCGCTTTCGGGTGAACGGCGGACATCCGGCGCCATGATGTCCGCTCTTCCCCCGAGACCGTGTTTACTTCCGCTAATAGCGGACATTAGAACGGTGTCAAAGGTTACAAACGAGCCGTTGAGAAACCTCTTTTACGTCTATCCTATTTTCCGTTGATACAAGGGGACTGCCCGTGTCGCGGTTTAACGGTTAGAATTTGTTAGTGAACGAGAGGACGGTTGGCGCATGTCAGACGAGATCAGCTTGATCGGATTGGGCCGCATGGGGCGGAATCTTGCTGCCAACATGATGGAGCACGGCATCGCGGTGCAGGCTTGGGACCAATCGGCTAACGTCCGCACCGAAGTGGGGACCTTTCTTCCGGACCTTCCTTTAAGTGGCGATATTGAAGAATTGATTGAGTCCCTATCTCCTCCGCGCTGTGTAATGTTGATGGTTCCCAGCGGCGACGCGGTGGAGCAATGCCTGACAACCCTCTCTGGCCTTCTGGGACGGGGGGACGTCATCATCGATTGCGGCAACTCCCATTATAAAGATACCGAACGCCGACAGGACTCCCTATCGAGCCAGGGCATTCATCTTTTGGGGCTTGGTGTTTCAGGGGGTCTCGACGGGGCCCGCTACGGGCCGTCACTCATGGCCGGCGGACCAGCGGCGGCCTGGCAGCGGACAAGTCCGATGCTGGAAACCATCGCCGCCCGTGCCGAAGGTGAACCCTGTGCAGGCTACCTCGGCGAAGGAGGCGCGGGGCACTTCGTCAAAATAGTTCACAACGGCATCGAATACGCGATTATGCAGATTCTCGCTGATGTTTTTGATGTCCTGTCTAAAGGATGCGGAATGCCGGCCGAAGAGATCGCCAAAACTTTCCATGCCCTCAACTCAGGCGCGACGGCCGGTTTTCTGGTCGAGGCATCGGAGCACGTTGCCGGCAGCCGGGATGAAGCCGGAACGGGCTTCCTGGTCGATTCCGTTGACGACCGGGCCGACCAGAAGGGAACCGGACATTGGGCTGTCGAGGCGGCTTTTGACCTGGGCGTTGCCGTGCCGACGATCGCAGCGGCGGTACAGTTTCGCATCTTGTCCGCAGAGGACCGTTTGCGGAGCGACGCCATGGAGAATATGGCCGGAGATGCACTTCATCACTCTCTTTCGCCCGACGACGTGATTCCCCTGATCGGTTCCGGCGTCGCTTGCGCGATGGCGAGTGCGTTTGCACAAGGCTTTTCTCTGATTGGCGCGGCGAAGGACGACTTCGGTGCCAAAATTGATCGGCGCCGCGTCGCACTGCTCTGGCGTTCAGGCTGCATTCTGCGAGGCGAAATGGTGCATAGAATTGCCGACAGCCTGGATTCCGAACCGGAGTGTTTCGATTTCCTCCGGTCTGATTGGTTTCAACCGCTGGTCGCTAAGGGCATTGAACCGTTACGCGCCCTGTTGACGGCCGCCTTATCTGTAGGCCTGCCTGTGCCGGGCCTTTCCTCGGCTGCTGGATATGTCGACGCCCTTAGCCAGTCGCGGCTTTCGACCCGATTTATCCAACTGCAACGTGACTACTTTGGTGACCACGGTTTTCGCCGCATCGGGCAAGACGTGTTGGTTCACGGCCCCTGGCATCGAGACGACGATCCGTGAAGCCACCGAACCGCATCGTGCTGATGGGGGTATCGGGCGCAGGCAAGACGACCGTCGGCCGCCTTTTGGCGGCTAAACTCAGTGGCTTATTCGTTGATGGCGACGACCTGCACCCTCAAGCCAACGTTGACAAAATGAAGCATGGGATCGCCCTCACGGATGACGATCGCTGGCCGTGGTTGGACCGGGTGGCCCAGGTGATTCGGGAGCACGATGGCACAAGACCCCTTATCGTTGCCTGCTCGACCCTAAAAAGGAGTTATCGCCGGCGGTTGGGTAAAGACTATTACCTCATATACCTTAAGGGGACTTCGAGCGAAATTGCCCGGCGTTTACAGGATCGTGACGATCATTTCATGCCGATTTCGCTGCTTGAAAGCCAATTCGAGGCGCTTGAGGAACCCGATAATGCTCTCGTGCTGGATCTGGACCAGTCGCCTCATGAGATTGCCGAGAAGATAATTCTCGCGCTGTCATAACAGACACTACCCGTGATTGGCCTTTGTCTCAGTGTATGGAAACCGCTGGTTTTCGGCACACCCCCGACGGTGAAATAAATATTTGAATTTCACGGATTTGGTATTTATCTGGGAAATGTCGGATCAGGAGTCTTTTCGGAACCCCAAAAGGCTTCCCCCGTCTCCCGGCTTTGATTATTTTCATTGCCTGAGTGAACCGTCGGCTCTCCTTCAAGAAAACGGCTGGTCTTTATTTGCTGGACCGAGACACTGATGCTTTCGTACTCCGTTGTCATTCCTTGTTATAACGCCTCTGAAACCCTGGAGGAGGCTCTGCGCCATGTAGAGCGGCTTAGTCCGCTCCCCGACGCCGTTATGGTTGTCGATGACTGCTCGAGCGACAGATCGGCTGAGATCGCGCGGCGCTTCGAAGGCGTCACCGTCATCGAACTCGCTGAGAACCAGGGTGCCTGCCGAAGCCGGAACGAGGGTGCTAAACAGGCCGAGACGGATTTGCTCCTGTTTCTGGACAGCGACTGTTACCTGAGTTCCGAGGCGTTTCAAGGAGCCCTTAGAAAGATGACGGAAGACGCCTCGATCTGCGGGCTCATGGGGCTACGTTCCCGCCATACGCCACGCGGTCCCTTCGCCGGGAAGTACAAGAACTATATGCACAATCTCGAATTCCTCAGTTGGGGAAACCCGCCTCCGGGAATCAACTCAAGCTGCTTTTTGATTCGGCGTGCGGCGTTTCTGGAGATCGGCGGATTTGACGAATCCTTTGGCCATATTCCGACCGAGGACAACGAGTTCTATTTTCGGCTTCTCGATCATGGACATACGATGCCCTATAGCGAGGCGTTCTCGTTTATCCATGACAAACCCTTGTCGTTGCCTAAGCTTTTTCGGGATGACAGGCTGCGGGCGGCGGCGATCATCCAGAATAGGCGAGGAAAGCTCGGCACGCCGGGCCGGACCTGGTCGGTTGCGGAATTGCTGGGCTGGGGAATTGAAGTGCTTTCCGGCGCCACCATAGTGTTGCTGCCGCTGGCCGCTATCGTTGTCGGTCTTTATCTGATGGCGTTTGACGGAATGGATCTGCTCCGGGAACTTGTTGTTCTTTTCCTTGTGGTGTGGGCTTGCAGCTTGGCCGTGTTCGGTATTTATCTCGGCAAAAAGCTGGCCTTCGCGATTCGCGAAAGAGGTTTGTTGTTTGGCGCCGGCCTTTTTTTCTTCCGGGCGATCGAAATGGTTGCCGCGTCAGTCGGTATGCTCCTCGGTTTATTGCCGCCAAACCAAAAGGAAGAAACCCGGTGGAAACAACCCGGTTTGGTCAAGAATGCGCTTGACTATGCCCGGACGACAACTCGTATTGTCAACAAGGACGGGCCGCCGCTTCACCTCATCTTCTTCATCACCAATCTTTGCGATTTCCGTTGTGAACACTGTTTCCTGGTGACTAACGGCGAGCTTAACGACAAGACGCGGCCGCAATTGACGCTTGAGGAAATCGACCGCATTGCCCACTCCGTCCCGGATCTGGTCGCCTTGTCCCTGACCGGTGGCGAACCATTCCTGCGCAAAGACCTGCCGGAGATCGTCAGGAGTTTCGTTCGCCACACGAATGTCAAAACATTGAACCTGGTCACCAACGGCGCCCGCGTGGAGAGAATCCTTCCCCAGATCGGGTCGATCCTGAAGGACGCCGACTTGAGCGTCTTCCTGACCATTTCGTTCGACGGCGGCGAGGAAGGCCACAACCGGATCAGGCGCAAACCGAAAGCCTTTTCCCAAGCCCTGGAAACTCTCGATACGCTCCTGCAACTCAGCGCCCGGCACTGGAACCTGGCGATTGGCGTTAATTCGACCTTCATCGGCACGAACTTTGACGACCTCATGGCGCTCTACGACGTGCTGGAGGCGACACCTCCCGATTACGCAACGCTCAATTTGATGCGGGGAATCGATTGGCGAGACCGGCCCGTCGAGCTGAACATGGTCGAATATCTCGAACTTTACCGCCGCAAGGATCGGCTTCACAAAGCTTCGGACGGCCGACGAACGCTCTTGCAATCCGTGATGAAGGCTAAGGATACCGTAATGGCCCATGCGCTGGCCCAGACCTATGAACAGAATGCCTCCCTTTATTCTTGTTACGGCGGACAACTGTTAGGCGTTCTGAAGGACAACGGCGAACTGTTCGCTTGCGAACAGTTGAACACTCCCTTTGGCAACGTTAGGGAGGCCGGATACGATCTTTCGAAGGTATGGGAATCGGCACAGGCCCAGGAGGAGCGGGAGCAAATCAAGAATCGCCGCTGTCACTGCACTTATGAGTGTACAATGTCGTCCAATATATTGTTCAATCCGCGCTTCTATCCCAAATTGCTTTCCAGCTACCTGCGCAAGGGTGCCATTTAGAAGCTTGAGGACTTCGCCAAACACACGGGCTTCGACCTGGAAGAGATTCTGACCCGACTCAATGCCGTCGACAAGCTGTACTGATTCCATTCATGGCTAGCGCTGAACCGCAGTTTGATGGCAAGTTCCTGACCGATACGGGATGGAACTTCGGCTCCTTCGCCATCATGGCCGCCACCGGCGTGATCCTGAACTTCTTCATCGCCGCCTATTTCGGGATCGAGACGCTCGGCGTTTTCAACCAGATTTATGCCGTTTACGTCATCGCCGGCCAAGTGGCGGCGATGGGCGTCAACGATTCGGCGCAGAAACATAACGCCGAATTCATGGACACCGAGGCCGAGCGCGACCTGCTGTCGGCGGCGGCCATCTGGCTCGCCGCCGCGTTCGGCCTGGCGACGGCGGCGGCTGTCTACCTTTCCAGCGGGACCATCGGGCGGATCGTCGACAGCGGCGCCGTCGGCCATGGCGTCCTTCTCGCGGCGCCGGGGCTAGCCTTCTTCGCCGTCAACAAGGTGTTGATGGGAATCCTAAACGGCCGGCGGCGGATGAAGGCGTTCGCCGCCGCGCAGGCGTTCCGCGTCACCGTGATTCTGGTCTGCTGTTTCGTCGTCGCGGCGCTGGGGCTTCCGGGTCCGGCGCTGGGAGCCAGCTTCTCCGTCGCCGAGATTCTGTTGATGCCGGTCCTGATCCTCATGCTTCGGCCGCCCATGTGGGGGTTCGTCGCGGGCGGGCGCGTGCGCGTCTGGGTGGAGGACCACCTTCGCTTCGGCGTCAAGGCGTTGGTCAATGGCTTTCTCGTCGAATCCTACGTCCGTGTTGACATTATCATGCTCGGCATTTTCGTCAGCGACCAAGCGGTCGGCATCTACAGCTTCGCGGCGCTGTTCATCGAGGGGCTGTACCAGGTGCCGGTGGTGGTACGCACCATCGCCAACCCGGTCCTGGTGCGCCTTCTCGCCTCCGCCGACAGGCCCGCGCTGGTGCGCTTCTGCCGCCGGACGGCGGGCCTCGGGTTCGCCGTCTTCGCCGCCGCCGCGGGTGCGGTGGTGGTCGTCTATCCGTATCTTGCACCCTTCTTCCCCGAAGGGCTGGTTACCGGCAGCTATCCGCTGCTGATGATCCTGGCCGCGGGGCTCGCCGTCTATTCGGTGTTTATTCCCCTCGACTACATTCTCTTGCAGGCAGGCCAGCCCGGCCGTCAGAGCCTGCTGATGACCACTAACGTGTTCGCCAACGTAGCCTTGAACCTGGCGCTGATCCCGTTCTACGGCATCTGGGGTGCGGCGGTGGCGACGGCGTTCGCGTTCACAATCTCAAGCCTCAACCTCAACCTGGCTGCTTGGCGGTGGCTCGGGCTCAGGGGCGGGGTGTTGCTTGACGTCGCCGGGCCAGCGCGGCGGCCTACCTGACCTGCCCCACGAACGATACCACTTTTTAAGTTAGAATCGGTTGCTTTGGGATGGCCCGATCTGGCCATTGCCCGCGTGCAGCGAACGTCCGCTTCGGGTCGATTCTGTTGATAAAGTCCCTTGTGACGGGACTCGAAGCGTGATTCGATATTCCTGGTATTTTTCATTGGGAGGGCGGTGCGATGATGGGGCGGCTGGAGAAGGGGCTTCCCCGCCAAAGCTTCTCACCAGCCGTTTCGGCCCCCGGACACCCGCCGGACGCCGCCCTGATGCCGAC
>CEPV01016060.1_pt1 | contig 11326 bp, 14 predicted proteins | sample 530451 | NCBI WGS metagenome assembly CEPV01 (sample SAMEA2620097, study PRJEB7988) | marine metagenome | isolation source: saline water (ENVO:00002010), including | reverse complement strand
GATTTCGCTTCCACCGGTCAAAGACCGGATGGAAATCGCAGCTTATAGAGAAACTTACATTACCTCCACCATTATTTGGATACAATCCAGATTTTATATAAACTACATTTTCTAAAATCTCTTCTTCCTTTATATTAAATACAAAAGAAATTTTCTTTAAAATAGACAAAGGGAATTGGCTTTTATATATCCATCCATGAAAACTTGATGGATATGTATTTAAAGAATTTGCAAAATTTGTAATCGACTTATAATCTTTAATAATAATATTTTTAATTCTGTTAGTTAACATGTTAGTTGTCTTAGCATAAAATCTGTTTTCTGGTAAATCAAATAAATTTATCCCATTTTCTAATTTCTTCGCTAAACTTGTATTTACTGTCATTTTAATCATGAAAGTTTTAATATTTTTATAATTTGCTAAAATGACAGTAAATGTTTAGAAAAATTAGAATTTAAGTTGATTTAATTAATTCGTACATATTACCGGAAAAATCTTATTCGATTTAAAAAACTACCTTAATTTTTTTACCCTTTTTATTCCTTCAATACTTTCAAGATATTTTAAAACTTCTTTTGGGAGCATATTTTTCCATGAATCATTTTTTATTATCTCTTCACGGATTTTTGTACTGCTTATCCCTTCTATTAATTTTACCTTTTTTATCCTGTAGCCGTTTTTATTAAAGCACTTTTCTGTCCAATCGTTTCCAGTGTAAACAATATCAAATTTAGGAACAGTTTTTTCAATATAATCAACCCATTTTTTGTCATCATTGAAATCCGGAATAGTAAATATATTAAATTTATTATTATCTAAATGCTTTAAGCTTAGCAAAATCATCTCTTCCCTTTCATTTACAGTAAAAGGATTTTCCTTGGTATGGGATTTTTGTGAACTTCCAATACCTATCAGCAGTTCATCTACTTCGCATAATGCATCTTCAATATCCTTAAGATGGCCTTTATGAAATGGTTGAAACCTTCCGATAAATAATCCTCGCATTTTATTAAAATCTGTTTGTTATAGGCATTCTCCAGTCTTTGTTATGGAATGATCTTTCAGATAATCTAATTATGACTGGGGCCCTCCTTTTATGCTCATTTGATTTAATTCTTTTTACAACATTTAAAACCAATTCTTTCTTAAATCCATTATCTTTAATCTCTTTACTTGAAAAATCATTTTCAATATAAAGCTTAAGAATTCTGTCTAATACATGGTAAGAAGCACCAAGCTCTTTTTCAGCAGTCTGGCCTAAAATTAATTCAGCAGACGGCTTTTTTTTCAAAATGGAGCTCGGAATACCAAGGAATTTACCCAGCTTAAATACCTCAGTTTTCCAAAGGTCCCCAATAACCAATAAATCAGATGCATTATCGCCATATTTCGTTGTATACCCCAGCGCAATCTCGCTTTTATCAGATGTCCCAAGCACAAAAGCATTATTTATTTGGGCAAGGTAATAAAGGATTATCATTCTTGTTCTTGCTTTTACATTCGCAATTGCTGATAAATCATTCAGTTCAACATTTGTATTAATTTTATCAAATACTTCCATAAACCCTTCAATTGGAATAATATCATGTTTAATGCCTAAACCTTTTGCAACTTTTTTTGCATCTTTAATGCTTTCTTTGCTTGTAACTGAATCTGGCATTAGAATTCCAATCAAATTTTCTTTTCCAATTGCCTTAACAGCTAAATAAGCAACAACAGAGCTATCCAGGCCTCCACTCAGGCCAATTACTGCCTTGCTAATCTCATTTTTTTCAAAATAATCCTTTATCCCCAATATCAACGCATTATAAATTTCCTTCATTTTACATCAACCAATAAAATATCCTCTTCAAAATCTTTTGCTTTTTTTACAATTGTATTATCATTAATAAACATGCTATGCCCAAAATATACTAGTCCATCCTGAGCTCCAACCTGGTTTAGATAAAAAATTGGTTTTTTATTTTCATTATATCTTTGCAATAAAACTTTTTCAATTTTTTTTATCTTAATGTTAGAATAGGGTGACGCAGAGATATTAATATAAATATCGGCATCCTGGCTTTTGCATATTTCACCGCTCCAGACATCTTCACAAATGCTTAATCCAACTTTTTTATCGTTTATTTTTATTAATCCTTTTTTTTCTCCGCTATTGAACCATCTTTTCTCATCAAAGACACTATAATTTGGCAATTTTTTCTTATGATAAACATATTTAACATCATTGCCTGAAATATATGCAGCAGAATTAAATATTTTATTTCCTACAGAATCTATAAAACCCAATATGATTTTTTTATTAGTCTCTTTTTTTATTATGTTCAGAGAATTTAGATTTTTCTCAATAAAATGCTTTTTTAAGATTAAATCCATAGGGCAATAGCCAGTAATTGAAAGTTCAGGAAATACATAAAGCTCAGCATTAATTTTTTTTATTATATTCAATATCTTATCCCTATTTCCGGCAATATCCCCAACAATAGGATTTATCTGGCATAATGCTATTTTCATCTTAACCTACAATAATTTTATTATTTAAGCCTTTTAATGCAGAGATTGCGGAAAGTATAGCGAGGTAGCTTGTTTTCGGATTGTTGCTGGGCATATTTTCGGTTATTGTGTTAATAATTCCGAACGGCCCTTTGCATAAAATGTTATGGGTATTTGTTTCAGCATTTGGGTTAACAATAATTTTTATATTGATTTTATTAAATTTCGATGCTAAAAAAATGGTTGCTGCAACATTAATATTTTCAGGAAATTCTTTAATTGCCTGTTTAAGATTTCCATCGAAAATCATCTTTTTATTTTTAATTTTATCCAGGTTAATTTTATTTTTAATTATATATGGGGCATTGTTTAAACCATTGATAGGCTTAGTCGTAGTTAATGTTAGTGATGTTATCTCACCAGAAACGGCTTTGAGGGAATCTAATCCCGATATTGCTCCGGAAGGAAGATAAATATTGCATTTTTGCAATTTTTTTATAATATCTGAATTTTCAATTATTCCAGCTGTACTCATTATTAAAATTTTTTTATTATTCTTATCAAGATTAGCATTTTTTAAAATTTCTTTAACAGCCGATTTCCCAGCAGCTTCTATTATCAATTCAGAATTTTTTATCAATTCATTTAAGCTGGAAAATTTCGGCTTATCTTTTAATTTATTTATTATCCCGTCAGTTGCTTTATCATCTATATCATAGACATATTTTAAATTAAAATTTTTGCTTTTGTCAATAAATAGCGCAAGTTCTTTTCCAATAGTCCCACAACCAACAATGCCAACTTTCATTCTATCCCCAAAGACAAATCAAATGCTTTAGCCGAGTGTGTTACTGAACCTAAAGAAACAATATCCACTCCAGTTTTAGAATATTTTCTTATGTTTCCATCGTTTATATTTCCAGAAGCCTCAAATAGAATATTTTTATCCAAGGCTTTAATTTTTTTTACTGTTTTTTTAATCTCTATTGGATTCATATTGTCAAACATTATCGCAAACAATTTATTTGATTTTAAGTTGGAAATGGCTCTTGAAGCATCAATCGCTTCATTTTCATTTTCAACTTCTATTTCAATAAACTTTGTTTTTGTTTTATTTGCTAATGCCAAGGCTTTTTTTATATCGTTGTTTAATATCTTCAAATGGTTGTCTTTTATCAATATTGAGTCATTTAAATTTAACCTATGAGTTAATCCACCGCCAACAGAAATAGATTTCTTATCCAGCAAATCAAATAAAGTTTTTCTTGTGCCAGCAACACAACAATGACCTTTTGTTATTCTATTTAATTCATAAGTTTTTGTCGCAATTCCTGACATTCTTTGCAAAATATTGAGAATTGTCCTTTCATAGACTAAAATCTTTCTCGCATTCCCCTTAATTTTAATTATGATCTCTTTATCTTTTACTCTTTGCCCATCTTTTTTCAACACAATAAAATTTAATTTATTCTTTTTAAGAAACAACGAAATTTCTTCAATACCTGCAACTATCCCTTCTTGTTTTGAAACAATAGATGCTTCAATATTCTTGCTTTTTTTAATCAAAGCATCAGTGGTTATATCATTTTTTATCTTATCTTCCTTTGCTTTTTTTTCTATAAGTTTTATAACCTGCTTAGAATATCTTTTATTTTTTGTATTCAGAAAATGGCTTCTATCCCAAAATTTTTTAACTAATTTTTTTCTGAGCATGTTAGAACTCAAGCATCCTATCCAGAGATTTTCTTGCTTTTTTTAGTGTTTCTTCAGGTATTTCTATTTCATGTTTGATTTCTAATAATGATTCTTTCGCCAGCTCCAGAGTTGTGGATTTCATGAAATTGCATATATTACAAAAAGAAAAAAAGTTCTTTTCAGGAACGTCTTGCCTCAATTTATTCACCATATCACATTCAGTTACAATAATAAAATCATTTCCATCATCTTGTTTTGCAAACTTTGCCATACCCCCTGTACCGCAAATATGGTCTGCCAGCTCTAATATTTCAGGTTTACATTCTGGATGCGCAATTACCTTTGACCCTTTAATATCGTTTTTCATTTCTAAAAGCATTTCTGGTGTAAGTTGGTCATGCACAGAGCAATATCCATCCCACAAAATTATTTTTTTATCGGTCTTCGATGCAATATATTTGCCTAAATTTATATCTGGCAAAAAAATTATTTCTTTATTTGGAATGGAATTGATTATTTTCAGCGCATTCATTGACGTACAGCATATATCTGTCATTGCCTTTATCTCGGCGCTAGTATTAACATAACTTACAACTGCAGCATTTGGATGCTGTTTTTTTACTTCTGCAAGCTTTTCAACAGTTGCCATATCTGCTAATGAACAGCCAGCCTCCAAATTCGGCAATAAAACTCTTTTTTTAGGGCTTAATATTTTTGCAGTTTCTGCCATAAACTGAACTCCGCAGAAAAGGATTATATCAGCATCAGTTTTTGCAGCTTGCTTTGATAACTCTAAAGAATCCCCAATAAAGTCAGCTACTTTATACATCTCTGGACGTTGATAATTATGGGCAAGAATTATCGCATTCTTTTGCTTCTTTAGCTCTATAATTTCTTCAATAAGCTTTTCTTTCTCTGTTGTCATAATTAGTGGTGTGCATAACATATCTTTTATGATGAAGATTACCTTTAAAATAGTTGTTGAATCAGGCAATTTTACACTAAAATTATGAAAAAGCGGCAATTTTTGCCTATAAATAGTAAAATTTTTATAAATATAGCCATTATTAAGGCAATATGTATTTCATCATATCAAAAAAAGATCCTAATTCTATAGAGCTTGCAGACCAAATAATCGAGTTTCTTAATAAGAAAAAAATTGATTATTTTGTTGATAAAGATTTAAACCTAAAAGGTATTAAAAAAAATTTGAATGAAATAGATCCAGATTTTATTTTAGCTGTAGGGGATGATAACATAATATTAAAGGCTTTCAGGCAACTGGAAAAAAGGGAAATTCCTTTGTTAGGCATAGCTTCCATACAAAGCTTTTTAGCACAATCAGATGCTAATAGTTTTGAGGATCATATCAATCTAATTAATAAAAATAAGTTCAATATTTTTAAGAGGTCCAGGATTGTTGCAGAGGTTAATGACAAAAAATATTCTGCTTTGAATGATATTGGAATATTTTCCTCTAAAAGCGCTTCTTTGGTCAGGTATGATCTGAATATCAATAATAAGTTATTGTGGAAGGATAATGCTGATGGATTAATTGTTGCTACGCCAACAGGAAGTACCGGTTATTCATACAGCGCTCATGGCCCTATAATTTTGGGTGAGCCAAAAGTCCTTTCAATTACTCCTATTTCGTCTATAGAGAAGAAATCATCAATAATAATACCTAATGAATCAAAAATTTTGATTGATAATATCCAGACTAATAATCCTGTTGTTATTATGGATGGTGATGTCAGGATTCCATTGAAGGAAAACTTTTTAGAGTTGGAGAAATCAAAATACGATGCTCGCTTTATCCAGTTTTCAAAAGAATACGCAATTGAGGATAAGTTAAAGAAAAGGACTGTAAGTTCGTCAACTTCAAAAACAAAAAATTTACCAGCCAGCGCAAAATTAGTTTATCAAACTTTAATCTATGAAGGAGATTTGACACAGAAGGAGATAATTAACATGACTTATCTGCCTGAGAGGACTGTAAGGCATGCATTAGAACTGTTGTTGAAGAAGAAGCTAATAACACAAGCTCCTTATCTTAGTGACGCCAGGCAGACTGTTTATGGGGTTTGAAATAATCAATAATAATAAAAATCAATTAATATATTCAAATCAAAATGCAAGACATGTTCAACAAGATAATCAAACTTCTACAGTAATTTTTATGTTATCAAAACTTACTTTTGGAATTAATCGTTGTCTCCCATCGTTAACTCTTTTAAACTCTATAAGATCATTTTCTTCTAGAACTTTTAAATCAGTGTTAACACTCTTCAAATCCCTTTTCAAAAATTTAGAGAGCTCATAGACAGATTGAGGTTTTTCACGTTTGACTATAGATAATAATTCAAGTCTTCTTCTAGTTAACACCTTCCTCAATCCATCTATACTCTCAAAACTAATTCCCACTCGAGACTCAACTTTCTGTCCTTTTCTAACTTTTCTAAGTGTCGTTGCGAAGTCCTTTAGGACTTCTCTTGTAGGTCTAACTGTTAGTTCAACAATCTTGGATTTGTCGTGTACTTTCTTGTGTGTCATTCTGTCCATCATTATCACCTTCCATGGGTCAACTGCTATTCAATCGCATCATTTGATAAGGCTTTTAATCAAGCCTTATGTTGAGTTTGTTCAAATCTTCCTCAAAATCCGAAAATAGTTGCCATTCGTCCTTGAACTCATATTCTTTGCGTCTGTTTCCGATATGTTTATGATGTCCATGTCCCATATAGTTGTCATATCGTACTAGGTTTTTGCCGTCTCTTACATATACAAGCGAATACCGGACACCTTCTGGGTAATCTTCGCTTTTCTTTACTTCCTGAATGGATATATCAATTATGTCTCCATTGTCTCGAATTTGCTTGTGGGAAAATATGTCTCGAATAACGATTGACTCTTTTTCTTTTTTGGCCATTTCTAAAGACCTCCTTTTCTTTACACCATTTTTTCTCCATCGTCCTGCGGTGTTTAGTCATATTTAACTATTTCCCACCGATATTGAAGTTTACACTTCAACACCAAATATAGGGTATAGCATACCTTATATTTAAACTTTTCTGTTTCAAACCCCAATATATTTTTATATAATAAAAACAACACAATCTAATATGCAAGACATATTCAACAAAATAATCAAACTTGTGAAAGACAATACTTTTGAAGTTAATGATAATTGCGTTAAGTTCTCTGATTCCAACTATAAAGCATTTAAATTTGATAAAAATAATTTTAAAATAATAAATAATATTGATTCAAAAAGTAAAATTGCATTTATAGATGGTGGTAGTTCTGAGATAATCAAATCAGCAAATTTCTCATTAAGCCTGATAAGGGTTTATTATGGCGTTTATTTAGAGAATAAAAAAATTAAGTCAGGCAAAAAAGATTTTTATTCATTTACATATGCCGAGGATAAAGATAATGAGTTATTTTATGAGACAGAGATTATTAGTCCTAATGGTAAGATAATTCCGGATAAAGATGATCTGTTATTGAGTTCTTTTGATGAGACTATTAAACAAGGAATTGTGAGAGCAAATATTTCTAATATGGCTAATCTAGTTAGGAGATTTTCTGAACTAAGGATTGCGTCTGTATTAACAGAACAGCTGGAAAGCAATGATATTATTGTTTTGGATGGAAGCTTGCAATGCACTTTTACCAATGAAAGGAAGTATATGGATGAATTGTATCAAAAAGCAATTGGAAAGAATATTATTGTTTGTGGTTTGAGCAAAACAACAACCTTAATGACAGATAGGGGAAATTCAATAGCAAATGCGTTAAATAAATTTGGTGTTACAGGAAAATGGCTTTATAACCCGGTTGTTGAGATAAAAAGTAATGAGCATAAAGCAGATATGAGTTTTGTTAAATTGCATGAAAGATCAAAGCATATTTTTAGGTTTGAAATCTATAAGGAACAAAAAGAAAAGCTCAATGACGTTGTGAATATTCTTTCCAGTAACTGCAAAGACCCTGTTTTTGTTGGGTATCCTTATGGATTGATAGAAGCGGACAGGAATGCTCGTGTTAGCAACAATGAGAAAGGCATGATGCAGACTTTTTTTTCTGTTAAGTTTGGCAAAGACTGGGAAAAAATCAAAGATTCATTAACTAGCATAGATGCGCATGAAGTTTTGGATAAAATTACCTAAAGTTTTCCATTTCTAAATATCATTTTTTATAAGAAATAGAAATATTTATATATACTTATAGCTATCTATAGATTAACCTATAGGTGAGGTGATTAAATTGAAACTATCAAGTATTCAGTTATATGAAGATACAAAAAGGAAATTAGGAAATAGAAAGATACATCCTAGAGAAAGCTACGATTCTGTCCTTAAGAGAATTCTAGAAAACGAGAAAATCCCTTCAATTGAGGAGATGTTTAGGCAAGGAGATAAGATAAAGCAAAGCAAAAAATATACCACTAAAGATGTAATAGTGATAAGCCATGGAATGAGGGGAAAATGATGGCGCAATTTATAGACGCTAATATCATAATCAAAGCTTTTACTGACAATACTGATAAGGAAAGATGCAGAAAAGCCTTATATGAAAACTTCGTTACAAATACTTTATGCTTGGTAGAAGCACAACATGGCATATCTGTAATTAAGAATAATAAAATCTATGCTGTTAATTGCATTAAATCTTTATTTAAGCATAATTGCACTATAGTACAATTAGATAAGAATTTGCTCTTTGAAAGCTTTAGAAGAGTAGAGAAATATAATCTTAACATGTTTGACCTGATAAATTATGTTACAGCTTTAATTAATAATTGCTCAGAATTTGTCTCATACGATAAGGATTTTAACAATTTAGAAGTAAAGAGAGTTGAGCCGTGAACTACCCCTAGCTTTCACAAGGACACTTCTTGGCTGGCAAGTTAAATATTTAAGGTATTTTAACAAAAAGTTATATAAACTAATTGTTGCAGGGGAAATACTTATGTATGATGTAATAACTATTGGTTCTGCTACTATAGATACTTTTGTAAAGACAGAGTTCTGCGATATGGTCAAACAGAAAGGCAAAGATTGTGTTACTTATCCAGTAGGAGCTAAAATTCTCGTTGATGAACTAATCCTTACTACAGGTGGAGGAGGCACAAATGCTGCTGTTTCCTTGGCAAGATTAGGGCATAAAGTTGCTTTTTTAGGTAAAATGGGCTTAAAGTACAATTCAAACATGCTTGTTTCAGAACTAAAAAAAGAAAAGATAGATACATCATTGATTGTGAGGAAAAAAACCTCAAGGACAGGCTACTCAGTCATACTTGATAGTCTAAGACACGACAGGACAATTCTTGTTTTTAGGGGCTCTAATAATGATTTAAGGTTCAATGAAGTAAAAATTAAAAAATTGAAGACAAAATGGTTTTATTTTTCTTCTATGATGGGAAAATCTTTTAAGACTTTAGAGAAGATTGCAAGTTATGCAACAAAAAATAAGATAAAAATTGCCTTTAACATAAGCTCTTATTTAGCAAAGAAAGGCGTTAGATATTTGAAAACAATATTAAAAAAAACAAATATTTTGATTTTAAATAAAGAAGAAGCAGGAATGGTTGTTGGAAAAGGTAAAGTTGAGAAATTATTAAAGAAATTACACAAATTAGGACCGGAAATTGTTGGTATTACAGATGGCAATAAGGGAGTGTATGTTTTTGATGGCAACCATCTTTATTATGGAAAACCAAGCAACATAAATGTTGTTGAGACTACAGGAGCAGGAGATGCGTTTGCTTCTTCATTTCTTTCTGGTATGATTAGGAAAAATGATGTTGAGTTTGCCATGAAATTAGGAATGACTAATGCTGAAAGTGTTATAACACATCATGGAGCAAAGAATAAGCTGCTGAAGTATAATGGGGCTTTGAGGGTTATGAAGGGAAGGCCTATAAAAGTTACAAAGAAAAAACTTTAGACATTCTTAAAAGATTTACTTATCTTCTCGTTCCAAAAGGTAGGTAAAGAATAGTTAATCAATCCCTGAAAATCATCATCCCAGATATAGAAGTGAGCTTTTTTCTCTTCAAGTTCTTTAAAATGGGGAACTATTTTTTCATAAATGTCCTTTAATGCCTTTCTTTCGAATTTTGATTGTAATAGGGAAGGCTCTTTTAATATCAGGGTGTCTGCCAGCCTTAAGACATTTAAATCAATCATTGCAGAGTTTTGAGTTATTAATAATAATGTAAGGTTTTTATGCCTGGCAATGGCCATTATGTTGCTTAACTCTTTATTTATATTTTTCATTGAATCTCTGGAAGAGAATAATATTGCGCCTTCATCAAACAAGACAGTTGAGTTATTGGGAATCTTTTGTATTGAATCAACTTTTTTTAGCCACCAAGGAAGCCTTGTTTTTTCATAGCCCAGAGTATAACATTTTCTTTTTGTTTCTTTGTGGAAGATTTCAAGGAATTTCATACCTAAGCTGGTTTTTCCAGAGCCTCTCTTGCCAACTATTAATGAGATCAAGCTGTGATTTTTTAGTTTTTTATAGAATTCATCATAGTTTCCATTATGTTCTTTAACCACACTAAAAGGAATATATGGCTCTTTTTCTTTTTTCTCTGTTACTTTTCTGAACAAATCCAGTATTTTCATGCTCTAAAGTAATTGATTTAAGTATAAAAAGATTTGTAAAATAACAATATTCATTAAGGAGTAACTTATTTTTTAATATTATGAACGCAAACATGACTTTTGGTTTTTATTTTTGGTTCTACTTTTAGTTAGCTCGTTTGCTATTGATAAGTTCTTTCTTTTGTTTTTTTATAGGATGAGAACAAGGGCTTTATTCTTAAAATGCTATTAAAAATTAATTATAAAATTAAACTAGATGTTGTAAATTATCTATAACATTCAAGGCTTTTAACAAATTCTCTTTGTTAACAATTATCAGCAATTCAGGAGCGCAACTCATAATCTCAACAATATTTGTATCTTCTGCATTTAAGGAGGAAGCCACTAAGGATACTATACCCTTGATGTTTTGAGCTTCTTCTGTAAATTGCAAATTTATCTCAACTAATTTTTTATCCAACGATATAATCTCTGCTTTATTAAATATATTATAGAATTTATTAAGGTTTTTCTCATCCAA
>CEPV01086226.1_pt1 | contig 11330 bp, 8 predicted proteins | sample 530451 | NCBI WGS metagenome assembly CEPV01 (sample SAMEA2620097, study PRJEB7988) | marine metagenome | isolation source: saline water (ENVO:00002010), including | reverse complement strand
GGATTTTATATTAACCTCGCCGGCCCCGGCCGCCGCCAGCATTTCCGCCGTCGTCGCGTCGGGGGCGATGATCCCCGTCTTCGCCCCCAGCTCGGCGGCCATGTTGGTCAGCGTCATGCGCTCGTCCACGGACATGGCGCCGATGGCGGCGCCTCCGTACTCGACGGCCATGTAATTGGCGCCCATGACGCCGATGTCGCCGCACAGCTTCAGGATGACGTCCTTGGCCGCGACCCCGTCCGACAGCGTCCCCGACACCGATACCCTTAGCGTTTCCGGCACCCGCACCCAGATTTCCCCGGTCGCCAGCACACCGGTCATTTCGGTGGCCCCGATGCCGATCATGAAGGCGCCGAAGGCGCCGCCGGTGGTCGAATGGCTGTCGGCGCCGACGCAGAACATGCCCGGTTTCAGGTGGCCTTTCTCGGGCAGCACCACATGGCAGATGCCTTCCTCGCGGTAGAAGTTCCCGATCCCCTTTTCCGCCACCCACTTGCGGGTGATCTCCTGGGTTTCGATGCTGCCCGGGTCGGGGTCGTTGACGTAATGGTCGGTGACGACGACGATCTTCGACGTGTCCCAAGGGACCACGCCCAACTGGTCCAACATCTTGCCGGCCCGCCGCGGGCCCGAGGAATCGTGCATCATCGCCAGATCGACGGCGCAGGTGACGATGTCGCCGGGCTTGACGGAATCCTTACCAGCGGCGCGGGCGATGATCTTTTCGGCCAGGGTCATGGGCTGGGCGGGAGACATGAGTCAGATCACCTTGGCCTTGCGCAGTTGGGACAGTTTTTCGTCGTCGTAGCCGATCTCGGCCAGCAACGCCTCGGTGTGCTGACCCAGCTTCGGCGCCGGGCGGGCGGGCGCGGGGATGTCCGTCTGCACCGGCGGGCGCAGGTAGCGGTAGGTCCCGTGACCGTCGAGTTCGATGTCCTGAAGCCGGCCTTCATCCTTGACGAAGGGGTTTTCCAGCGCCTCGGCGACGTCCAGAATCGGCGAAGCGGGCACCGTGCCGGCGAAGTCCACCAGCCACTCGGCCGTGGTTTTGGCCGAAAGCGCCTCGTCCAGCATGTCCTGGATCAGGGGCCGGTTGTCTAACCGCTCCTTGAAGGTCCTGAAGCGCGGGTCGTCGGCCCATTCCGCGTGGCCCAGGGTATCCGCGAGCACGCGCCAGAACTTCTCCTTGTTGCACATCAGGTAGATCCAGCCGTCGGCGGTCTTGTAAAGCTGACACGGGGTCAGCGACGGATGGGCGGAGCGCGCAAGCCTTTCCTGCACGTGGCCGGCGTTCAGATACCAGATCGCCGGATAGCTCAGGTTCGACAGCGCCACGTCGAACAGGCTGACGTCGATGTCGCCGCCCTCGCCCGAGGCCCGGGCGCGGATGATGCCGCAGAGAGCCGCGTAGCCGAGCGCGACGCCGGTCATCTGATCGACGACCGAAAGCCCGAACCGGGTCGGCGGCTGGTCCGGCTCGCCGGTCAGCGAGAACCAGCCGGCTTCGGCCTGCATCAGGTAATCGAAGCCGGGCCACGACGCCCTGGGCCCGTCGCGGCCATAGGCCGACAAATGCGCGCAGACGATTTTCGGGTTGGCGGTCTTGAGGTGCTGATACGTCAGGCCCAGGGCCTCGGGCACGTCGCCGCGCAGGTTGCTGAGCAGCGCGTCCGACGCGCCGGCCAGGTCATGCAGCACTTTTTTTCCTTGGTCGCTCTTGAGGTCGAGGGTCAGGCTTTTCTTGTTGCGGTTATAGGCGTGGAACCACTGGCTATCGCCGTTGTCGAAGTAATAGGGCCCGAGGACGCGGGCGAAATCGCCGCCCTCTTCTCCGTCTTTGGCCGGGGGCTCGATCTTGATCACCTCGGCCCCCTGGTCGGCCAGCCACATGGTGCCGAACGGGCCGGCGCCGTACTGTTCGACGGTCAGGATGCGCACGCCTTCGAGGGGAAGCGTCATTTTTCGGTTCCGGTTTCCGTTGCCATGCCGGCCGTCTGCCGCCGGCGGGGAGGAGGAACTTTAAGGGATTACCCTGATAAATAAAGGGAAAGAAAATACGGGGACAGAAGGAAATAGGAGGACAGTTTACTTAATTCGAGGAAGGAATTAAGTAAACTGTCCTCCTATTTCTGTCCCAAGGAAGGTCAGAAACCGGAATACACCTTAAATCATTGTCCGGGACTACCTCATTCATCGATCGTGATATTAAAAATAAACTCATCCAAATAAGCTAGGAACTTTGGCTCGAATGCCTTATTTAGATTGAGAAATTTTCGCCGTTTGTCATTTTTATCATTCGTCCTAACAAGCACCCCGTCACGCACCAAACGATCAAGGGCCTTAATGGTAGAGGATTTCGATGCCATAACCGCATGACACACGTCGGTGACGCAAATTTGTTTGTTTTGGAAAAAACTCCCAGCCACTTGATAAATGATGTCCCACGTGAGGTTTTGGGTCTCGTTTTGTTTAACAAGTTCGCTTTGCCGGCGTCGGGCTATGACCGCGCCTTTGATAAAGGCGGCTCCTCTCTCATCAGTGATTAGAAAATCTAATTTCTCAACCACGGATTATTCGGTTGAGCGTCGGACTGATTTTATTAAAGCGTACAAAAAAATACCATCCCTGCCGTCAAAAAAGCAGTGCAACGAATAAAAGGGTAACCCTAGCCCACTTTATCGACTTGCTCCGACGCCCCCCATTCCTCACTTATCAGGTTTCCGTAAGGTAGAAGAAAATCCCAGGCGCTGTCCACCCTGTTTGCTTTTTATTTGGTTCAGAATTTCTTCTAATTTTATTATAAATTGATAATAAAATTAGGAGAAAAAACGGGCCCATTTTTCATTGTTGGGTTGTATAGCGGATGATACTACCACTAGTCATTAGCGGCTTCGGGTCATTAAACCCTGGCCAGACAAAGTATGTTCAAAGAGGGGGAAGTTTTTGATGCTGGCGGCGGGAGCCGTCTATCTCATGGTTGCTACGTCACGTTTCAGATGGCGGAAGTCGCCGTGCCCCGCGATCTGTTTCAGAAAATCCTGCGGCTGATTGATGGATTGCGACCAAGACCTGCTCCGGTGTAGGCCGAGGAAATCCACGGCAGGGTACAAAACGATGGGAGAGGTGCGTCTGACCAAACCGGGCCAAATGGGCTTCCGAGCACGGTCAAATCACCAAAATCTAGCTATAAGATAGCTATGTAGGAAATAATTCTTCCAATGGTTGTTGGATTTGGATAGGGGTGGAGCCGATTCAAAGGTTATCTGGGAAATGTCGGCTTAAATTTGGGAGCGACGGCGATCTGGTGGCGTGAAACGGGGTGGCAAGAAAACGATCGGGTCAAGGGGGAGAAAGATTTATGGGTGGTGGAAGGCCGGCCAGCCTGCCGCCGGGAGATCGCGATCGCCCTCCGTGGGCGGACAAAAGGTATGCCTTGCCCGCCGTCGTGGCGGTCCTTGTCGCCGTATCGGTCCTGGTAATCGATCTGTCGCTGCCGCTTGGCGTTGCTGGCGGGGTGCTGTATGTGGCCCTCGTTCTCATCGGCTGGTGGCTCCCGAACAAGAGATACACGATCGCGCTGGCCTTCGTGGGCAGCGCGCTTACGCTAGTCGGATACGCCTTTTCGCCTACCGGCGGAATCGCGTGGATGATCGCGGTCAACCGCTTTCTGGCGTTGTTCGCAATTTGGGTTACGGCCCTGCTTCTCATGGAGATTTCGGATTCGGCTGAAGCGCGGATGGCCAAGAAAGCGGCCGAGCAGGCGAACCGGTTGAAGTCCGACTTCCTGGCCACCATGAGCCACGAACTTCGGGCGCCGCTCAACGCCATCGGCGGGTTCTCGGAGATGATGATTGGCCAAGCCTTCGGGCCGCTTGGCTCGCCGAAATACAAGGAGTATGCGGACGACATCCGCGCCAGCAGCGAGTATATTCTGCATTTGATCAACGACATCCTCGATCTCTCGGCGATCGAAGTGGGCAAATATTCTCTGGTCAAGGAAAGTCTGATCGTCAAAGACGTGATCAAGGACTGCTCCCCGATCATTGCCGCCGCCGCCAGCCGCAAAGACATCAAGTACTCGATTGAAGTGCCTGAAAATCCACCGCCACTCCTCGCTGACCGGCGTGCCCTGAAACAAATTCTGCTCAATGTTCTATCCAACGCCGTCAAGTTTACGCCGGAGGGGGGGCGGGTCACGCTCAAGGCGACAGTGTCGGATGGTTATCATGTCTTCGAAGTAAGTGATACCGGCGAAGGCGTTCCGGAGGATAAGCTGCCCAGCCTCACCGATCCCTTCGTCAGGGCCGAGACCAACCCCCATAAGGCCCAGCAAGGCACCGGCCTCGGGTTGGCGATCATGAAGTCGTTGGTGGATATCCACGAAGGCGAACTAACCATCGAAAGCGAGGTCGGCAAGGGAACAGTGGTCACGGTGAGGCTGCCGAACGCGGCGGACGGCGAAATACGGGGACAGTTTACTTAATCCGTCGAGCGTTCGGACATGAAGTGGGGATGAGCCCGGGCAGGAAGGAATTAAGTAAACTGTCCCCGTATTTCTAAACTGTCCCCGTATTTCCGTATTTCCCCCCCTACACCGGGTTCCGCTCGACGAGCTGGCGGGCGATGATGATGCGCTGCAACTCGTTGGTGCCCTCGCCGATGGCCAGCAGGGGGGCGTCGCGGTAATAGCGCTCGATGTTGAATTCCTTGGAATAGCCGTACGCCCCGTGGATGCGCATCGCCTCCAGGGAATTTTCGACCGCCGCCTCGGTGGCGAACAGCTTCGCCATGCCGGCCTCCATGTCGCAGCGCTCACCGGTGTCGTAGGCGCGGGCCGCCTGCTCGGTCAAAAGGCGGGCCGCCTCGACCCGGGTCGCCATGTCGGCGAGCTTGATCTGGATCGCCTGGTGCCGGCAGATCGGCTTGCCGAAGGTCTTGCGGTTCTGCGCGTAAGCGAGCGACTCATCCAGGCACGCCCGGGCCAGGCCGACGCCGCGCGCGGCGACGTTGATGCGCCCCAGTTCGAGGCCCGCCAAGATCTGCTGCAACCCCCGGCCCTCTTCGCCGCCGATCAGGTTTTCGGCCGGCACCCGGACGCCGTCGAATTGCAGCTCGCCGGTGTCGATGCCCCGGTAGCCGAGTTTTTCCAGCTTGCGGCCTTCGTAGCCGGCGGATTTTTCGGCCAGCAGCAGGCTCATGCCCTTGTGCGGGGGGTCGGTGTCGGGGTCGGTCTTGACCAGGACCGCCAGTATGTTGCCTTCGAGCGAATTGGTGATCCACATCTTGTTGCCGTCGATGACGTAATCATCGCCGTCCAGGACCGCCTTGGTGCGGATGGCCTGCAGGTCGGTGCCGCAGTCGGGCTCGGTCAGCGCCACGCCGCCGCGCAATTCGCCCGAGGCGAAACGCGGCAGCCACGCCGATTTCTGCTCAACCGTGCCGAAGCGCTCGACCGCGGCGGCCATGATCAGGTGGGCGTTGAAGAGGCCGGTCACCGACATCCACACCGCCGACATCCTCTCGACTATCTTGACGTAGGTGCCGGCGCTGAGCCCCAGGCCGCCGTACTCGGGCGGGATGGTGGCCCCGTAAAGGCCCAGTTCGGCCAGTTTGCCGGCGATTTTTCTGGGGTATTCGTCGGCCGCCTCTAGGTCGTGGGCGACCGGCCTGACGTCGCGCTCCAGGAACCGGTCGATGGAATCGAGGATCAGGGTTTCGTCCTCGTCAGAGGTGATGTTTTCGGGGTGCGGCATATCGTCGATGCTCAGTAATCCGCCTCGTCGTCGACGGCGTGGCCGCGTTTCGGGATCAGGACGGTGCGCTCATAGGTCATGAACTGGGTGCCGTCGTCTTTTTTGCCCGTCGTCTTGACGGTGACGATGCCCTGGGTCGGTCGAGACTTGCTCTCGCGCACCTCCAAAACCTCGGACTCGGCGTAGATGGTGTCGCCGACGAACGCCGGCGCCGTCAGCCTGATCTTGTCCCAGCCGAGGTTGGCGATAGCCTTTTGGCTGACGTCCGATACGCTCATCCCGGCGACGATGGACAGGGTCAGCGCCGAATTGACCAGCGGTTTCTTGAACTCGCCCTTGGCCGCATAGGCCTTGTCGAAATGGACCGGGTGCTGGTTCATGGTCAGCAGGGTGAACCAGGTGTTGTCGGATTCGGTGATCGTGCGCCCGGGGCGGTGCTCGTAAACGTCGCCGACCTTGAAATCCTCGAGATAGCGTCCGTGGGATTCGCGATAGCGGTTTTTTCCGATTTTCTTGGCTTCGGCGACCATATTCCTGTTTCCTCCTACTCGCCGGCGGCCATGACCTCGGCCGGAACCTCGGCTGAAACGGGCCGGGTCAGGCGCAGCACTTCGTTGATGTCGTCTTCCTTGTCGATGGCCAGAAGCCGCGACGCCAATTCGTCCATCCGCGTTGGCGGCAGGTACGGCCCGACCAGGCCGTCGAACTTGGCCCGCAACTCTTCGGCGCTTAGGAAATTATCGGGCTCTCCCTTGGGCACGGCGACGAAGGCCTCATAATCGCCCCTCTTCGTCTTCACGCGGACAACGGCGCTCAAATTTTTCGGGAACTCGGCCTCGGCCTTGGGGTCGGGGGCGGTATGGACGCGGCGGGTGAGCTCCAGGGTCTTCCCGTCCTCGATGTGCTTGGCGTAATCGTCCCAGACCATCCCCCCTTCGCTGAGCGCCACGGCGGCGCAGAACGGCATCGAGAACTGCCCGTCGACGACGCCCTGGGGCGCGTGCTTGTCCTGTTCCGGGTCGCCGATGATCTTCCATCCGGTTTCCGGCAGGCCGATTTCCACTGACCTCACCTCCTCGGGCTTGATGTCGTTGGCGGCGCGCAGTTCGATCAGCGCATCCATGGCGGCGTGGCTGTAGCGGCAACTGGGATAGGGCTTGACCGCCGTTTCCATGATTTCCCACGCCTCGCCCAGTCCTTCGACCGCCTTTTCGGGGTCCGGGTCCGGCGCGTAGGCGTGGAAGAACCCGGCCTTGCCCTCGAACGGGTCGACAGCGCCACGGAACCCTTCGCGCGCCAGCGCCGCCGCCATCAGCCCGCACATGGCCGCGTGGCCGACGTGGAAACGCTTGGTCCAGGCGCCGTCAACCAGGAACTGCATGGAACCGGCCGACTGGCTCAAGGCAATGCCGAAGGCCAGCGCCATGCCGTCGGCGTCGAGGCGGAACACCTTGCCCGCCGCCGCCGCGGCGCCGAAGACGCCGCAGGTGGCCGTCGGGTGGAAACCCCGGTCGTAGTGGCCGGTCGGCCCCAGGGCCAGGCCGAGGTGGATTTGAATCTCGTATCCGGCGATGATGGCGGGCGCCAGTTCCCCGCCGCCGACGCCGGCCATTTCGGCCGCCGCCAGCGCCGCCGGCACGATCGGGGCGCTGGTGTGCAGCGAGGCGCGCGCGTGGGTGTCGTCGAAATCGAGCGAATGGATCAACGTGCCGTTGACCAGCGCCGCGCCCGGGGGGGTGAAGCCCCGGCGGTCGCCGATGGCGACGCAGGCGCCGCCGCCGAGGCCGAGGCGCATTGCCGCCCGGATCAGGCTCGGCGTCGATTCGGCGTCGTGCCGCGCGCGCAGCGCGATGCCGACGGAATCCATCAACAGCATGCCGGTGCGCTCGACGGCCTCCGCCGGCACCTTATCGAAGGAAATGGCGGCGGCGAATTCGGAAATCCGGCGCGTAATCGCGGTCATGGTCTGTCCTCCCTCTAACTTCAATCGGCGGCGTATTTCTTTTCCTTGTCGTAGTAATCGGGGAAGCCGACGACGTCGCGCAGGTGCGCGAATTCGGCCAGGGCTTCGGGGTGCTTGCCGCCCTTGATCGAGGCCAGCGATTCCTCCATCGCCCTGAGCCCGGCCAGCATCAGCGAGATCGGATAGATGACGATCTTGTAGCCGATGTCGGCCAGCTTTTCGGGGGCCAGGAACGGCGTATTGCCCTGCTCGACCATGTTGGCCATCTTCGGCCCCTCCACGTCGTCGCAATAGCGCTTCATTTCGTCTTCGTCGCGGGGCGCTTCGAGAAACGTGATATCGGCGCCGATATGGTTGAAGGCCCGGCAGCGCTCGATCGCCTCGTCCATGCCGTCGGTGGCGTTGGCGTCGGTGCGCGCCATAATCAAAATGTCGGCGCCCTCGTCCCTCGTATCGACGGCGGCCTGGACGCGGCCGAACGCCTCGCCGCGGCCGACGATCCGCTTTCCTTCAGTGTGGCCGCATTTCTTCGGCGCCACCTGGTCCTCGATCATCACGCAGGCGAATCCGGCCCGGGCATAGCCCCGCACCGTGCGCTGGACGTTGACGGCGTTCCCATACCCGGTGTCGCCGTCGCCGATGACCGGGAAATCGACGGCGGCGCAGATGTCGCGGCCCTGATCGACCATTTCCGAGTACGAGATCAGGCCCAGGTCGGGCATGGCGATGCGCGCCGCCGAGACGGCGAAGCCGCCCATGAAGGCGCCCGGGTAGCCGGCGCGCTCGATCAGCCGCGCCGACAGGGCGTCGAAACAGCCGGGCAGCACCAGCACCCCCGGATCGGCCAGCAGCTTGCGCAGTTTGTTGGCCTGGCTCATGGCGATGTTTCCTCCCGATGGGGCGGGTTTTCCCCGCCTTGTTGTTTCTATCAGACCCCTAAACCGGGGCCTTGGCAACCGGTGATGGCTAACGCCCCTTGAAGCCCGGTTTCTCCTTCGCCAGGAAGGCGCGCAGGCCCTCGGCGTAGTCCTCGGAATCGCAAAGTTCATAAGCCTCGTCCAGTTCGGCCCGGGTCAGGGGCGTCGGGTCGAGGAGGCGGTTGAGGAACTTCTTGGTCGCCCGGTTGGCCAGCGGCGCGCCTTCGGCGATACGCTTCGCCGTCGCCTCGGCCTCGGCGTCCAGGTCCTTATCCGCCACCACCCGGTTGACGAGGCCGCGCCGCGCGGCTTCTCCTGAGTCCATGATCCGCCCTTCGAGCAGCAGTTCCAGCACCATCCGCCGGCCTACCGCCGCCACCACCGGCGCCATTTCCGGATAGGCGAAGGCATGGCCGAGGCGGTTGATGGGAACGCCGAAGCGCGACGATTCGTTGGCGATGCGGATATCGCAGCAACACGCGATTTCCAGCCCGCCGCCGGTGCACGCGCCCTGGATGACGGCGACCGTCGGATGCAGGCAGCCGGCGAGCGCCTTCAGGGTTTCGGCGACGATGGCGCCGTAGTCCCGGGCCTGGGCCGCGTCGGCGCGGTTGGCGGCGAAATTGGCGATATCGGCGCCGGCGCAAAAGGCCTTGCCGCCGGCGCCCCGGACCAGCACGCAGCGCAGCTCGGTGTTTTCCGACAATGCCGTCATCACCCGCCCGAGCCCGGCCCACGCCTCCAGCGTCAGGGCGTTCATCCTGTCCGGGTTATTGAGGACCACGGTGGCGATGGGGCCGTCGATGGTTTGCAGTATGGGATCGCTCACAATGGGTTATTCCGCGTTCAGCACCCGGACCGGGTCGCCCTTCATCCACGCCCGGATGTCCTTTATCGTCGTTTTGTGGCTCAATTGTAGGGCAATTCGCCGGTGCATTGTATACAATTGCGCCGCATTGACGACAGCCGGGACTAGCCAGGGCCTCTTCTGCGGCTCGATGTATGGGCTAGATATCGAGCCCACAAGCATGAAGGTCGCCAGGGACCAGCATCGTGATCCTCGCGGACGATGACGGTACCGGCGCCGGGCTCCGGGCCGCTGAGCGAGACGCCACACGCTTTCACATCGAGGGCCGGCGGGTCTGGATGCGGGGTGTCGTCTTCGCCAATATCGTCGTCACGGACAGACAAAGTGGCGATTCGCGCTTCTCAAGTTCGGTCTGCTGGGCTATCTTTGCCGAGAAATGGGAAATTCATCTCGGAGACATCGGGTTGAAATCGTTGCGAAAATCCTACGAAACAAAAGCACCGGACAATAGACCGAAACGCAAGAGATTTTGCCTGTCTCTCGGGTTGGGCTTTCTTGCGGCAGTTGTTCTTTCCGGGTACGCGTCCGCCGGCGAGGTGACGGGCCGAAAGGCCGTCGGGCAGTATGAAAACATTTCCCTAGCGGTCAGTTCAGGGGTCGACTACGTCCGCGGTCAGCAGATCTCCTACAGCTTCGACGTGCCGTCCGATGACCAACTGAAACCCGACGACACGTCCGAAATGATCGCCGTTAGCGGCAGCGTGGGGTATCGCGTCCCAGCCGAATCGTTTCTGGGCAACTCGCTATTCGGGGCGAGACCAAGCCTTGTCCTGGGCATCGGGAAGGCGAATGACGATGACACCGAGATCTTTCGCAATCGCGGGCCGGTAGCCAACAGCCAGCCACTTGGCGTGAGCGGTAAGATCGAGTCAACGACCATTCCCGGCATTCAAAGGGCCGAGGCGCGCATCGAAACCGATACACTTGCTGTAGGTTTCTCGTTGGTTGGCGATCTCGGCGACGGCTGGTCCTTAGCGCCGCGAGCGGGGCTCCACTACCGGAATATCGAACAGACATACATACTCAACGCCGACTTCGTCGGTGCTCCGCCGACACGGCTAGTGTTCGATACAGAACTTGAAGGCGATATGGCCGGCGTGAGTTTGGGCATCGCCTTCGGATCGCCGCACTGGCGCGGCTTTCGTCTTCTCGCCGGCGGTGAACTGGGCGGCTATGTCGCGCATTCGAAGCATACGGCGGTTCAGGATCCGAATAGCGGGATAGTCAACTACTCGGATATCACGGAAATCGACAAACGCAATCATCTCGTCGGTTCTTTCGGCCTCTCTGCGGGCACCGAGCTCCGGTACGGCTTGTTCTCGTTGACGGCAATGGTCCGCGGTAACTTTATCCATGGCGCGCCTCAGATTCGGATGCCGACCAAGATCGGCGAGCGGGCTGGCGTGGATACGGCGAACAATCTCTGGAGCGTTGGCGGTTTGCTCACTGCGACCCTGGCTTTCTAGGGTATCGTTTGCCCTGGCGTCTTTAAAAGATTAAGGGAACACCTTGCTTACATTCTTGGTGCGCCACCGCAACCTGAGCAGGCTGCGGTAGAGTAATTAAGTAAGGTTGTCTAATTGCGAGGAGCAAAGCCATGACCTGGTTGGAAGGAAACGGCCGCGACCCGCGCCCGGCCGGCGAAAGGCTGCAAGCGCTGATCGACCGGCCCGGAATCCTCGGCGTGCCGGGGGCCCACAACGGACTGGCCGGCATGCTGGCCAAGGAGGCGGGATTCGAGGCGCTCTACATTTCCGGCGGCGCGGTGACGGCGACCCTGGGCCTGCCCGACCTGGGGGTGATGACCCTCGACGAGATCTGCTTCATCA
>CEPV01094459.1_pt1 | contig 11375 bp, 4 predicted proteins | sample 530451 | NCBI WGS metagenome assembly CEPV01 (sample SAMEA2620097, study PRJEB7988) | marine metagenome | isolation source: saline water (ENVO:00002010), including | reverse complement strand
TCAGGTTGGACCCTCCCGCCAGTTCACTGATCAGTATCTTGCGCGAATTGCCGACTGTATCGGGATCGATGTGCTCGTAGGTGGTGGTGTTGCGCTGCACTGCACTGACGTGCACGCCTCCCTTGTGAGCAAATGCAGAGCGTCCCACAAAGGGTTGCCCCAGGGGACCTTCCTGACCTAGAAATTCCCACACCTTGCGGCTCAAGCTGGTCAACTCTCTGATTGCACCTTCCGGCAGACAGCGGTAACCCATCTTGAGTTCAAGGTTGGCAATGATGCTGGTGAGGTCCACGTTGCCGCAGCGCTCGCCGATACCATTCACGGTTCCATGTACCTGAACCACGCCCTCTTCCACAGCGCGTAGCGTGTTGGCGACCGCAAGCCCACCGTCATTGTGTACGTGAATACCCAGTTTTGCGCTGGGAATCTCCTGCTTCACCTGCTTGATGCCATGGGCAAGCTCATCCGGCATCACGCCGCCGTTGGTGTCACACAGGATCACCCGCTCGGCGCCCGCTTCCGAGGCGACGCGCAGGGACTCCAAGGCGTAATCGGGATCGCTCTTGAAGCCGTCAAAAAAGTGTTCGGCATCGTAGAATACAGGCTTGCCAGTCTGCTCGGCCAGAAATTCGATCGAACCTGCGATCATCTCCAGATTTCGTTCGTGGCTGACGCGCAGGGCCTGTTCCACGTGCAAGTCCCAGGTCTTGCCGAATATGCAGATCACGTCAGCTTTGGCCGCAATCAGCTCCTGCAAAAACACATCATCAGAGGGGCGGTTGACATCGCCCCTGTGGGTAGAACCAAAGGCAACCACCTTCAGATTAGCCAGTTCAATCTCGCGGACCCTTCTGAAGTAGTCTATGTCCTTGGGGTTGGAGCCGGGCCAGCCACCTTCGAGGTAGTCGATACCCACGGCATCCAAAAGTCGGGTGATGTCGAGTTTATCCCCAAGACTGAGGTTAACCCCCTCCCCCTGGGTGCCGTCCCTCAGGGTGGTATCGTAGATTTCTATCTTGGTGCGTGCCATGCTGCCTCGTCCTCAATAATTCCAGTACTGCCATCAATAGCCTAGACGTACCCCAACTTCCGGGCGGTCTCTGCAATCGCCTGATGTGATTTGAGCAGCGTATCCAACGGATCGTTGCTTCCGCTGAGGAATGCTTCTCTGGCACTTTCCTTCATGGTGATGTCGAAAATGTTGTTGGCGCAAATCAGTTTCAGATTATCGATGTCCAGGATTACCGACGCATCGGGATCTTCCTCTATCAGGCGCACAAGCTTCTGTCTTTCTTCTTTTTCCATGCACACACAGGGAACGCCCAACGTCGTGCAGTTGCCGAAGAAGATCTCGGCGAAGGACTCCGCAATGATGGCAGAAAAGCCAAACTTCTGGATGGCCTGGGGCGCGTGCTCGCGGCTGGAGCCGCAACCGAAATTTGCATCTGAAATGAGAATGTTCGCGCCTTTATGTCTGTCACTATCCAATACATGCCCCTTTGAGATTCCGTTTTCATCAAAACGCACATCATAAAAGAGAGCTGGTCCAAGCTCATCGAAGGTTACGCACTTCAAGAAACGCGCCGGGATGATGCGGTCCGTATCTATGTCGTTACCCTCGACGTACACACCTCGACCACTGATGATTTTGATCTCCTGACCACTCATAGCTCAAATACCTCCCTCGCATCTGCCACCTTCCCCCGAATGGCGGCAGCAGCCACCATGATGGGACTCATCAGAATAGTCCTGCCGGTGGGGGAACCCTGACGACCGATGAAGTTCCGATTGGAGGTGGACGCACACACCTCATCTCCCTTCAACTTATCGGGGTTCATCGCCAAACACATCGAACATCCTGGTTTACGCCATTCGAAGCCCGCGTCCTCGAACACCTTGTCCAAACCGAGTTCTCTTGCCTGTCTGTCTACTCTTTCTGAACCAGGTACCGCCAGGGCTTTCACTGAGCTTGCCACGCCCTTCCCGGTTATGAGATTGGCCACCATCTGAAAATCACTCAGACGACCGTTGGTACAGCTACCGATAAATGCCACGTCGATGGGTGTCCCCTTAATAGGGGTGTTGGCATCCAATTGCATATATTGCAGGGCATCGGCGAGCAACGCTTTTTCAAGTCCTTCGGCCTGCTCCGGATCGGGAGTTGTCTCATCGATTGAGATCGCCTGACCTGGCGTAACGCCCCAGGTCACTGTGGGATTGATATCCTCTGCATGCATGACTACGACGTCATCATAATGGGCATTGCCGTCGCTGGCGAATGACTTCCATCTCTCAACAGCCGACAACCAATCCGCACCGGATGGCACCCGTTCCCTGCCCTCAAGGTACTCGAATGTCGTCTCATCCGGATTGACGTATCCGCAGCGGGCGCCCCCTTCGATGCTCATATTGCACAGGGTCATACGCTCTTCCATGGACATGTTGTCGATCACAGCACCACTGTATTCGTAGGCGTAGCCCACGCCACCATTGACGCCCAGCGTTCGAATGATGTGGAGGATCACATCCTTGGCGGACACCCCCGCCGACAGCTTGCCCTCAACGCGAATGTTCCTCACCTTGAGCAGGTCCATGGCGAGGGTCTGGGTAGCCAGTACATCACGCACCTGACTGGTGCCGATGCCGATGGCGATACTGCCAAACGCACCGTGGGTCGCTGTGTGACTGTCACCACAGCAGATGGTCAGGCCCGGTTGGGTCAGTCCCAGTTCAGGACCCACCACGTGCACGATGCCCTGGGACCCGGAGTCAGGTGAGAAGAATTCGATGCCGTGCTGGCGAGTGCTATCCTCCAGCACCTGCATCATCTTCTCAGCCATGGGATCGGCGAAGGGGCGGGCCTGATCATCGGTGGGGATGATGTGGTCCACCGTAGCAAAGGTCCGCTGCGGATAAGCCACCTTCAGATTCCTGTCCCGCAGCATGCCGAACGCCTGTGGGCTGGTGACTTCATGAATCAGATGCAGCCCGACAAATACCTGGCTCTGGCCGCTGGCCAGCTTGCAGACCTCATGCGCCTGCCACACCTTTTGAAACAAATTCTTTCCCACAGGATCTCCTGCTGCTGCTCAACGTCCAAAGAGCGCGCAATTTTAGCACGAAAGACTCGCGGAACATGCCACCGTCGAACCGAACGCACGTGTCGACTTGTCGTAGCGCCTTGATATGGGTAGAGCGTGGATCACATATGTTCGAGCGGGCCATCGTGGAGCGGAGCGTGCCTCACATATCGTGGAGAGTGCCTCACATATCGTGGAGCGTGCCTCACATATCGTGGAGCGTGCCTCACATATGTTGGAGAGCCCTCATATATCGTGGAACGTGCTCTCGTATAGATCTGTGTTGATAAGCAGGGTGATGTCCGCTCGGGTAAAGGGTATGTAATCCGATCCCTGCAGAGTGATCAACTCTCCCTGAGTAATCCCCTCGGCATCCAGGCCGGAAGAGAGATCGTTGCCCGCCAGCAGATCGCCGACGCCGCTCAGACTGACCTTGTCATCCTCGTCACCGTTCACGATCAGCTTGAGCCTGCCATCGGAAAGCAGTTCGTCCAGGCCATTGTCGCTGGCGAGCGTAAAGATATCGGCCAGATCCAACTGCAGCGTGTCGCCGCCGCCACCCGTCATGTCGATGATCTCGAGCCCGGAAAGATTCCCTACATTACTGAGATCCAGCGTGCCGTTGAAGATCAACGTGTCGATGCCGGCACCACCGTCGATGCGCACATCCGCCCGGTCATCAATGAGAACATCATCCCCCCGGCCGGCAAACAGCCGATCGGCACCCAAGCGGCCGTCGAGGGTGTCATTACCGGCATTTCCCTTCAGCAAATCACTGCCGTCACTTCCCACTATGGAGTCACTACCTGCTGATCCATACACGTCGACAGTTGCGTCAGCGCGATTGACCTCCAGCATAATGGTCTTGGGAATCAGCACGGACACGTCGCCTTCGGTAAATATGTCGAAGGTGTGCGCCCCGCTGCTATCAACGTCCAGGCTGACGAGACCATTGGGCAGGAATTCACCGAACACCCTGACCACATCCCCCTGATTTCCCAATACCACCAGACTGTTGTTGATGGCAGTCAGCTCATTGTCGCCATCCACGATGTTCCTGATCGCGTCGGCATCCAGGTCTATGCTATCCGCATCCGCGTCAGTCAGATCGAGTATTTCGATTCTCTCGATGCGCAGTCCTTCGAAGGTGCGATAGTCCACCGATTCCGGTAACTCAATACGGTCGATTCCTGCGCCACCATCGATCCGTTTGAATTGGGCATCTACAGTAAACTGATCGTCACCGTCCTGGCCATAGAGGATATCCTCACCAGAAATCCCCTCGATAACATCGTCGCCGGGGCCGCCGACAATGACATCCGGCAATGCAGCTGTGCCTGTGATGATGTCATGGCCCGCCGATCCCACCTGGTCAACTTCAACTCCGACCAACTCGACATTGTCGTTGACCAGGCTGATGTCCAACACGATCGAATCGCTTACATCCAGGCCGTTGGCTTCACCAAAGGACCCGGCGAGTACACCTGCCACGAGCACCAGGAAATTGCTGCCGGCCGTTGGCTGGAAGTCCTTGAGAAGCGAGACATTCAACTTGCCAGCGATTTTCGCCGTGCCGGTTACCACCAGTTGATCGTAGTCTATGCCGGCCTCGAGCCCTGCCAGTTCCACCTGGAAACTCGAGGAAGCGCCTTTGGTCAGGTCGCCATCGAGGGTAAACGATCCAGGTGAACTGCCAATCGAAATGGAACCATTGTCTGTCAGGTTGTCGAGCATCCATGTGCCGGTACCCGATATTATTCCACTGCTTGAATTGGTGAAGCTGTCAACTGTTGAATCGAGGATAGTCGTCGAGGCGGTTACGCCAGGTATACCATGGAGTACGATGGAACCGTTATTGGTAAAGCTGGATGACGTTCCAGAAATACTGAACGATGCCATGCTGTCGATATTTATGACAGCCCCAACTGCATTTTCATGAGAAACACCGTCCCCGGTCAAACTAAAGCTATTCTCTATGTACACTGTCCCCTGGTTGGTGAGCGTCGCGTCCATCGAATCACTGATAGCCTTGACCGTCGTCTGGTTAATCAGCGTATCAGCGGCCGTCAGATTCATGAGAAGCGGTGTGATCATTCCGACGGGCCCGGTGGCCGTTAGGACGTCGGCACCCGGTCCGGTAACCGCGATGACTGCAGTCGCGATGGATGCCCCCCCCTGTCCATCGGTTACCTCGTAGTCAAAGCTGTCGAATCCAGTGAAAGCTGGAGAGGGGGTGTAGGTAAACGACCCATCGCTATTCAGGGTGAGAGACCCATTCCCCGGACTGCTTACCGGTGTTGGGTTTACGTTCAGGGATCCACCGTCAATATCACTATCGTTAAACAATACTCCTGTTGCCGGTGTCGCGGTCAGCAGAGTGTTCTCAATCGTGTTGTAACTGTCGTGCATCGCCAAAGGAGACACATTGCCCACGGTCAGGTTGACCATCCCCTGATCAGAGCCTCCCTGTCCGTCCGTCACCTCATAAGTAAAACTGTCAGGGCCGCTGTATGCAGTGAAGGGCGTGTAATCGAATGAGCCATCGCTGTCCAAAGTCAGCGAGCCATTGGTTGGGCCGACGATCGGCGTTATAGTTACATTGAGTGGATCACCGTCGGAATCGCTATCATTCAGCAGCACACCGGTCGCCACGGGAACGTTCAAGGGGACGTCCACGGGCGTATTGTAATCATCGTCCACTGCCGTCGGAGGTATGTTTCCGCCGCCTCCTACGTTGATATTCACCATCGCCTGGTCAGATCCACCCTGCCCGTCGGTCACCTCGTATATGAAACTGTCAGGACCAACGTATGCTGTAAACGGTGTGTAATCGAATGAACCATCGCTGTTGAGCGCTAACGAGCCGTTTGTGGGGCCGGTTATCGGGGTTAGCGTTACGATCAGAGGATCGGCGTCCGAATCAGTGTCATTCTGCAACAGACCCGTCGCCATCGTCGCGTTGAGTGGCACATCCATCGGCGTATCGTAATTGTCGTCAATCGCGAGCGGCGGGATATTCCCGCCTCCCCCTACATCGATATTCACCATCCCCTGGTCAGATGCACCGTGTTCGTCAGTCACCTCATAGGTGAAACTGTCGGGGCCAACGTATGCAGTAAACGGTGTGTAGGTAAATGAACCATCGCCGCTCAGGGTTAGCGATCCATTTGCTGGTCCAGCCATGGGGGTTGTCGTCACGTTCAGGAGGTCGCCGTCGGGATCACTGTCATTCTGCAACACGCCGGCCGCGGGGGTAATTGCCAAGGGAACATCCATCGATGTGTTGTAATTGTCGTCAACCGCTGTTGGTGCCAGGTTCGTCTCTACCATAATGTCTACGGTTCCCTGCGACGAGCCGCCCTGACCGTCCGTGACATTGTAGATGAAACTGTCTGGTCCAACGTAGGACGCGAAAGGCGTGTAGGTAAAGGATCCATCTGAATTCAAGGTTAGAGAGCCATGACTCGGACCGCTTACCGCTACGGGTGTCACCAGCAAAGTGCCCCCATCAGAATCGAAGTCATTGAGAAGAACACCGGTTGCCACTGTAGTGGTGAGGGGAACGTCTTCATCAGTATCGTAAGAGTCGCTGTTTACGGTAGGCGGCACATTGTCAGGCGCCGTCACTGCTATGTTTACGGTAGCCTGTGCTGACCCCCCTGTCCATCCGTTACGTCATAGACAAAACTGTCCGGCCCAACGTAGGACGCAAAGGGCGTGTAGGTGAATGAACCATCGCTATTCAATGTGAGCGAGCCATGTGCCGGATCGCTTACCGGGGCCTCCGTGACCAGCAATGTTCCGCCGTCGGCATCGCTGTCGTTCAGCAATACACCGGTCGCCGTGGTCACCATCAAAGGAACATCTTCAGGGGTGCTGTAATTGTCGTCGATGGCCGATGGCGGCAGATTGCCGGTCACTACATGCAGAGAGAATGTATCCGATATGCTCAAGGTGCCAAGATCCGTCGCGGTCACCGTCACCACATAGGGACTGCCGGATAGGTCAGCAGTCGTCGGGGTGCCGCTTACATTGCCGCTTCCATCCACAGTTAACCAAGCAGCACCCGACACGGTGTATGTGAGAATGTCTCCAGGATTCGGGTCCGAGAAGAAGGTCGACAGAGATAGGTTAAAGGGCGTATTGACCGATGAATTCTGAGGGTCCGGCGTGATGGGTAACACCAATGTGGGTGGCGTATTCCCACTGGCCACCGACAATATGAAGTCAGCCGATACCGTGCCGCCACGACCATCGGATGCGGTCGCGGTCACGAAATGGTCGCCAACGTCCTCTGCCGTCGGAGTGCCCTGAATACTGTCTGTTGACGGTTCGAAGAAAAGACTGGACGGTAATCCGCTCACAGCGATGCTCAACTCATCCAGGTCTGGGTCACTGAATGTCCCCGCAATCGATTGGAAGTGCGGTATACCCTCTGTCGCCGAATCGTCTGCAATCGGCACCAGCAGGATGGGTGCTGTATTGGGCCCTCCTCCCGCCGACACCACATCAAGGAAGAAGTCATCGAACGCCGATCCACCACGGCCATCCGATGTGGTCACTGTCACTGAATGTAAGCCTACATCCGTTGCAGCCGGAGTGCCGTTAATACTGTTGGTCTCTTGATTGAAGAACAAACCGGCAGGCAGACCGCTCACGCCGTAGGACAGCAAATCACCGTCCGGGTCCAAAAAGGTGCCATCCAGGGAAATAAAGATCGGTTCATTCTCGATGACCACCTTATTCCGTAGCGGGAACTGCAGGAATGGATCACTGTTACCGACGGCCTCTTCCGGGGAAAGTACATTCAGGAAGAACTCCTCAGAAGCCACCCCTCCGCGCCCATCGAATGCGGTCACCTCTACCACATAGGATCCGAGATCGAAGGCTGTCGGCGTCCCGATTACCGTGTTGGTATCCTGATCCAGAAACAGACTCGTGGGCAGGCCGCTCACTTCGTAGATCAGAGGATCGCCATCGGGATCCACGAAGATGCCTTCGAGGGATTCAAAGACCGGTTCATTCTCGAAGACCACAGCGTCGGACACCGGGGATTGAAGCACGGGGGGATTGTTACCAACAGAAGCGGTCGCGGACCGCACATCCAGGAAGAAGTCGTCAGAGGCCGTCCCTCCCCGTCCGTCGGATGCGGTCACCTCTATGGCATAGGAGCCGAGATCGAATTCTGTCGGTGTCCCCACAATCGCATTGACGGCCGGATCCAAGAACAGACTGGTGGGCAGCCCGCTGATTGCATAGGTGAGGGGATCGCCGTCAGGGTCGGAGAAAACTCCATCCAACGGCAACGAAAAGCTCTCATCTTCACGAGCCACTTCATCTAAGAGGGGCGTCTGCAGGAAGGGGAAACTGTTGCCGACTCCTGCAGTGGGGGACAGCACATTCAGGAAGAAGTCGTCAGAGGCCGTCCCTCCTCTGCCGTCAGACGCAGTCACCTCGATCACATAGGATCCAAGATCGAGTCCCGTCGGTGTCCCCACAATAGTGTTGCTGGCCTCATCCAGAAACAGGCTGTTGGGTAGACCGCTCACTGCATAGCTGAGATGATCCCCATCAGGATCTGCAAAGATACCCGTAAGGGGCACAGACACGGTATCATTCTCAAATGCAACTGCGTCGTACAACGGAAATCTAAGCTCCGGAGGACTGTTACCGATACCAGCGCTTGGCGATAACACATCCAGCAGGAAATCGTCAAAGGCGACCCCTCCCCGGCCGTCGAAGGCTGTGACCTCTATGACATAGGATCCTAGGTCGAAATCTGTGGGCGTACCAACAATCGTGTTGGTTGCAGAATCCAGAAACAGACTGGTAGGCAGACCACTGACTGCGTGAGTGAGCAGATCACCGTCCGGGTCCACAAAGACACCATCTAGGGAAAGTAATACGGTCTCATCTTCAAACACCACTTCGTCAAACAGCGGCGATTGCAGCTGGGGGAAACTGTTGCCGATGCCGGCGCCGGGGGGAAGAACATCCAGGAAGAAATCGTCTGCAGCCGCCCCGCCGCGTCCATCGAAAGCTGTCACCGTCACCGTATAGGATCCCACATCCACATCTGTGGGCGTTCCCACGATGCTCTGGGAGATGGGATCGAAGAACAAACTCGTCGGTAATCCACTGATGCCAAAGGTCAGTTGGTCACCATTCGGATCATCGAAAGTGCCGCTCAAAGGCAGAGAGAACTCAACCCCCTGCTGCGCCGTCTGATCGAATACCGGTACCGACAGAAACGGACTGTCGTTACCGAAACTGGCATCCCTGCTCACGACATCGAGGAAGAATTCATCGAATGCGGATCCGCCACGGCCATCAAATGCGGTTACCGTCACAACATACGAGCCCACATCTAGTGTGGTGGGAGATCCGATTATGCTGTTGGTATGTGGGTCAAAGAATAAGCTGGTGGGCAGACCACGCACTCCAATCGTGAGTACATCGGAATCGGGATCGTCGAACGTGCCCGAGAGCGACAGAAAGAACTCGTCGTCCTCCTTGACCACCTGGTCAAATACCGGAATTGACAGAAACGGCCGGCTATTGCCGTCCGTTGCGCCCATCTCAACTACATTCAGGAAAAACTCATCGAAAGCGGCGCCGCCATGACCGTCCGACACTGTCACCGAAACGGTATAGGATCCAACATCCAGCATAGTTGGCGTGCCTACAATGCTGTTCGCCGCAGCATCGAAGAACAAACTGGTAGGCAGGCCGGTGATCGCGAAGGTGAGGTGATCGGAATCGGGATCTTTGAACGAATCGGAAAGCTGTAGCGAGAACAGGTCACCTTCACTCACCAACTGATCGAAGACCGGCATGACCAACACCGGTGCCCTGTTGGACGATTCGGCGTCAGCAGATATGATATCCAGGTAGAATTCATCAGTGACCAGGCCACCATGCCCGTCCGACGCGATTACCGTAACCGAATGCAGGCCCACAGCAGCGGCAGTGGGCGTGCCAACTATACTCCTGCTGGCCGGATCGAAGCTCAAATCAACTGGTAAGCCGCTTACCGTAAACGACAACTGGTCGCCATCGGTATCTTCAAAAGTCCCTGCGGGTATCTCAAACACAAAAGGAGTATTCTCGATGGCCTGTTGGTCGAAGATCGGCAACGTCAGTACGGGCGCGACATTGTCCGTACCCAACTCACCCAGGATGTCGATGACATCCAGCACGAACTCGTCAGAGGCAGTTGCGCCGCTGGCATCGAATGCCGTTACTATCAGCGTATGCAGCCCCGCATCCTCTACGGTCGGGGTGCCGTTGATGCTGTTGTCGGCCGAGCTAAAGAATAGATTTGGTGGCAGACCGCCAACGTCAAATGAAAGGGGCTCGCCGTCCGCGTCGCTGAACGTCTGAGTCGGCACGACAAAACTGAACGCCTGGTCGACAAGTGCGGTCTGGTTGAAAATGGGAGCGGCAAGGACAGGGGGAATATTGCCCTCTGCATCTGCGCTGCTGCCGAGTACATTCAATGTGAATTCGGATGTAGCGACGGCGCCAAAGGGGTCTGTCGCAGTTACCACCACGGTATGAACACCCACCGCATCCTCCGTTGGCGAACCGAGAATGGTCTCGGTCTCGGCATCGAAGAACAGTCCGGCGGGCACGTCACTCGCCGAGAAGCTCAGGAAATCGCCATCGGGATCAGTAAAGGCTCTTGAAGGCAGGGACAGTCCGTAGGGATTACCCACCACTGCAATCTGGTCACTGATGGGCAGGGCAGGTTCCGGTGCGTTGTTCCCGATTAGTAGTTCCTCTTCGCCACCACCAGCAGGAATTCTCTCTGCCCCGGATTCCTGCCCGGTGGGATCAGCAAGATCCTGGGCAAAAGAGTCGGCCGGAGTATCATCTGCATCCAGTTGTGATCAGGTGCCGGAATCGCTAAACGGGCTATCGGCATCTGCTACGTCGACGGCGGCGAACGGATCCTGCGCAGGCTCGGGTCCCTCAGCGGCTACATCACCTGCCTCTGTGGCATCGTCGGCATCAGCGTCCGCACGTGCCGGTTCGAACGGCGCCGGCTCTCCTGGAGCCTCGTCGATGGCGGCAACGGCCTCTGGCGTCCCATCCGGAGATAGCTCCGCTGCCACCCCTTCATCTACCTGTGCCGCCAGATCTGCCGGGGTATCTGCTTCAAGCTGAGCTTGCGCGTCTGCTTCAGCTTCCTCCTGCACCTGTGCATCGATCTCTTGCCGGGCTTGTTCGTCTGCCTGTGCTTGTGCGTCTGCCTCTGCCTGCGCTCGTGCGTCTACCTCTGCCTGCGCTTGT
>CEPV01093962.1_pt1 | contig 11393 bp, 10 predicted proteins | sample 530451 | NCBI WGS metagenome assembly CEPV01 (sample SAMEA2620097, study PRJEB7988) | marine metagenome | isolation source: saline water (ENVO:00002010), including | reverse complement strand
GAGTTGAGATACCCTTTGCCAAAGGGTTAAGCGGCTGGAGCGATGCCGACGCTTTAACCCATGCCATCATTGACGCCCTACTCGGTGCCGCTAACCTAGGCGACATCGGTCAGCATTTTCCACCGGGTAAATCAGAATACCAGGATATTTCCAGTCTCATTTTACTTAGTCGAATAAAAAACAGACTAAAAGAAAAAGGCTGGGCAGTCGGCAATATCGATGCCACCATCGTCGCCGAACAGCCAAAACTTAGTAATTTTATTGAGCCAATACGAGCACGCATCAGTCAGGGACTAGACATTCCACCCATTAAAGTAAGTATCAAGGCGAAAACAACTAACCATTTAGGCCTGATCGGGCGAGGAGAAGGTATTGCCGCCTATGCCATTGCTCTAATTGAAGCCGAAGACTCTTCGAGGTGAAAAAGTGAAGGTTTTTAATACTCTTTCCGGACAAAAAGAGGACTTCCTACCCCACGGTGATGAGGTCAAGATGTATGTTTGCGGGGTCACCCCGTACAGTGATGCCCACCTAGGCCACGCCATGAGCTATATCTACTTTGATGCTATCCAGCGTTATCTCCAATTTCACGGCTATCGGGTGAAGTATGTGCAGAATATTACTGATATTGACGACAAAATTATCGACAGGGCGGCTCGGTTGGGTGTTCCCGCCCGCGAACTAGCCGAGCAATATATCAACGGTTACTTTGACGACATGGATGCCCTGAATATCCGCCGGGCGGACATTTACCCCAGGGCCACGGAAGAGATACCCGAAATGCTTAAAATTATACAAAATCTGGTGACCAAAGGTTATGCTTACCCGGCGCATGGTAGTATCTATTTCCGGGTCAAGAATGTCCCCGATTACGGAAAACTTTCCAATCGTACTCTCGATTCGATGATGGCCAGAGTCCGGATCGAGCCCGGAGACGAGAAGGAAAATCCGATGGATTTTGTCCTGTGGAAAGCAACCAAGCCAAACGAGCCTTCGTGGGATAGTCCTTGGGGACCAGGACGGCCAGGCTGGCATATCGAATGCAGCGCCATGTCGGTAAAATATCTGGGTGAGACCATCGACATCCATGGCGGTGGACAGGACCTAATTTTCCCACATCACGAGAATGAAATAGCACAATCGGAGAGCTTCACCGGGAAAAAACCCTTCGTCAAATACTGGCTCCACAATGGATTACTCCAGCTCGACGAAGAGAAAATGAGCAAATCGCTGGGCAATCTAGTAACCATCAAAGAAGCCCTCAAAAAATATAGGGCCGATACCATCCGAATTTTTATTCTGCATTCTCACTACCGCACACCACTTACTTATGATGAAGGGACCTTAGAGGCTTCGGGCGTGGCACTCAGAGCTTTTAGTGACGCTAAATGGAAATTAAGCGAACCCTATGCTGAGATAAACCGTTCGATCTCAGAAGCTCAAGGTACCAAGACTGATGGGACTACCCCCGCTAATAAGTACCGTGACCGCTTTATTTCAGCTATGGACAATGATTTCAATACACCACAGGCAATCGCCGTACTTTTCGACTTAGCTCAAGACATCAATCGCGCTGTTAACCTTAACCACGCGGGTAAAATTATCGAACATCGCAACATATTCATAGAGTTGGCCGGTATACTTGGTCTAGTTCTTCCTGAGCCAGAAAGAGAGTCGCTAACTCTTGATATCAAGGAACTTGCCGAAATCAAAGGATTAACGATAGCGCAAATCAAAAGAGAGAACTTAGAGTACCTTCTCGAGAAAGTAACTACTAACCACAATGTTGAAAATACCGAAGGACACATAAACTACCTCAAAGAATTAAGGGATGCCTTACGCAAAGATAAAAAGTTCAAACTTGCAGATGAAATACGGACTAGACTGTATGGAGCTGGCATCGTCCTTGAGGATACCCCGAAGGGAACAGTGCCGAAGAGAAAACAGTGAACCGTAAACTTCAATAACGACACTGACGATATTTGAATTGAAAGTGGAAGAGAATGAGCAAATACCAGGGAAAAATTTAATGCATCAGGTCACTATCTACCCCCACAACTCCGTCACTGTGGAATAGAACCGAACGGTGGCAAGTCATCTATGGAAACCCCTTTGTAACGGTAGAGTAGTGGAGGTCGATAGTAATAGAACTCTGCAAAGTAACAAAGATGAGATCAGAAACCGATGCTAAAAACAGCGACTGAAAAATTTAATCAAGAATACCAAGAAGTAGTTAAGGTGTTAAAAAAAAGTTTTAGCGATATGAAAGCAGGAGACAAAATGTTGATTTCGTCTCCAAAATCAATCGCTAGTTATATTTATAAAATCCCTTATGGTGAACAAAAAACAATAAAACAAATGCGCCATGAGCTTGCGTTGAGTTCCCATGCTCACAATACCTGCCCGTTAACCACGGGTATTTTTTTGAGAGTCGCAATAGAGGCATCTCTAGAGGGTTACCAAAGTATCGAGGGAAACACCTTGCCTTTTTGGAGATTGTTCGATGAGAAATACCCCCTTGTAAAAAAATTAGGCATTGATTCAAATTTTATACAAACAAAGAGGAAAGACGAAAATCTCGTGCCCCCAAGTCAGTGATATCGCTGCCGGTAATGTGGGTAAGTTTGGTTGTATGAGAGCAGTCAACAGCGATATGACGAGCTTTATTCCATCGTAAATAAAAAAGGCACGGGCTAGTATCGTTGGCCCGTGCCTTTTTACGTATTCTAACTAGTTCAACCCAGGTTTAGTTTTACGGTAGCAATCGCTACAGTACACCGGACGATCACCGCGTGGTTCGAATGGCACTTCAGTTTCTTTACCGCATGTCGCACATACTACCGGAAACATCTGACGTCGAAAACCGGAGCCGTAGTTAGAGTCAGCTCCGATACGCTGCGCTTTTCTCGCCTGACGACACGGCGGACAACGCTTTGGCTCGTTGGTGTAACCCCTTGAGGCAAAGAGTTCCTGTTCTTCAGCAGTGAAGATAAAGGTAATTCCGCAGTCGGCGCACTGGAGTGACTTTTCCTCATAACTCATTGGATGGCCTCCTCTTTTTAGATTTTAGTTAGATCTGGTCATCCAATGCTTAAATAATTTACGGTTGGTCGAAGCTACGATAACCTAAACCAAAACTAATTCAGCCAATCATACACCAAGTAAACATTCTTTGCAAGAGTCCGTAAGGATCACTCAGACTAATTACAAAAGTTGTTACGGGACGAAAGAAATACTATAATCGAGATGTAAATATACAGAATTGACATCACTAGCACGAGTAATCTTGGGATGATTAAAATATTATCGCAGGAGCTGTCCATTAAAACAGATCCTTAATTAGTGGGTGCCTATTCCCCGATAATAAGACGGGCAAAAGGAGGTCAATCGGTGTCAGAACTGAGAGAGCAGTTACAGGACTTACGGGTGAGGATTTCTTCAGTAATGGTGCGTCTTTGACATCACGGCTCGGGAAGAAGAAATTACTAAATTAGAGAACCGGTCAGTTCAACCCAATTTTTGGGTGGACCCTACCGAAGCCCAAAATACGATGCGGCGGTTAGCTGAGGTAAGGAAGTTGGTGGGGAAGTGGCGCAACCTAGAAAGTAAAATAGCCGAAATTACCGAGGATTTAATACTGGCCGAAGAGGAGCCATCCCTAATTACCGAGATTAAACCCAGAATCACCGAGTCCGCCACTCATCTTGATGAGATGGAGCTGGAGATAGCTTTTAGCGGTGAGTATGATGATCGGGACGCTCTCCTCTCCATTCACGCTGGTGCCGGTGGTACCGAATCTCAGGACTGGGCGGAGATGCTATTAAGAATGTATCTACACTGGGCAGAACGACGCGGTTATCAATCAGAGATACTAGAGACCACTCCCGGGGAAGAAACCGGACTAAAGAGCGTAACTATTGAAGTGAGCGGTGACTATGCCTTTGGCTACCTAAAGTCGGAGCACGGTGTCCATCGGCTGGTACGTCTCTCTCCCTTTGATTCTGACCATGCCCGGCATACCTCCTTTGCCCTAGTTGAGATCATGCCGGAGGCTGAAGATGATATGGCTGTCCAGATAAGGACGGAGGACCTTAAGATGGACATGTTTCGTTCAAGCGGCGCCGGCGGTCAGAATGTCCAGAAGACGAGCACGGCAGTGAGGTTGACCCATCTACCCACTGGACTAACGGTCACCTGCCAGAACGAACGCTCCCAGTACCAGAACAGAGAAATTGCCCTGAAGATTCTTCAGGCTCGTCTCCTTGAGGCGGAAGTAGCCAGAAAAGCCGAGGAAAGAGCTAAGCTAAAAGGTAAACGGGTTGAAGCCGGCTGGGGTAACCAAGTCAGAAGTTATGTGCTTCACCCATATAAAATGGTCAAGGACCACCGCACTGATTATCAAACCGGTAATACTGAAGCAGTTCTCAGTGGGGAATTAGATGGCTTTATTACCGCTTATCTCAGATCATTGGTCGGTAAAGAGAAAGGATGATAAGAAAAACCATTATTCTGACCCTGACCATTTGTCTCTCCCTCGTTCTATTTTTCCCGAGCTCAATCCAAGCTCAGAACGCACTAAACATCATCAGAAACACGACCTCTACCGAATTTCCGGATGGGCTTCACTTCAATCTGTCTGCACAGAGTAGAGTCAACATTACCGATGTTCGCCTGCACTATACTGTCGACCATACCAGTTTCGCCGAGGTAACCAGCGAGGTTTTCATCGAGTTTATTCCTGATACCACTATCGAGGTTGAATGGACATGGGATATGAGGAAAACCGGAGGGCTACCGCCGGGGACAACGGTGGAATACTGGTGGACAATAACCAATGATCAGAGCGACAGGGCGATCACTGCCCCGATCAAAGTCAGTTTTGATGATAATCGCTATACCTGGCAAAATTTGACTGAGGACGAAATAAGCATATATTGGTACCATGGGGAAAAATCTGTAGCTGAAGAGACGATGGTGGCCGCCCGGCAAGCGCTAACCCAACTAGCTAAAGACACCGGTGCTGAATTGAAGAAGGCGGCTAAAATCTATCTCTATGCCAATACGCGGGATTTACAAGGGGCAATGATTTACCCCCGGGAATGGACTGGGGGAACAGCCTTTACCAGTTTCGGTACTATTACTATCGGACTAGTGCCATCTCGCCCTGACTCGATAAAGCGGGCGATTGCCCATGAACTAACACATCTCGTCATTGCCCAAGTAACTTTTAATCCCTACAATGAGCTACCAACCTGGCTGAATGAAGGTTTAGCCATGTATAACGAAGGGCCACTTGAAGCCGAATTTACTAATCTACTCAAGAAAGCCATCGCCAAAAACAGTCTGATTTCAGTACGCAGCCTATCCAGTCCTTTTTCCGCTTATGCCGAAAGTGCCATGCAAGCCTATGCCCAAAGTCAAAATTTAGTTGAATTTCTCATCAAGAATTACGGCCAGACCAAGATGTTTCAGCTGTTAAACATCTTTCATGAAGGTAGTAGCTATAATGACGCCTTGATTAAGGTTTACGGTTTTGATATGGATGGTCTGGACACCTTATGGAGCGACTATACCATTAAGAAATTCCGTGAAACGGGAGTGACCACAGCTATGATATTACCATCGATAGCTAGAAACATTATCCGGCAGGCTAGTGAGCTTTTATCGAATGTACTTTCAGCCGCTCCAAGTTAGGTGTTGAGGTGAGATTAGTGAAAAACCATCCGCCATTCGTGATTTACCTCTATGATCAAAAAAACTAAACAGGAAACCAACAATAACTTTGACTAGAATAAATATAATTACCGAAGAAAATAGAGGACAAATTAAGAGCCCCCCCTCGGTAATTAGCGTAATTTTCTCCTCTTTATGAGTAAGGAAGACTACAACCTACCAGTGCTTCGACTGATCAACGAAACTATAGGCACAGTTTGTGGTATAATACTACGAGTACCTGTACCCTGTGGCAGGTGCTGAGGGACATTGGAATGCAAATAACATGGGTATGGGTCATTGCTACCCTATTTATAGGAATTTCGTTTACTCTTGTATATCTGCGTCGAATACTGAGGGGTGATGACACGCAAATACCATGGGGTATTGCCATCCTACTCATAGGGATTTCGCTCATTCTTGGGGTTTACGTTAGTCAAACAACCACACCTACAACATCAGAAACGTCACTCGAACCACCAGCAGTGTCACCAACAACACCAATACCAACAACAACAACACCAACACCACCAACAACAACGCCACCACCAACAACAACGCCACCACCAACAGTACCACCCACACTAACCCCAGCGATGACTGAGGCAAAGGCTCATTTTGAACTAGGTAATACCTATCTGGAAGAAGAGCAATGGGATAGGGCAATTATCGAATATACAAAAGCCATCGAGCTTGGTTCTAGAGACTACGAAGGGTTAGCCAAGGCTTACTTCGGCCTTGGTTATAGTAATTTCAAAGCTGGGCAGATTGATGAAGCCCTCGTAGATTTCACAAGGGCTATTCTACTCGACCCAAATACGGCTAATTACTATTACTATCGGGGAGAGGCTTACTACCAACTAGCTGCTTCTTATAATAACACCGGGCAAAACCCTGAGAAAATAGAGGGTAACAATAAAGCCATTAAGGATTATACTGAGGCTATAGAACTTGGTTTCGAGGATGCTGAAATTTACAACAGACGAGGAAATTGTTATGCCGCTAATGGAAATTATTACAGTGCTTTAGCTGATTACAAGAAAGCCCTCACATTAGCAGAGAACGAGCGGACGAAGGAACAAATCCTAGCATCTATCAAGCAACTTGAAGATCAGCGAATGATTGAAGATCTAGCGTATATCGAAGCTCTTGTTTTCCCTACTGTGTTCCACGACACAAGGGGAGTCGCTATCAGCGTAGCCTACTATAATTCTAAGGGGCAACCGATTAATTTCAGCGGTGTGCCCATTGAAGTAACCATTGAATTTTATTGGCATGTAAATCTCCCACCAGTCTATCAGAAGCAGGTCACAATGGACCGGGTAGATGGTCTTTTTAGGGAGGTATTGAGAATACCTTTCAATAATATACGGGAAAGGCCCAGTGACGTTACTGGAGGACCATTATTGATTTTGACCGTAAATACACCTAACCAAGGAATATTTGAAGCCATAGACACAAGCCCAGAGCTTATTTGGCCCTAGGACTAAACCCACCAAAATAGAAGCCGTCTAAAGCGATTAGTAGGGTCATTTGCACTCAAACTTCTGCCAGTAAGCATAAACGGATGGTTTATGGTATGTTATCAATAATTATCTGGTAGTTACGCTAAATATTGAAGAAAATCTTTTTTGTCCTTCTTCCCGCTCTGTTATCAGCTAACCTTTTGCTGGCTAGTTGTCTGCCGTCGCAAGGAAACACACTAAATCTCTATGGCATTGACCCAATAACACTCGACCCGGCGATTGCTGGCGATGCGACTTCCCACGAATATATCGTACAACTATTCAGCGGACTAGTTTATCTCGACGATAACCTGATGCCGACGCCCGATATCGCCCAACGATGGGATATTAGTCAGGACGGGCGAACCTATACCTTCTATTTACGGCACGACGTTAAGTTTCATAATGGCCAGACGGTCAAAGCCCGTGATTTTAAGTATTCATGGGAACGAGCGGCGGCTCCAGCCACCGGTTCGTTGACGGCGCCAACTTATCTCGGCGATATCGTTGGTGTCAATGAGATGCTCGCTGGGCAAACCAAGGAGATTAGTGGTGTCAAGGTTATTGATGATTATACCCTTCAAGTCACTATTGATGCTCCAAAATCTTATTTCCTGGCCAAACTGACTTATCCCACGACTTTTGTCATCGATAGCGCCAATGTGAAATCTGGTAGCCAGTGGTGGAGCCGCCCCAATGGCACCGGCCCCTTTAGATTAAAGCAGTGGACAGGAACTAATCAACTCGTCCTAGAGAGGAATTCGCTTTATTATGGAAAGTTAGCTGATGTTGGTTTGGTCGTCTTTCAGCTATACGGCGGCATCCCGATGAACCTGTACGAAACAGGTAAAATCGATATCACCGGTGTCTCCTCTATCTATATTGACCAAGTCACCGATAAGACTGGCCCCTTTTACCAGGAACTAACGATAGCACCTGAATTAAGCTTCCGCTACATCGGCTTTAATATGACCAAGCCGCCGTTTGACGATGTTAAGATTCGCCGTGCTTTCTCGCAAGCGATAGACAAAGATAAATTGGTTTCTCTGGTCTTCCGTGACATGATGCAGCGGGCCGACGGCATCTTGCCACCGGGAATGCCCGGTTACAATACTGGTTTGTCCGGTCTGAGTTTCGATATCGATCAGGCGAAGCAATTAATTAAAGAATCCAAGTACGGCGACATAAAGAATTTACCGCCAGTTACGATTACCACCGCCGGCCGGGGTGGCTCAATATCTCGTGACCTAGAGGCAATCATTTACCAGTGGCAAGAGAATCTGGGAGTAACGGTCAAGGTCAGACAACTAGAGCCAGAGAGATTTATCTATAACCTTAAGGAAGAGAAGGATGAGATGTTTGATTTGGGTTGGGTTGCTGATTATCCGCACCCGCAGAGTTTCCTGGATATTCTCTTCCGCAGCGGAGTACAAAATAACTATGGCGAATACAGCAATGCTGAGGTAGATACTCTACTGGGGAAAGCGCGTACCGAACCAGATATAAAGCTCAGCCTGGCTTTATATCGACAGGTTGAACAAAAACTAGTCGAAGATGCGGCGATTCTTCCTTTGTGGTTCGGCAAGAATTTTATTCTGGTTAAGCCCTATGTGGCAGGGTACAAGTTGAACCCGCTAGGCTACGCCCGTTTGAATCTGGTATCGATAGTACCGCATTAAACGGCGGAGATCATTCAGCTGCGGCGTAACAATCTCCGCCTAACATATTCTAAGATTACTTCTTCTCAAGCAAAAACTCGAGGGCTACCTCCCCCATGATCCACTTTATCTACCAGCCACTACTCGGCAAGGAATTATTTCTTGCTACCGACCAAATATGTTACCTTTTGAACCAATCATAAATTTCTCTCGGTTTTTAAAACAAGGCAATCTTCTACTGAATCAAATGTACCCATGCTATTTGTCTTGGTTTGAGTCAATTCAGTGATTGGTCTATAATCACTTTGATGGAAGGCACACAAGCAAAGAACACTGATGATACCAAACAGAGTTGGGAAGATATCTACCAGAGAAGTCCACTAGAAGAATTACCCTGGGAGGAGAATAGACCGACAGCAGAATTAGTGGCGCTAATTGAGTCAGGGGTAATACAGAAAGGGACAGTACTAGATGTCGGCTGCGGCTCAGGTAACAACGTAATTTACCTTGCCACGCAAGGTTTCGTATGCCACGGAATCGATATAGCACCAACGGCAATCACCTATGCCCGACAAAAAGCGTCAAAGGAAGGGGTAGGGTGCGAACTAATAACAGGGAACATCTTACAACTTCCCTACACGGATAACACATTCACCCTGGTTTTTGACCGCGGCTGTTTTCACAGTATTCCGCCACCGGACCGGCAGACTTATATTCGAAGCACCTATAGAGTGTTGAAACCATCTGGTAAATACCAGCTTATCTGTTTTAGCACCAAAGACCATAGGGATGGACCGCCTTATGCCTTCTCCCCAAAGGACATCCAGCATTACTTCTCCCCCCTCTTTAAAATTCACTACATTAAGGAACTTTCCCATATAAGAAACAATTCAAAATACTACTTCCTCTCCGTATTAATGGAAAAATTTCTGCACAATGAATATTCCGGACCCTCTCTAGCTTGACAGCCGACTAGTTATGGCATATAATCCCTGAAGATATGGTAAAGATTAGATTGCGCCGTGTCGGTGCGAAAAACCAACCGAGCTACCGGCTAGTGGCGGCTGATTCTCGTTCCCCACGCGACGGGGCTTTTATTAGTATTCTTGGCCACTATAATCCATTGACTGATCCCGAAACCGTAGTCATCGATGAAGAAAAAACACTTTACTGGCTCAGACAGGGTGCTCAACCAACGGCCACCACGGCTAGACTCCTAACTAAAGCTGGTATCTTGGGAAAGTCTAAAACAGTCAAGGAGAAAGCATGAAAGAACTAGTAGAGTACATCGCCAGATCAATCGTCAATGACCCGGACAAGGTGGTGGTTACTGAGGAAACAAACGAGCAAGGTACTACGCTCAAGTTGGAAGTAGCTGATGAAGATAAAGGGAGAGTCATCGGAAAACAGGGCCGCATCGCTGAAGCCATGCGTACTTTAGTCAGGGTGAAGGCCGCCAAAGACGGAACCCGCGCCACCATCGAAATTTTGTAAACGTAAGCTGAGCCATTCAAAAGACTAAGATGCTAAGAACATTAGCAACCACGGGGCTTATTTCTTTATTGCTTGTGATGTCTGTAGGTTGTACGTCATCTACTACTTCAACTTCCCCAGATGAAGTAGGAGCAACGCTTGATAGAATAATGGCTTCACCAAGCACAACCAGTCTTGCTGCAAATACAACCCGACAACTCAATATCAGCGCTGTATACGTCAAAGGTAGCGGGGGAGTCATGAAGGATGTCACTGATAACAGTACCTATGAAAGCAGCGACAGTACGATAACCGTAGTTAGTAAAGAAGGGATTCTTACAGGAATAGCTGCCGGTTCAGCTAACATCACCGTTTCTTTCACCGATGGAGAGGAAACCAGAACGATTGAGATTCCTGTCACCGTTCGACCACCGTCCCCGCGACAAGATGTTCGGGTGAGATAGGGTGATTCAATCCGATTGGTCGTAGGTTCAAACCCTACCGAGCCCACTTTTAAAGCTAATTATTCCAAAAATACGATTGACTCTTTCAAAAAGTCGTATTTCCTCTCTGAAGCCACAGAACCCTTGCAACTTCGCGAATTAATGTATATACTCCCAGGTACCAATGGGAGGAGGCATTTGGAATTACGACAGAAGTCCAACAATGAACTCCTCGCCTTGTACGAAGACGAGCCAACTTTTCGCCATCGCTCCGCCAAGGGCATCCATGAAGAGCGACGAATACTTAACCACTTCCATAGTTATTTAGGGAGATACCCCCCACCTACACCAGCATTAGCAAAGTCATTATAAGCGGTAATGGAGGTAGGATATGGCATCGAAGAGACTGTCGCTAGTTATCGCAGTGGAGGAAGGTATAGAGGAAGCGGTCGAAGAATGGCGATAATCAGACAACCGAGAAGGGGTAAAAGTGGCCAAGGCCAGTATGGCGAATATGGCTTTAAAGCTGAGGCAAAATCGAATAGTCCGGAACAAGAATGCAACAACAGAAGCCGAAAACTAAAAACTACGGATACAAGTGG
>CEPV01014654.1_pt1 | contig 11398 bp, 4 predicted proteins | sample 530451 | NCBI WGS metagenome assembly CEPV01 (sample SAMEA2620097, study PRJEB7988) | marine metagenome | isolation source: saline water (ENVO:00002010), including | reverse complement strand
GCTGATAAACTCATCTTCAGCCGGTCGAGAGTGTAGCGACTGAACCATTTATCCGATTTACCGGCCTTTGAGAAAGAGGTGTTGACGGTCACCTGACGACTCTTCGCGAGAACGCTGTCAGGCGGACTCTCATGCGCGAGAAGGATATCAGTGCCCGGGAGATACTTGGGGGTTGTCAGATTATTGGTGAAACTCATGCTCAGTGGCAATTGCAGCCCCCACGATTGCGGAAACAATTTGTTGATATTTAATCTTGTATCGAAGCGTAGCTTGCCGGCTGTACTTCCCGAACCGAGTCTCTCCTGCAGAACGTGAAAGTCGGCGTCCCGGCGCGTATAGGAGAGTGAGGCGTTTCCCACATCCGCTAACCCTAAAGAGGACTGAATCCGGATGGCGGTACCCTTGTCTTTTCTCACTTTGGAAAGCCTCAACTCGTCCAGCCAGATCTCGCCGCTCACATTCTCCGAGCGACTCTTATTCCTTACACCTACCACGAAATACTGAATACGGGAGAGCGCCGGGTTGCCGTGGATCAGATACTGCCTTAATGTATCGGAATCGTCAGTTTCAAAATAGTGTCGTTCATTGTCAGTCACAGTCAGATTCGGACCAGGCTCTTTCAGTTTCAGACCGGTGAGAAAATCGAGATCCACTTTGAGATAATTGCGTTTCTCCTGCTTGTCCCATCCTTCATAGACCGGCTGACTGATTTCGTAATAGTCATCGGCGCGTCCAAAACGGATGAGGAATTCAACATCGGAAGAGTCTTTCCAGGTGTGATCGCTGTTACCGTATGTAAAGAGCTTCAACTGTTTGTACATCAGATAGCTTTGCACCCGATTGCCCTGCAGTTCAATCAGGTTTTTCTGCGCCGCGGCCTCATGTCCCGGTTCAAGATCAGCGAATTTGAGGACGAGAGACTGTTCCTTCATCCTGATCTGGTTGATACGATCATATTCACCCTGAACGCCGATCTCTTCTACACTCTGTGCGTAGTCTAGATTGTCCTCTGTATTCACAACGGTTACGGCGAAGACGCTGTCGTCTCTTGTATATTCCTGACTCAAATCGCTCCTGACGCCAAGCTCTTGCCATTCATTGCCCACTATCTCTACCTTTGCTATTCTGACCACAGTTTCGTCTTGCACTCCGCTGAGGGAAAGCCGCATGAACTTAATGGTATCCCACGAAATGGCACCATTTTCTTTCGCCCGTCGGAACTCGTTCAGCGGTACGCGATACAGCCGCCATCCTGTCTCGGTTGTGCCGCCGTTGTAGCGCTCCCAATCCTCACTGTAGGGGTTGAGCTCAAATGAGGCGCTGAAATAGTCATCTTTACCGTCAAAGTTTCCGTCGCGGTTGATATCCTCAGTATCGGGATATCTGCCGCCCTCCAGAGGAACCTGACCTGAAACAGGATAGCCGTTCTGTTCAGTCCCATTGACTGAACGGTAAGGTTCAGGATTACCGGAGCGATCACCGGTGAGAGCCTGCTGTTCATCAAAGTCCCAATTATCGCCGTTCGGATCATCAAGATTGCGGTCAAATCCCGTGTAAAGTTTATCCTGCCAGTCAGGATTATCGACTACATTAGCATAGAGAGTATCCAGGCACCCGCCAAGGCCATTTTCGTAAGCATCTTCACAGCCGTCAAGACCCACATCCTCTTCCTTCTCCAGCAACGTGTTACCGGTAAGTAGACCTGCTTCCGGTTTGTCTTCGGTATCAAACATACCGTTACCATTCTGATCTTCACTGATGAACCCGAGATCAACACTCATCTTACCATCGATATCAGAAGCTGTCTTCAGCCAAATTTCAAAGAATTTGTTCTGGGACTGGTTATAATCGCTGGAATAGAGGCTTGCGGTTACGGAAGCCCAGTTCGAATCAGGATCTACAGTCCCCAAATGGGCCTCACGACGCGTATAGTTCATTGCAAGCACGTCCGTCATCTGATTCTGGGCAAAGGTGCTGGTCTGCTGGTTGGGCCAAATATCCTGCGTTCTTACTTGTGTCCACGGATTGTACCAGAACATATTCGCACGGTTTTCCTGTCTGAATCCCAGCGGCGTTGAAGATCGGTGCCAGAAGCGGCGCCTGACGGAAGGACTTGTGGTCCGCTTAGACCCTTCAAAGTCATCGATGTAGGCAACCCCGTCATCATCTCCCGTGGCCAGATTATCGACCGGATTGGGATTCGGCAAAACCTGAGCAAACTCACCCTCAATCTTGAAGGAGGACGGTTTGTTTGTCTCAATCAAAGGGAGTTTATCGAGGGCTCTGGTTGCAAAATCGACATCAGCTTCATAGCGACCGTTTAAATCCCAGATGAAATTCTTGGTCGGTTCATATCCAACTTCTATCTTTTCGTTAATCACCGACTGATCATAGAACAGAGCTGTACCGCCGATAAATGATCGCGGCCCCAAGTCCATCTGTGCCCGTGTTCCGATCATAGTTTTCTTGTCGAACGAAACAATCTCGTGTTTGTCAAAGAACACCTCGAGCTCAGCGTCAGGCTTCTCGTACTCATCGGTGAGGAAGGTGAGTGTTCCAGTGAAGTAGTCAATAATATAGTCTTTGTCGCGGGCCAGGAGCTGCTTGTTAAGATAAACTTCCTCACTCCCCTCCACCAGCATGAACCCGCCCAGACTGACCGTGGTACCCTTGTTCTGATATGAAATCTTAATATCAAACTTGGAACTGTTTCTTATCTTCTGTTCATTAAGACTGCGGTAGAGGTAGGCTGAATCAGGCAGGATTGATTCTAGCTGCGCGTTTCTGTTTCCTTCACCTCTGTACTGTTCCCCGGCGGCCAGACGGTCCATTTCAAACGGATGCAGCATAGGAAAGAATAGTTCACCAGTTGACATATTTATGATATTGGGATTTACCCTATCCACCAAATCATCGGCGATGTTAGCACCGTTCTCATTAAGACTGTCGAGACCAAAAAGATGAATAAACGTCAGGCCGCTGTTCTCATCACGTTCATTGTTCCCGAGCCGACCGTTCTTGTAAACAATCTGAAGCTCAAACCCTTCCGGTGTAATATTCGAAGCACCCATGTAGTAAACATTTTTGAACGCCAGCGGCCATGTAGGGTGACCCGGGTTCGGCGTCAGCGGTTTGATAAGTTTCAGATGGATGGTATCCCCCTCGGCAACCTCCGTACTCAGTTCACCAACAGATCGCAGACTTCCTTCCTCCCCTCTCTGAGCCAGTGTATAGGAAACTGCCAGAATCTCATTCTGGACCGGAGCTGTCAGACGGACAAACCCCAGATCTTCCGACACTACATAGTCCTGATTTCTTACCAAACGCTGGAAGAAGCTCCCCTCTGTCTCACCAGCGTGCGCCGGATTCTTCTCCTGCCATGTGCTGTCCGTTGAATCAATATAGGGATTTACGTAGGCGAATCCATACAATGTACCGGATCCGGCAGCGGCACCTACGGACTTGAAGATTTCAATTTCATCAATAACAACAGTGCCGATTCTGTGCTTGCCATCCTTAAGAGGATAAAAACTGGGGGCAAACAACGGGGTACCTTCAGCAGTATAGAGGGCGATTCCCTCATTGTCCACCACCAGTCCTCCATCCCTGAAAACCTTATCGATGAAGAAATACTGATTCTTACGCATCTGATAGTCGGGTATGGTCTGACCCTGTGTTTCTGCGCCTCCCATGATCTTCTGTTTCTCCTTCTTCGTCCTCTCAATAGAGGCGATAGCAGTAACATCAACAGGCCCTAGCCTTGAGATAGACTTCAATCCAAAGAGTCCCTGGTTGCTGCCGGAAAATGTTACGAACTGAGTAGAGGGCAGCGACAGGGCAATGTTCCCGGCCTCAATCTTCTGTACGATTTCATCCTCATGACCGGTATACTTGATCTTGATATTGTTCTCCCACTGGAAGTCACGCTCACTGTTGTAATCGAGGAGTACACTGACGCGTTCACCCACTTTACCTTCCACCATTACGTGCTGTGTCTCATCGAATTCGAAGTGGGTCGTCTGGGACTCGCGAAAGCTGGCGCGGGCCATCTCCTGATCTTGAAAAACAAGTTTACCCGATATACTGACGTTGCCCTTTACAGTGAGAGATGCCTGTCCAACACCGGTTTCCATCAAATCCAGCGTGATGGCACCTCCTCTTGCAGCCTTGGCCTGGGCAGTGGCGTCGCTCAATACGGCTCCCCTCTGACTATAGATATTTCTTATTCTGTTCCTCATCAGACGCTTACGAAAATACCATTCCATAGGTGCGGTGAAAGGAGTCTTCATATAGAGATCATCGGTGGCCTCATAAAAACTTATCCACCTGCCGTCGGATGAAATCTCCATCCATTCTTCAGACTCTTCAAACCGAACATCAATCAACCCTCTCAGCGAGGCGACAGAATCCATAGAGAACACAGATCTGAACGGTAGCGGATCGAATGGATTGACTACCCATTGTGAGACCAAATCAGGCGGCAGTCTTCGCTCGAAAAAGGTAGAGTCCTCCTGCTGTCCCCGGACTGGATTTACAAACACCAGCCAGAGGAACGGATAGAACAACGCTACTTGACGGACGCAACGGGACAATGAATCCCGCACATCCAGAACCCGTCTCATGGTCTAACTCCGATACGTATCGTCAGTACCCCCAAAAACGACTAAACTATCTTTTCCGGGGGTATCAAGCAGGTAGCAGTTGTTCTATATGAATTTCCTCTTTTCGGTGGAATTGAGGGAACCGTCCGTTAAGCCAGTCGTGACGTCAGTTCCCGGATTGCCTTACCTCGGTGACTATATTGATTCTTCTCATCTTTAGTGAGCTCCGCATATGTTTTGCCGAGCTGCGGAATATAGAAAACTGGATCATAACCAAAGCCTTGTTCGCCAGTGGGATTTTCCACAATTACTCCTTCTACGGAACCTTCCGCCGAGAGTTCCCTCTCCTTCTCGACGAAACAGGCCACTGTCCTGAAACGCGCGGACCGGCGCTCTGACGCTATTCCGTTCAAGCTTTGAATAAGTTTGTTCACGTTGTCCTCATAAGTGCAGCCGTCGCCGGCATAGCGGGCGGAATAGGCACCCGGCGCTCCATCCAGGGCATCTACCTCGAGACCTGTATCGTCCGCGATGACGGGCATGTTCGTCAGATTATGCACCTCTCTCGCTTTGATGAATGCGTTCTCCTCTAAAGTGACACCTGTCTCCTCAATCTCAGGAATCGTCCCATCTGCATCGAACTCGTTCAATGTTTCACCTTCAATTCCGCACTCCTCAAGGAGCGATTTGAGTTCCGCTCCTTTATCAACATTTCTCGTGGCAATAATAACCTTCATTCTCGCCTCTTGCAACCTGTTATGCGTTGCTCCATTTTTCAGGCCGGCAAACATAGAGATTCTGTTATCGACAGACAAGAAAAAAACATGCAGGCAATGTTAAGATAGCGGTTGCATTTCGAGGGGGATAAAGATAATTTCGATCCGCTTTTTGGCTCGGTAGCTCAGTCGGTAGAGCAGAGGACTGAAAATCCTTGTGTCGCTGGTTCGATTCCGGCCCGAGCCACTTTTATGAAGCCCCGAGTGATCTCGAGCTCAATCACACCGGGTTTTGCAGCGCTGCTGCCACAGTCTGGACAAGAATACGAATAGACTCACTCCGTCAGATGAAAGGGAGAACCCTCCCAAGTAATCTGTTGCCCGCCTAAGCATGTTCTCCTAATTTCCAACTAATATAAACCTTCACCAAATAGAACGAGATGAAATTACCCAAAACCGATAACGAGTCGAAACATTTTCACAATCATCAAAGACGAATCGCATGAGTCAAAGGAGATAACGATGAAGTCAAAACTTTTCTCATTGTTTCTTATCAGTCTAATGGGCGTAAGCCTTTTTGCCCAGGAGCGGGATAAATCCGTCTGGGCGGACGAGAATTTTTCCGGTCTGAAGATGCGAAGCATCGGTCCAGCGCTCATGGCCGGCAGGATCGCCGACATCGCCATTCACCCGGAGAACGACAACGTCTGGTACGTGGCGGTGGGCTCCGGCAACGTCTGGAAAACCGTAAACGCCGGCGTCACATGGAAACCAATATTTGACGATCAAGGCTCCTATTCCACCGGCTGTATTACAATCGATTCAAACAATCCGGACGTCATCTGGCTGGGAACGGGAGAAAACGTTGGCGGTCGTCACGTTGGGTACGGGGACGGCATCTACCGCAGCGACGACGGCGGCGGGAGCTGGACCAACATGGGTCTCAAGGATTCACAGCACATCTCAAGGATCGTCATCCATCCCGACAATTCTGACATCCTATGGGTAGCGGCGCAAGGTCCGCTATGGTCAGAAGGCGGTGAACGGGGCGTCTTCAAATCCACCAACGGCGGGACGAACTGGAAGCAGGTTCTGGGCGACAAGGAGTGGACCGGCGCAACAGAGATTGTCATTGATCCGCGCAACCCCGACAGGCTCTACGCTGCCACATGGCAGCGCCACAGAACCATCGCCGCCTATATGGGTGGCGGTCCGGGAACAGGACTCTACCGAAGCAGTGATGGTGGTGAAAGCTGGGAGAAACTGACAAAAGGTCTGCCCACATCAAACATGGGAAAGATCGGGCTCGCCACCTCTCCTCAGAAGCCTGACATCCTCTACGCCGCCATTGAGCTGGACAGGCGAACCGGTGCTGTCTACCGCTCCGCCGACCGGGGTTCCACCTGGGAAAAGCGATCAGACACAGTCTCCGGAGCCACGGGGCCGCACTACTATCAGGAGTTGTACGCTTCTCCGCATCAGTTCGATAGACTTTACCTCATGGATGTCCGCGTACAGATCTCCGACGACGGCGGCAAGACCTTCCGGCGCATGACGGAAGAACACAAGCATTCCGACAATCACGCCATCGCTTTCCGTTCTGACGACCCTGACTACCTCCTCGTCGGCACTGACGGCGGCATGTATGAGAGCTTCGATCTGGCACAGAACTGGCGCTTTATCGAAAATCTCCCCATCACACAATTCTATAAGGTGGCTGTGGATGACGCCGAACCGTTCTACAACATATACGGCGGCACACAGGACAACAGCACCGAAGGCGGCCCCTCGAGGACCGACAACACACAGGGAATTCAGAATTCCGACTGGAGAGTGGTTCTGGACTGGGACGGTCATCAGCCGGCCACCGAGCCGGGCAATCCTGACATCATGTATGGTCAGCGCCAGCAGGGAACACTGGCAAGGATCGATCTCACCACCGGCGAAGTGGTGGACATTGTGCCGCAGCCGAACGAGGGCGAGGACGCCGAACGCTTCAACTGGGACGCACCTATCCTGGTGAGCCCCCACTCCCCCACTCGAATCTACTTCGGTTCGCAGCGGCTGTGGCGGTCGGACAATCGCGGCGACAGCTGGACGGCAGTCTCCGGTGACTTGACGCGCAATGAAGAACGCTTCGCCCTCCCCATCATGGGTAGAACCCAAAGCTGGGACAACCCGTGGGACCTCTCCGCCATGTCAACTTACAACACCATCACTTCTATCGCCGAGTCGCCGGTGCAGGCGGGACTGATCATGATCGGCACCGATGACGGCTTGATCCAAGTGACCGAAAATGGCGGCAAGACGTGGAGAAAGATTGAAGTGGGGTCACTGCCAGGCGTTCCCAAGACAGCTTATGTGAACGACATCAAGGCTGATCTGTTCGACGCCGGCAAGGCTTACATCGCACTGGATAACCACAAGTACGGCGACTTCCAGCCGTATCTGCTCAAGACGACGAACCGGGGGAAAACGTGGCGCTCTATCGGGGGCAACATCCCGGACAGAACGCTGGTGTGGCGCATCGTACAGGATCACGTCAAGCCTGAGTTGCTGTTCGCCGGTACCGAATTCGGAATCTACTTTTCCACAAACGGAGGCGAGGTCTGGACCAAACTGACGGGCGGCGTGCCGGTCATCTCATTCCGCGATCTGGCTATCCAGCGCAAAGAAAACGATCTGGTAGGCGCTTCCTTCGGCCGCAGTTTCTACGTGCTGGACGATTACACCGCTCTGAGAGAAGTTACCAAAAATCAGATGGAGAAAGAAGCAACCCTCTTCCCCATCCGCAAAACGTGGTGGTATATCCCCCGCCCTCACCTTTCGTTCTATGCCGGAAAAGGCAGCCAGGGTGCGGGACATTTTGTGGCGCCCAATCCGCCTTTCGGGGCCGTCTTTACCTACTATCTGAAAGAGGATCTCAAGACGCTGAAGGACATCCGTAAGGAAAAAGAGAGAGAGCTGAATGAGAAAAAGAAAGATATGCCTTTCCCCGGCTGGGACGCCATTGAGGCTGAGCGGCGGCAAGAGACACCGAAGATCTGGATCTCCGTTGAGGACGGTCACGGCAACGTGGTGCGGCGGGTGCCCGGTCCCGCGAAAAAGGGATTCCACAGGGTAGCGTGGGACCTGAGATATCCGGCCGCCGACGCAATCGATCTCGATTCAGCAAACGACGAGCCCGGGAGCGGCTTCTTGGCACCGCCGGGAACCTACAGCGCCACCCTCTACAAGCAGGTAGACGGACAAGTGTCTCAACTCGCCGAATCGCAACAGTTCGAAGTGGTTCATTTGAGAGAAGGAGCGCTGCCGGGCTCACCGCCGGATGTGACGGCGGCCTTCTGGCGCGACTACGAAAACGCTACCCGTACCGCCTCGGCCCTCAGACTGACCCTCAGAAACGCGCTGACCAAAGTTGAAGCGATGAAACTGGCACTGGCTACATCCACCGCTGAAGCGGGAGTCCTTGATGAACGGCTTCACGATCTGCGGACGGAGCTGCTCGATCTGGACGAAAGACTGAGTGGAAACCGTTCGAAACAGCAGCCGGGTGAAAAGACAAGACCGACCATCGGTTACCGGCTGTTCGCCGTAGCTCGAGGCGTCGGTCAGTCCACCTACGGCCCCACCGAGACCAACAAGCGCAGCCTTGAGATCGCTGTCGATCAACTAACAGACGCGCAGACTAAACTGGAGTTGGCGAAGGCAAAGATGTCAGCGCTGGCACAAGACCTGCTGAACGCAGGTGCGCCGTGGATTGAGGGCGAAGCACTGCCGGAAAGATAGATTAAAGTGAAGAAACCTTTGTAGGTGATGAAAACCTTCGAGGTTTCAGAAACCTCGAAGGTTAACGCGAACCATCCTATTTCGAAGTTTACATTTCCCGACGGTGGTAAAGAGCATATACAGTTGGCAAGAATCGTGAAATATAATCAAATCATACTCACTCTCCTCGCGCTTTCCTGTGCCATCCTGACCATCCGTGCTGAGTACCTCGGCCCCGCAACCCACATCTATCTCTTTAAGCCTCTGACGATGGCGTTCATCATCCTGATGGCTGTGCGGGTACGTTTCAGTCACCCCTCAAGATATGCGGGATTCATCCTGGCGGGATTGATATTTTCTCTCGCCGGCGATGTATTTCTCATGCTGCCGTCGGATCAGTTTATTGCCGGTCTCGTCAGTTTCCTCATCACGCACCTCTTCTACATTGCCGCCTTTACAACGGACAAACGCATCAGAGTGTCCATGTCTATTCTACCGTTCATGATATATGGCGTTATTATGTATGCCGTCCTTTACCCCCATCTGGGTACCATGCGGCTGCCGGTGGCGGCTTACGTAGTTGTAATCCTCATCATGGGATGGCAGGCATGTGACAGATGGACCTTTTCAAGGGACACATTCACTCTCCTCGCTTTCCTTGGCGCTGTAGTGTTTATCTTCTCAGATTCGGTGCTGGCGCTGAATAAATTTCGCGAACATTTTGAGACAGCGAGAGCCTTGAACCTGAGTACGTATTTTACTGCACAGTGGATGATCGCTATATCGGTAAAACCGAAAGTTCATCTCTAATTACAGAAAACCTTCGAGGTTCTGCAATCCTCGAAGGTTGCTCCGGAAACTCCTGTCGGCGTTAAGTCAAATCCGATTAATCTGCCTCATGGATTTCCCTCGCTGCCCCCAGTCCGGAGACGAGGGCTCCCTGCATCCAGCCGTGATAGTCTGAGGCGTGCTCACCGGCAAAGTGGACGCGTCCTTCAGCCTTGCCGATGTGTGAACCCAGTTCCGCATCCTGCTCAGCAGTGGGGGACGCCCACGCGCCTCCGGACCACTTCTCCAGCACCCACGAATGCGACGTGCCGCCCTCCATATGATCATTCACATTGGGGAAAACGTCGTCCCATCGATCAAGCACGTGGCTGATCCGTTCTTCCTCGCTGAGCCGGTCAACCTCAACGGCACGGCTGTAGCGCAAATACGACATGATTATGCCGCGGGGTCCCTCCCGGTCCCACGTCGGCTGCCATATCTCTTCTGGCCAGTCGCTGTATCCCCAGCCGTTCAGCCCTTCGCTCTCCCAGAACCGGTTGGCGAACTGGATGAATACTCGGGTGGATGCGGCATAATTGTAGTTTCCACGCATGGCAGCTGTCTTTTCAGGTGAAAGCTGCGGGGTAAAGTAAATTTTTGACAATACCGGCAGCGGAACCGTGCAAAGGATTCTATCGGCACTGAAGCTGCTCCCGTCAGACACACTCACGGTGACACCGTTATCCGTCTGCTCGATCGTCTCGGCGGGCGTACTAAGATGAATCTGATCCGTGAGGGATTCGGCGAAGGCGTAAGGTAGCCTGTCCATTCCGTCACGAATCTTTACGTACTCCTTATGCAGCACCGATCCGGGCCACGGTCGGCCTTCGAGAAAATCGGCCGCCGGGATAAACGAGCGGTTTCCGTCTGACAGATCCACATACAGACCCGATGGGGGATAGAGCGGATCGAGCGTCAGGCCGAAGTGTTCGGCGTATCCGAGTGTCATGTCGTGATCCGGCGGGATGCGTGCTGCTCCGGCCTCGGCGTGATGTCCGTCGGCGAACGGCGTGCGCAAGGTGAGCACTCGCCCCCCCACGCGGTCTCTCGCTTCCAGAATTGTCACCTCATGCCCGGCCCGGGTCAGCTCGTAGCCGGCCACCAGTCCGGACATCCCCGCTCCTATAATGACGACCTTTTTCAGGGGGCGGTCTCCCGTGAGCATTCCCGGTGAGTCCTCTACCGTTTCGGAGTCGTGATCGTTATCCTCGCAAGAGACGGATGCGATACCGGCCGCAATCACTATGCTCCGGCACAGAAATTCGCGACGCGTCAGATCAGACATCTGCAGGAAAAAATGGAACTGCTCGTTTGGCTTTATTCAAATTCATAATGTTTCACAATTTGGCTCTATTAACGGGTAATAGGCAAATAATGCCGGTCAAACCCGATGGCGCCAAAAACACCGATACCGCCTATTATGCCAAAGCTTCGTCCTGAGCCTCCTTGACCCAAGAACAGGCTGGAAAACTCCTCGTCCTCTCC
>CEPV01042955.1_pt1 | contig 11426 bp, 10 predicted proteins | sample 530451 | NCBI WGS metagenome assembly CEPV01 (sample SAMEA2620097, study PRJEB7988) | marine metagenome | isolation source: saline water (ENVO:00002010), including | reverse complement strand
GCCCGCCGCACTTCAATATTAGCTTAGATGTCGTAGTAGAGAAAGAACTCGTGCGGATGCGGGCGGAGCCGGATCGCATCCACCTCATTCTCCCGCTTGCACGATAGCCACATGTCGATGGCGTCCTGGGTGAAGACGCCGCCCTTTTGCAGGAATTTATTGTCGGCTTCCAGGGCATCCAGAGCCTCATCCAGCGATGCGGGGGTCGATTCGACCGCCTTCGCTTCCTCGGGGGGCAAGTCGTAGAGGTCCTTGTCGATAGGCTCGCCCGGGTCGATCTTGTTTTCGATCCCATCGAGGCCGGCCATAAGGATGGCGGAGAAAGCCAAATACCCATTGGTGGACGGATCGGGGGGGCGGAATTCGACCCGCTTCGCCTTTGGATTGGCCGTATACATGGGAATCCGGCAACAGGCGGAGCGGTTGCGCTGCGAGTAGACGAGATTGATCGGCGCCTCGTAGCCGGGAACCAGGCGGCGGTAGGAATTGGTCGTCGGCGCGCAGATCGCCAGCAGCGCCGGCGCGTGCTTCAGCAGGCCGCCGACATAGAAGCGCCCGATCTCGCTCAAACCCGCATAATCGTCGGCGCCGAAGAACAAGGGCTTGTCTTTTTTCCAGAGGCTGGAGTGAACATGCATGCCCGAAGCGTTGTCCTCGAACAGGGGCTTGGGCATGAAAGTGGCGGTCATGCCGTAGGTCCTGGCCACGTTCTTGACCACGTACTTGTATTTCATCAGGCTGTCGCCCATTTGCGTGAGCGGGGCGAAGCGCATGTCGATCTCAGCCTGACCGGCGGTCGCCACTTCGTGGTGGTGGACCTCGATCTCGATGCCGATGTCCTCCATGATCATCACCATCTCGGATCGAAGGTCCTGCATGCTATCGGTCGGCGGGACGGGGAAGTACCCCTCCTTCGGGCGCGGCTTGTGGCCGAGGTTGGGATCCTGGTCGTCGCCGGTCGTCCAGTTCCCCTCGACCGAATCGATGTGATAGAAAGAATGGTTGGTGCCCTCGGCGTAGCGGATGTCGTTGAAGACGAAGAACTCCGCTTCAGGACCGAAATAGACGGTGTCGGCGATCTTCGTGCTCTTCAGGTAAGTTTCCGCCTTTTGCGCAATATAACGCGCGTCGCGGCTGTAGGTTTTTCCGGTAATGGGATCGCGCACATTGCAGATCAACACCAGCGTCGGTACCGCCGTGAACGGATCAAGAAACGCGGTCGCCGGGTCCGGGACAACCATCATGTCGCTTTCCTGGATCTCCTGGAAGCCGCGGATCGACGATCCGTCGAAGCCGATGCCCTCGGTGAAAGCCTCGTCATCCAGACCTCTCGGCGGCAGAGAAAAGTGCTGCCAGACGCCGGGTAGGTCGGTGAAGCGCACGTCGACCATCTGGACGTCGTTGTCCTTGATCGCCTTGGCGACGTCATCAGGGGTCTTGCAATTCAATGACATTATGTGGGCTCCTCTTCCCTTACATTTTTATGTTGATGAAAAAATTGACGTTTTGCCTGATGTTGGTTTCTAAATCGCTTCGTTTCCTCTCTCGCCGGTACGCACGCGGATGGCCTCTTCGACGGTCGAGATGAAAATCTTGCCGTCGCCGATGCGCCCCGTATAAGCGGCCTGCTGGATCGCCTCGACGGCCCGTTCCAGCATGTCGTCGGGGATGACCAGCTCGATTTTCACCTTGGGCAGGAAATCGACGACGTATTCGGCGCCGCGGTAAAGCTCTGTGTGGCCCTTCTGGCGGCCGAATCCCTTGGCCTCGATGACGGTAATTCCCTGCAGGCCGACCTCATGAAGGGCTTCCTTCACTTCATCGAGTTTGAAGGGCTTGATGATGGCTTCGATTTTTTTCATTTTTTACGAGGGTTTCCAGTTTTTCATGGGCTAAAGACCGGCCCGGGACTGAAGCGGCTTCCGGAGCCGGCGCTGTTGACGGTAACCGCACAGATCGTGCCAAACCCGGCGAACCCGCCGCGAAAGACATTTCTTCTGCGATTTCAATGAATTATCGGCCAAGCACCGATTTTGAACTGACTTCCTCTCTCCTCCCTGAATGCCTAAACTTTAGGCAGTTGCCCAGCATTCATGCGGGCTTTTGATTGCCGGGATCATACCACGAAAGGGGGGCTTTTAAAGACTTTCCCGGATACGCCCGATGGCGGCTTTGATGTTTTCCCTGGAGTTGGCGTAGGAAAAACGGACATAGCCCTCGCCGAAGCCGCCGAAGCTGGTGCCGGCGATGGTGGCGACGCCGGCCTCGTTCAGCATTCGGTCCTGGAATTCGGCCGCCGTGATGCCGGTGCCGGAAATATTGGCGAAGGCATAGAAGGCGCCCCCCGGATCGGCGCAGGTGACGCCGGGGGTCTGGTTCAATTCGCCGACGATGACCCGGCGCCGTTCGTCGAAGGCGCGGACCATATCGTCGACGGAGTCCTGGGGGCCCTCCAGGGCGGCGATTCCGGCATACTGGGCGGCGGCGTTGACGCAGGAATGACAGTTGATGGCCAGCCGCGTCGCCGGTTCGATCAGGTCCTTGGGCCACACCCCGTAACCGAGCCGCCAGCCGGTCATGGCGTAGGTTTTCGACCACCCGTCGAGAAGAATCACCCGGTCGCGGATGGTCTCGAATTCCAACAGGCTGACGTGGTGGCGCCCTTCGTAAAGCATGCGGCTGTAGATCTCGTCCGACAGGACATACACCCCGGGATGGTCCCGGAGGCCGTCGGCCAGGCGCTCGATTTGTTCGCCGGGGACGACGCCGCCGGTTGGGTTGGCGGGGCTGTTGAGGATCATCAGCCGCGTTTTCGGGGTGATCAGGCCCAGCACTTCCTCGGCGTTGAAGGAAAAGCCCGTGTCTTCGTAAAGCGGCATCGGCACCGCCTTGGCGCCGGTGAAGTTGATCGCCGATTCATAGATCGGGAAACCGGGGTTGGGATAGATGATCTCGGCCCCGGCCTCGCCGAACATCAGGATGGCGAAAAACATGGTTACCTTGGCGCCGGGAACGATCAGGACGTCACCGGGATCGACCGTGACGCCCCGGTGCTTGTCGATGTCGGCGCAGACGGCCTGGCGAAGCCCGGCAATGCCGGCGGCCGGCGTGTATCCGTGATGGCCGTCGCGAAGCGCCTTGATGGCGGCCTCGACGATATGGTCCGGGGTCTTGAAGTCGGGCTGGCCGATGCCGAGGTTGATGATGTCCCGGCCCTGACCTTCCAGCGCCTTCACCCGCGCCAGCACCTCGAACGCCGATTCCGTCCCCAGCCGTGAAATCCTGGCCGCCAGATCGGTCATTGCCGCGTTGCCTTTATCCGGGCTTCGGAAGCCAGGTTCTAAAACGGGAACCAGGAGGCTTCGCTGGTGTAATGGAGGTAACCGAGATTGGCCCCGGCCCTGAGGCCGACCCCGGTGCGGATGGGGGCCAGGGTCGTGCCGCCGTCGGTTTGGTAGTTCACCCCGACGCCGGCGACCAGATAGAAGCTGCCGTCGACCCCCGGAAAACGCCGGAAAAGGTCTTCCGCCAAGGGCAGGTTGTAGACCAGAACGAAAGCCTTCGACGCGTTGCCGCCGACATCGAAACCGATGGACGGCCCTTGCCAGAAAACCTCCCTTGCCGGCTTCCCCTTCAGGTTCAGTTCGCCCCTGCCGTAGCGCAGCCCGACGATGAAGGCGCCGGAGACCTCCTCGCCGGTGATAAAGGCGTTGGGGTCGCCCAGATCGTCGAAGACTTTCTGGATGACCTCGGCCAGGCCCTTGGTGGCGACGCCAAAGAAATTTTCCGCCGCTTGCAGGATTTCGTTTTCGGTGAAGGTCTGCTGGGCGGCGCGGGCCTCAAGGGCGGGGAGGGAAAGCGCCACAACCGCCGCCAGTATGATTCCGCCGATTCGCCGCCGGCGCCAAATTCGCGGGCAAAATTTTGCAAGCCTTTCCATGAACCGCCCTTCCATTGACCTGTAGCTTTGTGACTCTAGGACAGGGAACGCCTCCAACGCAACGCCGGAACGCGGCTTCACCGCGGGGTAATGAAGAACATGCCGTGGAGTCCCCGGGGAGTCCCGGGGCCGGCCGGGGTGGCGCTTGACGCTCCAGGTTCATATGTCTACACAGATGCGCCGCCGCATAGTCAAGTCCATGCGCCGGCCCTCGTATGGTGGCTGTAGCTCAGTTGGTTAGAGCGCCTGGTTGTGGTCCAGGAGGCCGGGGGTTCAAATCCCCTCAGCCACCCCATTTCCTGCGATCCCGTATTTATTGCCCGATCCCGTATCTATTGACTGCCCGCCTTGCCGCCGCCGCAGGGGGGGGAGTCCATGGTCTTGCCGTCACGGCGCTCCCACTCCTTGGCGGTATGGGTTTCCATGGTCAGGGCGTGGATGTCGTCCTTGAGCTCCTGGGCCAGGATGCCGTTGACCTTTCGATGGCGCTGAACCAGGGACAGGTCTTCGAAGGCCGGCGAAACGATCACCAGCTTGAAATGGGATTCCGATCCCGGCGGAACGTTATGCATATGGCTTTCGTTGACGACTTCCAGGTGAAGCGGCGCCAACGAGGCCTGAACCTTCTGTTCGATGTTTTGTTGAACGCTCAAGTCGGTTTTTCCTTTTGGTGTTATGGGCCGGTTCAAACGGGCTTGGAAAATATCACGCGTTTGCCGAAAATTCGAACGCCCGGATTCGGTCGAAACCTTGTCCGGCCGTTCCATGGCAAAGATTTGGGATCAAAAAAGGGATTCCGCAACCGGATTCGGTAGGGAAGGGAGGCCAAAGGGGGCGCCTGGAATATCCGTAACCGGTTTTTTGCCTTTTCCCGCCCTTTGGTGTAATTGTGCACTTACCTACCCAAATGGGGAGGCCTGAACGGCGCCGGGAGGTCCCGACGATGCAGACCAAAATCATCGACCTGGTCATCGCCGACAAGTCGCCGCTGGTATTGGCCGGGTTGACGCAGATGTTCGGCGAAGACGACCGTTTCGATCTGTTGGCCACCGCCGCCGACGGCGAAAGGTTCATGGAGGCGGTCGACCGGCTGTCATTTGACGTCGGCGTTATCGGCTGGCAAATGCCGTACATGGACGGCGGCGAAGTCCTCGAGGCCTTGGGCGAAAGGGAGGATGCGCCCCGCATCGTCGTTTACACCGGCGAACCATCGGCTTCGGTGCCGCGCCAGGTGATGCTGAAGGGCGGGGCGGGGTTCTGCTCCAAACGCGACAAGCCCGAGATCCTTCTGGAGACCGTCATCGCCGTTGCCGAGGGAAGGATGGCGTTCCCCTTCGTTGACATGAGCAAGCCCCAGGAAGACCCCTTCGACGCCCTGACGGCCAGGGAAAGGGAGTTGCTTGCCGCCTTGGCGGACGGGCTGACCAATTCCGCCATCGCCCGCGAGTTCGACATCTCAGTCAACACGGTCAAGTTCCACCTCAAGAACCTTTATGGCAAGATCGGGGTGGCCAACCGCGCCCAAGCGGTCGCCCTCTACTTTCGTGGAGGTCCATAGCCGGGACGGGGCCGCCGACACATCGGCCCATCGGATTATCTCCATTCATAAGGGTAGGTTCTGTCCTACCCAAAAGAATACACTCACCCGCCCTGGGGAGTGTTTGTTTGCGCCTTCCTCTCCGATAGCCTGCGGCCAAAGAATATCCCTGGGAGCGGCAAGCGATGGCTAAGACCAAGAACAAACAGACCCAAAAGACGAAAGCGGTGCCGCCGCTTTTCATTTTCGCCCTTCGCAACGTCACCGAAGCCGCGGCCCGGGTCGTCTACGACACCATCGGCCGCGACCAGAAGGACGAAAGCAACGCCCTGGCGGCGGCGGCCATGCGAAACGAACTAGCCAAGCTTCCGATTTCGGCGACGGTGGTCGTCGGCGATGCCCACAAGGACGTGCTGAACAAGTCGTCGTCTCTTTATAACGGCGAAAAAATCGGCGACGCCTCGCGCCATACTGAATTCGATATCGCCGTCGATCCCGTCGAAGGCACCGGATACTTGGCCAAGGGTATGACCAACGCCATGTCCGTTATCGCCATGGCGCCCAGGGGCACCCTGTTCGAGCCGGGGCCGGCCTTTTACATGGAAAAGTTCGCCGCGCCCAAGGAAGCGGCGGGGAAAGTCGACCCCGAAGCCCCGGTCAAGGACAAGCTTTCGGCATTGGCCAAGGCCCTGGGCAAGCCGGTCAAGGAACTGACGGTCTTTGTCCTGGAAAAACCACGCCACAACGCCCTGGTCAGCCAAATCCACGAAGCCGGGGCCCGGGTCGCCCTTTATCCGGCCGGCGACGTCGCCGGGGCGTTGATGGCGGCGATCCCGAATTCCGGCATCGATGCCCTGATGGGAACGGGCGGCATCCCCGAAGGGGTGTTGTCGGCGTGCGCCATCAAGGCCATGGACGGCGTCTTCACGGGCCGGCTGGACCCGCAACTGCCGTCGGAACGCCTGGCCGTCATAGATCAGGGCCTGGACACGGACCGCTGGCACCAAAGCGGCGACTTGGTGCGGTCGGACGAGGTTTATTTTTCCGCCACCGGCATCACCACCGGGCTTCTGTTTTCCGGTGTCGAGAGGAACGGGGATCTGGAGCGAACGGAAACCCTCGTCATTTCCGGCCTTTCCGGGGAACGGCAAATCCTCAGCACCTATCACAGGATTGGCGAATAGTTCCGATGATCAAAGCGGAGGCGGACAATGCCTAAAAACAAAGGAGTGGATCACCCCATCATGTTGGGGATCGTCGGCGACTCGGCCGCCGGCAAGACTACACTGACGGCGGGAATCGCCCAGATTCTCGGCTCCGACCGGGTGGCGATCATCTGCACCGACGACTATCACAAATATTCGCGGGCCGAGCGGGCCAAGAACGGCATTTCGGCGCTTGACCCGAAAGGCAATTACATCGACATCATGGAGAATCAAATTTCCCGCCTGCGCCAGGGCAAGCCGATTCTTAAGCCCATCTACAACCACGACACCGGCGAATTGGACGCGCCCGAATACGTCGAGGCCAAGGAATACATCATCCTCGAGGGGTTGCTCGGCTACACCAGCCGGGCCCTGCGGTCGTGTTATGACGTCAAGGTGTATCTGGAGCCGGTGGAGGACCTCCGGGTGCGGTGGAAGGTCCAACGTGACACCGGCAAGCGCGGCTATACCATCGAACAGGTCAAGAAGTCGCTGGAAAAACGCAAGAACGACAGCGTCAACTTTATCCAGTCCCAACGCACCTTCGCCGATATGATCGTCCGCTTTTATCCGCCTGACACCAACCGTGAAGAAACAGGGGCCCATTTGAACGTCCGCCATACCCTGCGCCCGACCCTGCCGCATCCCGACCTGACGCCGATCCTCGATGCCGGAGTCAAGAACGGGTTCCGGCTGGAACTATCCCGCGACATCGACGGCAAGCCCGTTGACGTGCTCGATATTTCCAGCAAAATCGATTCCAGGTGGGCCAAGAACATGGAGGACCTGCTTTGGAGTCTGATCCCCGAAGCCCAGTATTTGCGGGAAAACGTCGGCCAATTCACCAACGAAATGAACAAATCCGTCAGCAGCCATCCGTTGACCCTGTCGCAGTTGTTGATCGCCTATCACATGGTCAAGGCGGCGCTCGGCCATCACGCCGTATAAAATCCCTTTCGGAGAAAACTAATGTCAAAAACCTATAACGCCGGTGTCAAGGACTATCAGGAGACCTATTGGCTTCCTGATTACACCCCCAAAGACACCGATCTTCTCGCCTGTTTCAAGTTCGTACCCCAGGACGGCGTTCCGCCCGAGGAAGCGGCGTCGGCCATTTGCGCCGAATCATCGACCGGCACCTGGACCACGGTGTGGTCCAACCTTTTGACCGACTTGGACCATTACAAGGGCCGGGCCTATGGGGTCGAGCCGGTGCCCGGCGACGACAATGCCTATTACACCTATATCGCCTATCCCCTCGACCTGTTCGAGGAAGGCTCGGTCGTCAACGTCCTGACGTCGCTGGTCGGCAATGTCTTCGGCTTCAAGGCCATCCGCAGCCTGCGCCTGGAAGACATCCGCTTTCCGCTGGCCTACGTCACCACCTGTGGCGGCCCGCCCCACGGCATCCAGGTCGAACGCGACATCATGAACAAATACGGCCGCGGCATGCTCGGCTGCACGATCAAGCCGAAACTGGGCCTCAGCGCCAAGAACTACGGCCGCTCCGTCTACGAAGGGTTGCGCGGCGGCCTCGACTTCACCAAGGACGACGAGAACGTCAACTCGCAGCCGTTCATGCGCTGGAAGCAGCGTTTCGATTTCGTCGCCGAGGCCGTCCACAAGGCCGAACAGGAAACCGGCGAGCGCAAGGGCCACTACCTGAACGTCACCTCCGGCACCATCGAGGAAATGTTCAAGCGCGCCGAATACGCCAAGTCGCTGGGCATGCGCATCATCATGCACGACTTCTTCACCGCCGGCTTCACCGCCAACACGTCGCTCGCCAACTGGTGCCGCGACAACGGGTTGCTGTTGCACATCCACCGCGCCATGCACGCGGTGGTTGACCGCAACCCCTACCACGGCATTCATTTCCGGGTCCTGGCCAAGTGCCTCAGGCTTTCGGGCGGCGACCACATGCATTCCGGCACCGTCGTCGGCAAGCTCGAAGGCGACCGCGAGGCGACGCTCGGCTGGATCGACATCATGCGCGATAAATTCGTCGCCGAGGATCGGTCCCGCGGTATCTTCTTCGATCAGGACTGGGGCCACATGCCGGGCATGTTCCCGGTCGCCTCGGGCGGTATCCACGTCTGGCATATGCCGGCGCTGGTCTCGATCTTCGGCGATGACGCGGTGTTCCAATTCGGCGGCGGCACCATTGGCCACCCCTGGGGCAACGCCGCCGGCGCCTGCGCCAACCGGGTGGCGCTGGAGTGCTGCGTCGAGGCCCGCAACCGCGGCGTCGAGCTGGAAAAGGAAGGCGGCGACATCCTCCGCGCCGCCGCCAAGCACAGCCCCGAACTGGCCGCGGCCATGGAAACCTGGAAGGAAATCACTTTCGATTTCGATGTCGTCGACAAGCTCGACAAAACCGCCTAAGCCGGAAAGGAAACAATAAATGTCCGATATTCAGGATTACCCGTCCCGCTTCAACGACCCCGAAAGCAGAAAGTTCGAAACCTTTTCGTACCTGCCGAAAATGGACGCCGAGAGGATTCGCGCGCAGGTCACCTATATCGTCGAGCAGGGCTGGAACCCGGCCATCGAACACGCCGAGGCCGAGCGCGCCGGTGACGATTACTGGTACATGTGGAAGCTGCCGATGTTCGGCGAAAAAGACGTCGACGCCATCCTTCGCGAGGCCGCCGAATGCCATAAAGTCAACCCCGACAATCATGTCCGCCTGATCGGTTACGACAACCTGAAACAGACCCAGGGCGCCTCGATGGTGATATACAGGGGCAAGGGGTTTTGAGGACCGAAACAGGCTCTAGACTTTCGTCCCGACATCGGCGACAAGCAGTCATAAAATGACGGCATCGGTTGGCCAAAATCAGGAGATGACTTCATGACGGCTGCCCAATCCGCGACGGTCCTTGAATCCGCGCCTGCGTCATCCATCGGCCACGCCGGAATGGCCAATGCCATCCGCTTTCTGGCGGCGGACGCCGTCCAGCAGGCCAATTCGGGCCACCCGGGCATGCCCATGGGCATGGCCGACGCGGCGACGGTTCTGTTTTCGCGTTTCCTGAAGTTCGACCCCGCCGCCCCCGATTGGCCGGACCGCGACCGCTTCGTGCTGTCGGCGGGGCATGGCTCGATGCTGCTTTACGCGCTTCTGCATCTGACCGGCTACGAAGACATGACCATGAACGAGCTCGGGAACTTCCGCCAACTCGGCGCCCGGACCGCCGGTCACCCCGAATACGGCCACGCGCCCGGCATCGAAACCACCACCGGGCCGCTGGGCCAAGGGGTCGCCAACGCCGTCGGCATGGCGCTCGCCGAAAGGCTGATGAATGCGCGGTTCGGCAACCGCCTGGTCGACCATTACACCTATGCCATCGCCGGCGACGGCTGCCTGATGGAAGGCATCAGCCATGAAGCCATCTCTCTGGCCGGGTCCTTGAGGCTTTCGAAATTGATCGTGCTTTGGGACGACAACGAGATCTGCATCGACGGCCCGACCTCGATGACGGTCAACGACGACCAACGGGCCCGGTTCAAGGCCTCGGGCTGGCACGTGCAGGCCGTTGACGGCCATGACCCGGAAGCCACGGCCGAAGCCATCGAAAAGGCGCAAAAGACGAAAAAGCCATCGCTGATCGCGTGCAAGACCAAAATCGGTTTCGGCGCGCCGACGAAGGAAGGAACCGCCGCCACCCACGGCGCGCCCCTGGGCGAGGACGAAATCGCCGCCGCCCGGGAAAACCTGGGCTGGCCGCATGCGCCGTTCGAAATCCCTGCCGCTGTCCTCTCGGCCTGGCGCGAGGTCGGCGGGCGCGGCGCCGCCGTCCGCCAAGACTGGGAAGGGCGCCTGGAAAAAAGCCGCAAGAAAAAGGAATTCAAGCGTCTGATTCAGGGCGATCTTCCCAAGGGTTGGCGGGACGCCCTCAACGAACACAAAAAGGCGGTTTCCGCCGAGGCCCCCGGCTGGGCCACCCGCAAGGCCTCGGGCGAGGCGCTGGCGGTGTTGACCGGCCTTATCCCGGAAATGATCGGCGGCTCCGCCGACCTGACCGGTTCGGTCAACACAAAGACCCCCGATACCGAGCCTGTGGCGGCCGGCGACTTCAAGGGCCGGTATGTCTATTACGGGGTGCGCGAACATGGCATGGCGGCGGCCATGAACGGCATGGCGCTGCACGGCGGGCTGATCCCCTATGCCGGGACGTTCCTGGTGTTCGCCGATTACATGCGCGGCGCCATGCGGCTTTCGGCGCTGATGAACCAAAGGGTCGTCTACGTGCTGACCCACGATTCCATCGGCCTCGGCGAGGACGGGCCGACCCATCAGGCCGTCGAAACCCTGGCCTCCTTGCGGGCGATTCCCGATTTCCACGTCTACCGCCCCTGCGACGGCGTCGAGACGGCGGAATGCTGGGCCCTGGCGCTGGAGCGCCGGGACGGACCCGCCGGCATGGTCCTGACCCGCCAGGGCGTGCCGACGCTTCGCGGCGAGCACACCGACGACAACCTGTCGGCGCGTGGCGCCTATGTCCTGGCCGAGGCCGACGGCGGCGAGCGCCAGGCGACTCTCCTGGCCACCGGGTCGGAGGTTTCCATCGCCATGGAAGCGCGCGAAAAGCTGGCCGCCGAAGGCATTGCCGCGGCGGTGGTGTCGATGCCGTGCTGGGAACTGTTCGACGAACAGGACCAGGACTACCGGCAAAAGGTACTGGGTCCGGCGACGCCGCGCGTCGCCGTCGAAGCCGCCGTCCGCCAGGGGTGGGACCGT
>CEPV01015761.1_pt1 | contig 11442 bp, 9 predicted proteins | sample 530451 | NCBI WGS metagenome assembly CEPV01 (sample SAMEA2620097, study PRJEB7988) | marine metagenome | isolation source: saline water (ENVO:00002010), including | reverse complement strand
CGCGCCCGTCGGCCGCCGCTCCCGCCCGAATCTGTCGCCCCCTGAACCTCGCCGGTGGCGCGGTCAAGCGACACCCGCGCCTCCCTGATATCTCTCAGGCGCAGTTGCCCGTCCTTCTCGAGGCAACGACCAAGCAGCAGCCGGACTGGCTCGGGAGTCGCGGCCGGCAGACGATCGAACTTGGGCTTGCCTTCCAGTATCTTGGCCAGCACCTCCGTCGTGCTGCCACCCTCGAACGCCCGACGCCCCGTCGCCAACTCGAACAGCAGGCAGCCGAACGCCCAGACGTCTGCTCGCTTGTCGACGGGGATGCCCCGAGCTTGCTCCGGGCTCATATAAGGGGCCGTCCCCATCACGACGCCTACCTTCGTCACGGCGGCGGTCATCGTCATCGTCGGGGAGCTCGCGTCCGCCGCCGCGCTCTCGGCGTCGCCTGCGAGCGCCTTGGCGAGACCGAAGTCCAGGACCTTCACCGTGCCGTCGTCCTTCACCTTCACGTTGGCGGGCTTCAGGTTGCGGTGGATGACCCCCTGCTCGTGCGCGGCTTCGAGCGCTTCGGCGATCTGCCGGGCGATGGGGAGGGCTTCGTCGAGCGGGATCGGGCCCTTGGCGAGCCGGTCGGCCAGCGTCTCGCCCTCCAGGTACTCCATCACCAGGAAGTCCACGTCGCCTTCCTGGCCCACGTCATGGAGCGTGCAGATATGGGGATGGTTCAGGCTGGAGATGGTCTTGGCCTCGCGCTCGAACCGGGACCTCCGCTCCGGGTCGGAGGCGACATGGGCGGGCAGGACCTTGATGGCGACGGTCCGCTCCAGCCGGGTGTCCGTGGCTTTGTAGACCTCGCCCATGCCACCTGCGCCGAGTGGGGCGTCGATGGCGTAGGGGCCGAGGCGGGTGCCGGCAGCCAGAGCCATTGAGGGTGCCTCAGTTCAGTCCCGCACCGACATGGGGCGTAACCGGGGGGTCTCGAAGCCAGCACCCGGAATGAACTGTCCCGAACCCGACTCCGCGAGGATCTGTCCGTTGTCGTAGACGACTTCACCGCGCCGAATCGTCGTGACGGGAAAGCCGGTGACCTCCCAGCCCGCGTAGGTCGAGTAGCCGGCTCGGGAGAGTTGGTCCTCGTCCCGGATCGTCTGTGTCAACGTCGGATCCCAGACCACGATGTCTGCCTCGGAGCCCACCCGGATCTCGCCCTTGCGGGGGTGGAAGCCGAAGAGCTTGGCGGCGTTGGTCGACGTCACGGCCACGAACTGTTCGAGTGTGATGCGACCCTGGTTGACACCCTCAGAGAAGAGCATCGGGAGATACTCCTGCAAGTTACTCAACCCCAGCCGCGTGTTTGCGAGATCCTGCGTGGGGTCGAGCTTTGCCTCCCTGGAATAGCCGGTGTGGTCGGTCCCGATCGTGTGTACCGTGCCCTTCGCGATGCCTGCCCAGAGCATCTCCTGATCCCACTTGGATCGGAGCGGAGGGCCGCCCAGGTAGAGCCCGGCGTCCGGGCGCTGGTACACCTCAGCCGTCAGGTGCAGATACATCGGCCGGGTTTCGACGTACACGGGCAACCCGCGAGCCATCGCCTCCTCGGCCACCCGCAGTGCACGCCCGGATGACATGTGGAGGATGTACATCGGAGATCCGGTGGCCTCGGCGATCGCGACCGCCCGCTGAACCGCCACGACCTCGGCGACCACGGGCGCACTCTGAGCGAAGTTGTGGATCGAACCCTTTCCCTCCGCCATCAAGCGTTCACGCGCTTCGGTCAGGATCGGATAGTCCTCGGCGTGCATCATGCTCAAGACACCCGCGGACCCAGAGGCTCGAAACGCCCGGTACCAGCCGAGTGAGTGCCGGTCGAACGGTTCCCGCGCCATGAAGTCCTCACCCGTGCTGACGAAGCCCTGCGCAACCAACTCCTCGAACCGCTGCAGGGTGAAGGGCGCAGGGTCGCTGCCCATGTTCACATGGACGAACACGTCCGCCATTGCCGATTGGGCGATGGCGCCTCTCACCCGTCGCGTGTAATCCGCGACGTCTTCCTCCAGCCGAATCGCGATGAAATTGGAGACGGTGGTCACGCCGCCCGCGAACGCGGCCGCCGATCCGCTCTCGTAGTCGTCCTGATTCCGGAAGGGCTGTGGCGGATCGGGCATGGCCGTGTTGAGATGAGTGTGCGTGTCGACCGCGCCGGGCATGAGGATCATGCCCCGTGCGTCGATCTCTCTGGCGTCCGGACTCGCCGCTAAGCTCGGACCGATTTCCGTGATCCTCTCACCGCGGATCCGGACGTCGGCCTCCATCCGGCCCTCGACGGTGACGACCAGCCCGTTGCGGATGATGAGCTCCGCATCTTGAGTCTGTGCGGCGAGTTCGCCCGCCGACAGGCCTACCAGAGCGAGCACGACGACAAATGTCTTAAAGAGGATCAAAGGCGGCTATCTCTTTCTCTTCTGTTGTTGAGTCGTCTGAGGCTTCTGTCGTTGGCGTCGCGTAATTGAGGAAGCTATCAGGCAAGGCCCCGCCCCAATAGACCCCGGTGCCGCGTTCCTCCTCATTCCAGATGACAGGCTCCCAATCGGGTGCAAGAATCAGGAAACTCCCTGAATACACTTCGATTCGATTGCCCCCTGGCTCGTAGGAGTAGAGATAGAAGGCCTGGGAGTTGTTATGTTTCGATGGCCCGGCCTCAATGAAGATCCCATTCTCCGACAAGATGTCAGCAGCTCGGAGGATGTCCTCCCGATTGTCGACCCATAACGAGAAATGGTGTATCCGTCCGCTCAATCCTTTGACATCGACGACGTAGGCAATTTCATGATGGACCGGCGTCGTGCTCATCCAGGAACCAATCTCCTGAGTACCATTGCCAAACACGACTTGCTCGCGGAGCTTGTACCCCATGTGTTCCTGAAAGAACGCACGATTTGCGGCCACATCCTTGCAGAGCACGGCCACGTGGTCGATGCGCTTCACTCCAACACCACGACCAAGATATTTCATCGGTTGGTTCTTTAGGGCAGAGCGGAGAGCAGCCGGAGGAGTGTACTTCTCGGCCTCGTAATAGATCTCCATCAGGTGACCATCAGGATCGTGAAAGCGATAGGCCTTTCCACGTCCGTAACCTCCATCGACCCATCCCACACCTAGCCCGGTTCCTTCGATGGACTTGGCTCGGCGTTCCAACGCTTCAGGACTGACTGTTCGAAAGGCGATGCACGCGACACCAGCCTGCTTGGATTCGGTGAGCGTCAGCGTAGACGCCGCATAGTCACCATAGCCGCGAAGATAGACGGATTGATTCTCCGTATGTGCCACTTCCATGCCGAGAAGGTCTCTGAAGTACCAGAGACTCTCATTCGGTTTGGGTGTCAGCAACTCGACCTGGCCGAGGTGTGCAATGTCTTGGATCGGTTCTCTTCTTTCAGCCACTTGCCGCTCCTTCCTCGCGCTGCCGGTCAGTCTGGAGCAGTCGCTCCCACGCCGCGTATGACGACCGTCATAGGGTTGTCGGTCAGCCGATGACGGTCCCGGTCGTCTGGATGTCACCTCGAAGACGCGAGAGGAACCGCGTGTCCACCGCGACGCCCACCCGGGGCAGCTCGAGCTGCACGGGGCTGCGGTCGGGGTCGCGGCCCGCCTCACAGCTGTCGATGATCTCGGCCATCAGGCCGCCCAGGACCGGTGCGGTCTTGAACGACGAGCCACTGGTGCCGATGCAGACGTAGTAACCGGGCTGGTCGGTGCGGTCGGCGATCGGATACCAATCGTGCACCGTGACGTCGTAGAGCGCGGCGACGCCGCGCGCCGGACCCAGTCGGACCTCGGGGAACCGCTTCATCAGGCGGAGAGACTGCCGCCGGTGGTAGGGCTCGGTCACACACGGCGTGAAGTCGTCCGGATCCGGGATCCACTCCAGCGCGTCACACGCCGGATCGGTGCTCCCGACGATGAGCGTGCGCCCGCCGGACTCGGGCCGGAAGTAGATCCCGCCATTGAGGTCCCCGACCACCGGAACCTGGCCACCGGCCTCGTCGGTGTACTGCGGGTTGCCGAGGGCGTGAACCTCGCGCCGCAGCGCCCGTGTCTCGAGCGGCAGCTCCACGCCGGCCAGCCCGTTGACCTGCGACGAGTGCGGGCCGGCGGCGTTGACGACCACGTCGCAGTGGACAGGGTCGCCGCCGGCGAGATCGACCTGATAGTCGCCGGAGTCTCGCGCCAGGATCTTCACGACCTCGCGGTTCAGCAGGAAGCGGACCCCGTCACGTTCTCCGGCGAGCCGCAGGTTCTGCGTGGCCAGCCCGGGTGAGACGACGTAGCCGGCGTCCTCCTCGAACACGGCCCCCTCGATCGGCGCTTCGCCCGGCTCGAAGAAGCTGGGGTCGTCCACCGGCCGTGGCGGAAACTGCGAGGCCATGTCCAGGAACGGGAACCGCGCCGTTACCTCCTCGGGAGAGAGGAGCGCGACCGGAACGTGCAGCCGCTGCATCTCCGCGACGATGCCGCGCACCCCGTCGTCGATCCGCGGCGGGATGAACAGCATGCCGGGCCGGAGAAAGACCGCCGGGTCATCGTCGATCGGGCCGACATAGGCCGCCCAGTCCGCCCAGATGCCGGCGCCTTCCTGGGCCATGGCGATCATCCCGGGCTCGGAATAGAACCGCCGCACGATGCCGCACGAGGCCGACGTGGAGCCGTGCCCCACGGCGCCGTTGCGGTCGACGATGGTGGCGTCGCAGCCGCGACGGCGCAGCTCGAGGCCGATCGAGCAACCGACGACGCCGGCGCCGATGACGCAGGCTCTCACGGCTACCAGTCTCGTTCATGGACGACGTCATCAAGGGTCAGGGCCCCCTGAATACTGATCGCCTTCGTGGGGCAGATCTCTTCGCACAGCTTGCAGAAGATGCACTGGACGGTGTTCACGATCTCCATCTTGTCGGTCTCTTCATTCGCATCGAGGACGCTCTGCGCGCACGCTTCAACACAGAGCGCCGCACCGCAGGTGCATTGTTCCTCATCGTACGCGTAGGTAATCTTGCCGGCCGTCCACTTCACGTTGCACGCTCTTCGTATCCTTCAGGTTTCATGAAGACCAGGTCAACCGGTTCGGATGCGACGGTCATGGCTGCATCACCCGCCCGGGTGAGCGTCGTGTTCCTGAGCCAATTCGTGTCATCACGATCGGGGTAATCCAAGCGCTGGTTGTAGCCTCTGGACTCCGTGCGGTACTGGGACGACGAGACGATCGACTGACCCGACATCACCATGTTGATCGCTTCCATCGCCTCGCGCAGCTTTCGATAACTGCCCGAGGCGGAGAGGTTCGGGATGGCTTCCTCCTCCACCGCCTTGAGGCCCTCCAGCCCCCGCTGCAAGCCTTGCCGATCTCGTAGAGGCCCAGCGCTCTTCCACATGATTCCCTTGATGCGGCTCTTGATGCTCCCAGGATCACCGAGATGACTGGGCGTTCGACTCAGGATGGTCTCGAGGGCTGCCGCTTGGTCTTCAGTCCACTCCCTCGACTCGGAAGTAAGCTCCGGCACCGCGGTGGCGTGGGCTCGTTGAGTCGCGCTCCGGCCGGCCATGACACCGGTCACGAGTGCGTAGAGCAGGGAGGATCCTGGGGAGACATCGCCGGCGGCAAATAGTCCTGGCACGTCGGTTCTTCCCCGCTCGTCGATCCGGACCCCGCCCCCTTTGAAGTCCCCGATGCAGATGGGGGCCACGGGAAGGGGATGTTCCTGCAGGTTGAATCCCCTCAAGAGGTTCTGCGTGAAGATCCCCTTGGAATCGACATTCCACAGGTCCTTTGGGACCTTGGTGAGATCGAGAAAGACCGCGTTGTTCTTGCCTCGTCCTTCCAGGATCTCCGTCATGGAGGCCTTGATCAGATGGGGAACGAGTTCGATGAAGGGCCTGCCGTATCGTCTCGAGAGATTGTCATCCAGCGACAGGGTGGCGCCCTTGCCCGCGACCCTGTGCTCCTGGGCGTACTTGAGAAAGAAGGCCTCACCCTGGGCGTTCCTGAGCACCCCACGTGTTCTGGCGACAGACCCCGGAATCCAATACTGAGGGACCCCGTCCAGGGCGACCCCCCAGTTGTCAAACCCCATCATCTCCATATCCGTGAGGGTCGCGCCGGCGCGACAGGCCATGGCCAACCCGTCTCCGGTCATGCGAATCGGGGCATAGCTCCGTTCGTAGATTTGGCCACACGATCCCGTCGCCATCACGATGGAGGAGGCTCGAAAGGTGACGAACTGCTTTTTCCGGAGGTCGAATCCAACTGCGCCAACGATCTCTCCATCCTGTCGAATGAAGTCGGTGATCATCGTCATGATCCGGGTCTTGACACCAATCTTCCTGGCATGCGCGAGCAGAGGAAGCATCATGTGGGTGCCATAGACAGCCGGGGGCCCCAACCAGCGCTGGGCATAGATGTCCTCGACACCGAAGTCCCGCAGTTCTTCAGCGCGCGTTTGCATCTCGCAGGCGACGGTCATCGCAATCCGCTGGTTGGCCGTGAAGTTGCTGCCTCCAGTTCGTGCGCCTTCCCTGACGAAGTACTGAAAGGAATCCTCAATCGAAGCCTCGAAGTTCATCCCCGGCTCTGCCAAGCCCATCTTGACCAGATAGTCGGGCGGGACCCGGGCCACCAGGGCCCCCGCATAGATGGAGGCGCTGGCCCGCGTCAAGATGCTCTTCTCCACCAACAAGGTCTTGAGTCCGGCCCGCCTGGCCTCAATGGAAGCCCTGAGGCCGCCCATCCCACTGCCGATGACCAGGACATCGCATTCGGTCGTCGTTGTCTTCATCCGCACGGCATTGTAGCCCCGACGGACGGCTGGCAGGGTAGAGTGGTAACGGGACCGAGTGATGACGCTCGAATCCATCGAATCCAGGGTCATCGAGACCCTCCAGGCGAACCGGATAGGTTACCGTCTCTTGCCGCATCGCGAGCCCGTGTTCACCGTGGAACAGGCGGCCAGGCAGCGTGGTGTGGTCAAGGACGAGATCGTGAAGTCGATTCTGCTCGTGGACAAGAACGGCCGATACGTCATGGCCTGCGTGGCCGGAGACACGCGGCTCGATCTCAAGGCGATCCGCGCCTGCCTCGGGAACGGTTGGATCCGGCTCCATTTCGCGAAGCCGGACGAGATTCGGGCGGTCACCGGGTCGGTTCAGGGGGCCGTGGCGCCGGTGGGGCTGCCGGAGCATCTGCCGGTGATCTTCGATGAAGCGATCGCCCAGCGCCGCACGGTCAGCATCAGCAGCGGAGATCCGATGGCCGGACTGGAACTCGACCGAGCCGATCTCGTTCGCGTGGCCGGTGCCCAATCGGCACGGATTGCCGAGGCAGGCACGCGGTGAGCGAAGAGACGCCGCCCTACCTCTGCCCGACGGCAGTCATCAACTACGATCACGCGGCCGTCGCGGAATTCGCGACGCGCAGTGCGGGTGACGTGACCGATCTCAGGGAGCAGGCGGTGCGGTTCTACAATGCCGTCCGCGACGGCATTCGGTACGATCCATACACCATCGAGCTGTCGGACGAAGGCCTCCGGGCCAGCACGACTCTGGCCAGCGGCCGGGCGTGGTGTGTGCCCAAGGCGGTTCTTCTGGCCGCCTGTTGCCGGGCGGCGGGGATTCCGGCTCGGCTCGGCTTCGCCGACGTGCGAAACCATCTGTCGACGGCGCGGATGCGCGAGCGGATGAAGACCGATCTGTTCTTCTGGCACGCGTATACGTCCATCCGTCTGGGCGGCGTCTGGGTCAAGGCGACGCCAGCCTTCAACGTCGAGCTCTGTGAGCGACTTGGACTGAAGCCCCTGGAGTTCGACGGACGCCACGACGCGCTCTTTCAGCCGTTCGATTCCGCCGGGAACCAGGTGATGGAGTACGTCCGATATCGAGGAGAGTTTGCGGACGTGCCGATCAGTCAGATCGCGGCCACGTTCCGGCGGGAGTACGGTGCGCTCCCTTCCGCGAAAGAGGCCGACTTTGCCAGGGACGTCGACAACCTGATGCCAGATCGCTGAGGGCGCCCTCAGTCAGACCGAGGGCTTCAGCCTGTTGGCGCACAAGGCGAGCGTCGCCGTGTTCAGCAGGAGGAACCCGAACGTGGAGAACCACCGCACTCTCACAAGAGTCCACTCCGCCGGAGTCGCAGTCCAGTCCGGCAGCCCCTGTGGCACGGGTAAGCCGAGCGCGGCGAAGACTTCCTGACTCACGTAGTCACGGTAGACGTCCTGAAGCGCCATCCAGTCCAGGACTGTCAGGCCTAGCACGACGACGCCGAGCACGAGTGTGCACAGGGCGAGTAGACGTAAGCGTGTCATGTTGATCCTCCTATCCAGTGTCCGCGCGGACTGGCGTCGATTTCACAGCGCGCGTCATTGTCTCACCGCTCCCTACCGTCCCGTCGGCGCTCGCGCTCTGAGGTAGCGCAGGGCGGAACCGCAGCGCGAGCCTTCAACTCTACTCGGGTGCAACCATCTTGGTGACGCGACCCACGCTCGTGTCGCCGGCATACAGGTTGTCTTGCTTGTCCATGACCCAGTAGCTGGCTTCGGTGAACTGGCCGGTCCCGATGCCCATGCCATTTCCGATCGCGCCGAGCACCTTGCCATTCCGGTCCAGCTTCAGGAACTGGCCGTCCTGACCGCTCGCCATCCATGGCTGGCCGTGCGAATCGAAATAGAGCGCGCACACGAGGTTTCTCATCTGGATCGTTCTGAGGAAGGCGCCGTCGCCAGAATAGACGACGATACGGTAATCCTCGCGGTCGCCGATCCAGACGTCGCCGTTCGTGGGATCGACGGCGAGCCCATGGGCCGAGTTGAACTTTCCCTGCCCGATCTCGTTGCCGTACCACTGATTGATGAAGTTGCCGTTCTTGTCGAGGTGGAGGATCCGCGAGGCGCCGAGGTTGTTGGCCGGATCATCCGAATCGGTGTCATTGGGGCTCTCGTTTCCATGCCCCTGGGCGATGTAGACATCGCCGTTCGGCGCAAAGGCGACCATCACCGGCTGCCAGAGCCGCCTCTGGCCTCTGGCTTCATCCCAGTCCCCCCGGCGTCCCCGCTCGCCGATCGTCAGGAGTAGCTCACCCTCCGGACTGATCTTCATCACGGTGGCGCCATGCGTGGCGGTGATCCAGACATTGTCCTCGGCATCGGCGGCCATGCCGTGCGCCTTGTCCTGATAGCCGATCACGTCCAGGGCGACCTCGAGGATGGGTCTGTAGTCCGGATCGAACTTGAAGAGCTGCGGCTTGCCGGCTTCCGCGCGCTGAAAGACCCAGAGGTTGTCCCTCGAATCGAGGGCCACCGCCGGAACACCCCCCAAGCCGGGAGGCAACGAATAGGGGTAGGTGAACGTATACCCCAGCGTCTGTTCCCACTGGACGCGCTGCAACTCCTGACGCCGGCGGCCGAGTCGATTGCCGCAGATGGGCGAGTGGCTGCATGGCGGCGTCCCCGCAGCAGCCGTGCGGTAGCCGCCGGCTTCACTGCGAGGCACTATCGTGACAGTCCCATCCGGATCGACGATCGTTCGTCCACCCGGGTCGGGAAATGATCCCTGCAGAAACCAGGCCGGTGACCCGTCGCCGGCCGGCCCCTCCGTCGGTGGGCGCGACTGAGGGGATGCCGGCGTCCCGGTGAGCATCAGACCGAGAGCCACCGCGCCAACTCCAGCGAATTGACCTCTCTTCATGTCAACCTCCGGATCACTCTAGAGTTGGTTGCACAGCCGACTGATCAGAATGGCTCTCACCTGGTCGGTTGCGAACTCTTCGGGCATGGGCATGTCCGCAGCTGGCCGCGGCAGCCCTGGGCCTTGAGGGCCCACGATGCTCGGCTCGTCCTCCGTCTTGTCGTCCTCTTCTTCTTCCCCCTCCGAGGTCTCGGCGGTGTTTGGATAGGGTTCCGGTACAGCTTCGCCTGGGACCGGCGGCGTCTTGCACACATCCGGAATTTCGGCTGCCACACCGCCGCCACCGGCACCTGCCATTCCTCCGGACGACGGACCGACGGCGCCGGCCGTCGTGAGCGCCCGGAAACGCTCGAGGTCGCTCTCGAACTCGGCGTACTCTCGGCCGGTGAGCCCGGCGGCCCCGGTCTCGTGCCACGCGGCGGCGACAACAGCAACATCGCGCGCGTCATCGCTGGTGAAGTCTTCGTGCCTCCGACCGGTTGCCTCGACCAGCGCACTGCGATTCCACGTGCGAGCATCGACCGGCACAGCCTGTCCTCGATTGCTCGCATCGAGTGCCCGAATCAGCGCAACGCGGAAGGACGCCCTGTTCTCGAGACGAGGCTGTGTCCTGCCCGCTCGTCGCTGTGCGCCAACTTGATCGGCAGACACCACAACGCTCGAGGCTGCCACGATCGCCGCCATGACGCTGGCAACTTTGAGATGATTCATGATGACCCTCCGTGGTCCAGAGAGCTCTTCCATCTACCGCCGTCAGAGACTTGCCGTCGACTCCACGCTCTTGCGAAGCTGGAGAAGGTTGGCCTCCGGGGCATCCAGGCTGGCGACGCAACCCGGACCCAGGATGAGCCCGCGCTGATCGACCTGTGCCCAGGCATCCTTCACCTGGGCATCCAGCTCGGCCGGCGTGCCATGCACCAGCGTCGTGTTCTGTCCGATGCCGCCTATCAGGCACCGGTCGGTCCGGCGTCGCAACTCCCTTAGTGGCGGCCCCGCCTCCCGGTCGTGATAGTTGAACGCCTGGACCGGGTAGTCCAGAATCTGGTCGACCATGACGTTCTCGCCGTGCGCGTGCAGGATGTTGAACCACGATCGCCCGGCGACCGCCTCGAGCACCACGCGGTCGTAGGCCTTCGCGAACTCGGCGTACTCGCTGTTGGTCAGATAGCCTGCGTTGGCGGTCTGCGTCGCGAAGAACAGACCGTCCGCGCCGCGCGCGACCACCTCGGCCGCAAAGCTCCGGGTCGTCTCCGTCACGACTTCCAGGCCGGCGTGGACGGCGTCCGGCGCTTCTCGAATGTGCGCGAGGAGGGTCTCCCGTCCGGCCATCTTGAGGCAGGAGGTCAGCGGACTGAACACCGTCTGGGCCAGGGGGACGTCGTCGTTCCGCTCGCGCAACTCGCCTAGCGCGATCCGCTGCGCTTCCAGGACGACGAGATACTCACCCTCGTCGCCCCTGAAGGTTCGCAGTGTGCGCCAGTCGTCGGGTCGCGTGATCGGATAACGGGCCTGGACGGGGGGGCGCCTGCCGCCGTTCATCTCGAGCGGTACGCCCCAGTCGACCACCGAGTACAGGCCGTAGGGTGAAAGCTTGATGAAATCGAGATCGAGTCGGCGCTGAAGCTCGAGCGCCAACTCGGCCAGGCGCCGCGGCGCCCGGTCTCGATTCGGGAAGTGCCACCAGAACCCGAACGGCAGGCGGTCGGTCTCTTCGAGCCTAAGCGC
>CEPV01083635.1_pt1 | contig 11448 bp, 11 predicted proteins | sample 530451 | NCBI WGS metagenome assembly CEPV01 (sample SAMEA2620097, study PRJEB7988) | marine metagenome | isolation source: saline water (ENVO:00002010), including | reverse complement strand
GCAGCTGTATCAGCTCTAGATACGGTATCGAGCAGATAAACTTTGCCGCCTACTTCAGTAATTGGATTAAATTCAAGATAGGGGAGATCAAGGTCACGAAATAGTTGGAATAGACCTTGTATTGTTGGCTGAAGAGAAAGAGGAATCGTATTAATTAGTTCAGGCGAACTACCGAGTGGAACTCGAATAGTTTTTATTGCATCTCCTTGGGTCTCAATATCCATACCTCCTTTTACTGAGAAGTGAATAACATCGAACTCCCGTTCACAGGTAAATGCCAGATAGTACTCAGATGTATGTTCAACAAAAGGCTCAATCAAAAAATTATTGAGTTTGCCCACCTTCTCTCCAATCATCACATCTTTACCGCGATAATCAGAGATCCAACTGGCAGCCTCTTCCCAATTCTCAGCTATTTTCACGTATCCCAGCTTCCCGCGCTTGCCAAACATCTCGTCGGCTTTAACCACGATTTTCCCGTTTCTTAGCCAAGGTTGGGAGTTTGGAAGCTCATTCAGATCAGTCCCGGAATCAACAGCTGCAAAGCGAATCTCGGGTCTTCCCGGTTGGTCAGAAGGCCAATTGGCGGCAATAAGGGCTTTTGCCTGTGCTTCCCTGATCGGTTTTTGAGCCATAAAATGGGGGGCAAGTTTGTCATAAAAACAGCCCTAAAGCTACGAAAAAGGCTAGTATTAAAGGAATCAATTTATTTCCTTATTGCCTGAAAAATAAACAATATTCCTATTAAAAACAGTGGTCCAATTATCAGTAATAATGCCAGTTTAATATTGAATTGACCCCATCCAGCGACGGCATAAGCAGCACCTAGTCCTATGAATAAATGACCTCCGATAACCGGCAAAAACCATGAAATGATCGTAGTTACCATCACTACATAACTAGGAAACAGATTCATAAACAGATCGCTTATTGATTTGGCATCAATTGCAAATAAGGATACGAATGCGATAAAAAGAACGGATAGATAGATCGGAATCCATTTAACAAGATCGCGCTTCCTTTTACGGATGGGAGTCATTTAGATTCTATTATACTCTTTTTCTAGGCTAAATTCATTATGGTTGTATCAAGTGGTTATATCGTTTTTATCTCATTAACCCACCCCCCTCGGGGAGGGTATATATGGGTGGGCGGGAAAGCAGTAGTTCTTTATTAGGGTGGCTTTGTCACCATATAAGATCAATACCATATTTCGTAAAAACTATTTATACAACCCACTTTTCAGCTTAAAATAGGGCTCTTTACGGTTACACCCCCAAGCGGAACACAAACTAAACTTGCTGGAAAAAAACACTCAAAAAAAGTATAATATTAACGATCAATACCAATATCATTTATGAAATCAAAAAACCGCCTAAGGTCTCTAAGCATGATTGCCTTCGGTTTGCTGGCAGTAGAGGGAGCAGTTCTCATTCATGCGACGGGCCAGTTGGATGCATACCTAAGAACTTTCAATATGTATGGTGAAGAAATTTCTGATCCGCTTATCTACGTAGAGATCACTCCAAGAAATAAGCGCGCGGGTATTGGTGAATCCTTAAAGCTTAGCGTCGAAGGTATTTACACATCAAAAACAGTTCCTATCAGCGGTGACTGGTTCAAGGTAGAGGGTAATCAGGAAAACCGAATCGATGATTGTCGAAATACAGAAACTTGCGAGGTCGAATACGAAACTCCAGGCTTGAAGCTTGTAAAAACGAGTGTACTGGCTGACAAGGAGTTGACTGACTTCGTTAGAATCAGAGTTGAGAAATAACAGATCCGTTATAAGTTTTAATAGTATTTGAATCCAGATCGAATATGTAAAGAACTGGACGATGGTCAGTACTATTTTCAACGTCTGCATTTATTCCGGTTACAAAGAAAATATCATCAGAAATCCATCCGCCTTCGCTCCATTCGCAAGGGGTTCCGCAAAAAAGCACTCTCCTGTAGTTATTATCTCTATCAATAATAAAAACTTCTTTATCCGGTGAATCCGAGGCGGAAATTAATAATGTATTCCATCCGTTTGGCGAAATGTATCTGGTTTCGAGAGTATTTAAAAGATTATATATATGAGAGCCGACTTCGATCTCGTCCGATTGATCTTCTGGTATTGTTGAGGTTTCAGATATATTCATATCGCTTAATTCAAGCTTTTCGGATAACTTCTTAACCATTCTAGACCAAGTATCAAGTTTCGAATCAAACATCAGTGGAACTCTAAGCTCATCATTATTCTCTGGAAGATCAGATGGATTGTCTTTTTTGAGTACCAAGAAGCCTGAGGTTGCATCGCCGAAATCAACTTCCAATTCTGCTTTAAACTGAACAAATTTTTCTGTCATCCAGCCTTCGCCATTCGGGCTATGGCCGGCAGGCCATTCTGCTTGAGCAGTCGCGAAATGCTTGGCTAGGACATTGCCTTCGGAATCTTCCAAAACAATGGGGAAACTTCCTTCAAAGAACCAATATCCGCGAGCAGAGCCTTCTATTTCAAATGAAGACTCAATTAAACTGTTTGGTCTTGGTTTATCAATCCTGATAAGTTCGGATTTATCGAGCTCATTGCCAATATTTTCGACGAATGTTTTGCCGTCGGGGGTTCTGCATTGTCGCGGATAACTTTCCATTACAGGATTTCCTGCATCAGCGCATTCTTTGAAATTTGTAATCTGAGTTTCTTTGGTGCACGCCGATATCGTCAGAATTGCTAAGGTGATTGGCAGTATTTTTCTCATGTGATAATCATAACAACGATTCTATAAACTTCCATATAGTTCTTCTTGAAACGTACCAAACTATTAGGGCAATGGAGAAAGCAGCAAAGAGAATTTTTGTTAAACGCATAGTTGGATAATAGCGCAGTAGCGCAGTAGCGCAGTAGGTATTTTGTACTGCGCTAGTTGCAATTTTATATCTACTGCTTATTGGGTTGTTTTAGCAATTATATGTGGTTTGATCATCTTTTCTTCTTGCGAGATATTTGCAAATAAGGTGGTAAGTGCTTGGCAGAGATGCTTGATTGTATCTGCCTTATTCGGAAACCATGCTTCCATCCATTCGCCCCTATCGCAGTAACTCAAATCGCCTGAGGGAGTTCTAATCGCTCCTTCCGTAATCAGATTCATGATTGATATAGTGCTCGAATCAACTTCTATCTTTCCAGGAAGCGAGACGCCAAAATGCACTTTGCATCCCATTTTTTCGAATTCTTTCTTTGTTTCATCAATCCCTCGCGTGAAGAAAAGATGGCAATTCTTTCCATCAATAGGAAGAAGCTCCATCACGTTGCGCATCGTGAAGCCGGTGAACAAGACGTCATCAATCAAGGCTATGGAATTAAAACCATCAGCTTTTGCAATCTGATCTTCAATGGATTCGTCCGTCTTGCTCACGAGAACATGCTCGGAGCCATTCTCCTTTTCGATTCTTGTGATGTCCAATCGTTGAATATTTGGAAACGCACTCCATCGTCCATGCAAAAGTTGAGCAATCTCTTCGCCTTTGTGCCCGAATCCAAAAGTAATATCGAATGGTTCCGGGTTTGATTTCGAGATTAGTCCTGCAAGTTCGTCCTCCAAAGTTCCTACCTTGGTATGCGGTTGAACTGCAATATGTTTGATGAAGAGCTGTGCGGTTTCATATTCCAATGAATTTTTGCCAAAACGTGTTTTGACGAAGGGTGTTAAGTTGTCATGTACGTAGAGTAGCTTTGGAGTGGGAAGTTTCATTATTGGAATAGTATCAGTTTATTCTCTCAAATATTGTAATATTAATTACTAGCGGTCACTTTATATTCTCTCAATTTGTTAGGAGGAATGCTTTCCTGCGGTTTCTGGTAAGTGAATACCAAAACTGATTCTCCTTCCTTAATAGATTTGAGCGTGAAAGCATATTCACCTCCAATCCCCACAATGTGAGGCTTTTCGTATGCAATGTACTTGTCCTCCACTAATTCCAAATAATCCGTGTCGTGCTGCACTGCCCACTGGAAACCCGTAGTAGGATTCCCTTTCAAATTAATTGTAAAAACCTCCCCGACTTTTATGGATATGTTCGAAGCTTCTGTGTCGGCACAACTAACCTCGATATTTGTTGAGGCATCTTCTTCGCGTTTATATTTTTGAATATTGCATATTAAGCTATCTCTTCGGGCTCGATAAACTTCGCGTTCAATAGAATCGGAGGTGGAGTTGTGAGGATCAGTGACAAAACCATTTTCTTTTAGGAAGTTTTTGGCAGACCAATGAAACTCGCTTGCGTCTTCCGCATTCATGTTAGATCCGTATCCAAATTCTTTTCCTACATATCTTTCTTCTGCATCAGCCGTATTCCAAATTACACTTACTTCATTAAAAGTTGGGGAGCCAATGTCTAGGTACTGAGCATATTCACTCATAAAAGCAAAAAGATTAATATCTCTTGAATCCACAAAATCAAAATCATCACGCATAACCTCCCAGTTTTCCAGAGAAATGCTAACAATACCCTTGCCTAATGACGCTTCAAATTCGTACGTAACAAACCAGCATCCCGGGCAGGCAGATGGGGAACTCTTAATCAGTTTCAGATTTGAGCCGCTTTGGCTAATGAATTCATCTGCGGATTCTATGTATTCTTTGGCCAAAGATTCAGCCTTAAGGTTATTTTCCACTCTTTCTTGAGGGGCCTGGGCGCAGGAAATAAGCAATAGAAAGGGGATTATCAGGGCAATATTTTTCATAGGATTAGGATAACAGAGGCGTACAGTCTAGCGGATAAAATTTTAACTTAAACCTTAATTGTTATATAATATTCATAAGGTCATCAGATCTTTCACACTCCTCGGTAGCTCAATGGTAGAGCAATCGGCTGTTAACCGATTGGTTGCTGGTTCGAATCCAGCCCGAGGAGCCAAGCATCAGATTTGGCACATTGTACCACCAGTTGGAAGCCGTTTTGGTAGGTGGGAACTAGCTTTCCGCCCTTTAGCGAAAGGTTTGAAAATACAATATGGAGTAGTGAACGCTTCTGTTCCTTTGAGGCAGCTGTTTCGTAGAGTTTTGCGCCAGCCTGAGCCAGTTCGAAAATGTACGACACTAGCTCCAGATAGTTCACATTAGCCTTCCGGTGTCGCTCTAGTTGCATGTTGATGTCTTCCTGCTGCTTCTGGTACTCCTGTGCCTTTCTTTCGTACAGTTCTTTGGTGATCACTTCATCCAGTTTGTCCTCGTACAACCTGTCCAAACGACCCTGGAGTTTCCGGTACTCCACTTCCAACTTCTCACACGCGGTGATCTATTACAATCTACAGGCACAGATGGATCCACTTCCGTATACGGACCTTCTTGATGCAGACCCTCAGTGGAAACTTACATACTTAGATGATTGGGCAGTGGTCTACAGAAAAATATCCGAAGGAAGAGCAATAAGCACAGTTACTCCAAAGAGTTTAGAAAACCAAGACATTCCACCTGAAATGCATCAGCAGTATTTCCAGAAGATGCAATCGGAGCTTAATGATTTAATTCGTATACGACCGGATGCAGTGAAGGCCAGAATATATCTCGCAAAACTCTACACAGCAGTAGGAGCCTACAGCGAAGCAGAAGTTCTGTTAAACGATGCACTCTCTGTGCAGCCGAATAACTTCAAGATCTATCTGGGACTCATGAAGCTCCGGATGGAGCAGGGGAGATGGGACGAAGCATTGGCATATGTAAAAAGTACGAAACGCAAAGCAGGGTTCTCGGGACTCTCTATAAACGAAGACCTTATCGAGCAGATACGAGAGAAGGCAAAATCAGGCATATAAATAAAACCGCCTAGGGACGAACCCTTGGACGATTTTATTTATAGCCAACGGATAAATTAAGTAAACCTAATCAACCGATGACAGGACTAAGTATAGCAAATTTTACAACTTTCTTCAGCAGCTAATATAGTACAATATCTAGATTAGCCCTTTAATAAGCCAAAAAGATTGAATACAAAATTTATTCAATAAACTCTATATATTCATCAATAAATAGGTGCATATTGTCCTTCTTGTTACTTTTCATCTGAAAAGTGGCAAAGAGAATGCTACTTCTCCAAAGCAAGCAGCGCAGCACCTCTGGTGGCCGCATCATCCAATGTCGCAATCGAAAGCTCTGGTAGGGGGATATCTGGCAGAGACCACTTTTGCATCTCTTTTTGAATCTCACCTAAATGTGGTTTGAGCGCTTTGCCTGCACTTCCCCCGAAAATGATCAACGAAGGATCCAGCAATGAGTTGAGGCTCACACACATCCACGCAACTTCACGGAATACTTCCGGTCGCATAAACGCGCAAACTTCTCCCTCCATGTACTCCTCCGGTTGACTTGCTTCTTCACAACGTTTGCCGAATGCAGTTCCCGAGAGAAACTGTTCGACGTCTCCGCGCTTATCATCCGTTTCAAACGGAGGTTGACCAGGTTGCAAAAGCATATGACCGATCTCTGATGCAAAACCATGTGCACCACGGAAGAGTTTTCCATCCACGACCACGCCTCCACCCACACCTGTTCCCATTGCAATTCCAACAACAACACCTTTGGTTCCATATTTTGAGTGCAACCCTTCTGCGAGAACAAAAGCATTGGCATCATTATCGACTGTCACTGGTAGTCCAATGTTTGCAGTGAGCTTTGTTTTGAGTAGCGCTTCGTTGGATCCCGGAATATTGGGCATAGTCACCACGATTCCTTCAGGCTGACGCACGAGGCCCGGGACACCGATACCAATCGCAATAGTGTCATCCGTACGTATTCTCCCTATTGCTTCAACGAGATCTGCGTAGACATGTGACCACTCTTTTGTAGAGTGCGTATCTATCTTCGAGCGCTCTTGGAGTTCTAGTGTAGATACATCGTATCGTGCGAGGTCGATTTTTGTCCCCCCCATATCTACGCCGATGACGGATTGTTTTGTAGTCATTATGCATTGAGTTGCTCTTCTTTTTCGGCGAATTGAATGACGGTTTCCACGTACGTTGCATGACTCCAGGTGAGAGGCCCCACAGAGACAGGTTCACCGGTTATCGGATGCATCTGCTCTGCCAAAATGCCCGATGTTGAGGCATGATCAGCTGTCCATTCCAGAATAGAACGGGCCTCAGAGAGATCATCTTTCGTCTTTGCTATAGCAATGAGCCACTGTGCATACCAGAGTGTAGTAATAAACCATGGGTTTCCGGGTATCTCTTTTGTCGGGCTCACCTTGGAGTGATAATAATCATTGGTATAACGAGCCCATCCACCGATATCAGTTTGCACTGTCAGCATATCCCGCAATTGTTCCATAGTAGAAACGACACGTGGGTCACTGGGGTCGAGTACACCAAGTTTCCAGATAGCAGCTATGCTCGCATCCGGTGTGAGGTCACGCTCGGTCGTTTGACCGTTCTCCCGTTTAATCATCTTGACGAATCTTCCTGCCTCTTGATCGAAGAGATGAAAGAGGAAGGACTGTTTCATGGTGTCTGCTGCACTGTGATATTGCTCTGAGTGATTATGATGCCCCAGCATGTGTGCTATTTGTGCAGAGGCTTGCAGCCCTGCAATGGCACTGGCTGTTGTATAGGTAAATATACCTTGGTGCTCTTCCCATGGGTCATAGCTCGGTAGAGGTAGCCCGCTTTCAGGTTCCACAAACTCCATCAAGAATATTGTAGCCTTCTTCACGAATGTCTCGAACATCGTCTGCAAGAATTCAAAGTCCTGAACTTTTTGGAAATGCTTCCAAATGGCATAGATAACAAGTGCAGTCTCGTCTTCCTGGATAGGAAGCTGTGCTTTTCCATCACGGAACCACGGATGCCATGTCGACCCCACGCTTCCATCGGGATTGTATTTGTGGAGCATGTACCCATCATCTGTTTGATGCTTGCAACAGAATTCATAGAAACGGCGGGTGACTTCCAGATATCCTGCTTTATCAAGAGCCAAGGAAACAAATGCACCATCTCGTGGCCATACATAGGTGTATGTGTCGCGGTTGAATTCCATAATATCTGCATCTGCTGCTGCTATTAAGCCTCCGCCATTATCAGCGTGCAGCCGAATAAGCAGTAGGCTTCGTTTATAGAGATCTATAAGGCGCGGTGATAGAGATCCAAACTTCTGACGATCTTTATTTACCCAGCTCTTCCAGTAGTTATGACAGTTGCGCTGCATGCGATCTTGCCCTTCTGTGAGGACAAACTGCTGTAATTCAACAACTTCCTGTATGTTTTTTCCAAGACACATCCACATTGTCACCTCAGTATTCACTTCAGGTTTTACGTAGCAGTGAATACCGATTGTGGAATCCACTGATCCTTGATCCACTGTCGTATTACTCAAATTTCCATCCTCTGCATCTTTCCATGTCCCTTCTTTTCCTTGATATTCGGCTTTTCCAATACTGTAACTGGTAATTCCGCATGCCTTTATCTTTTCTTTACTATGCAGAATCGACTGATACGCATCCACGTCGCGATCGGTAATACATTCAACGGGATCTGTAGTATTTCCACCGATGAGGAAGTATCTGCTTTGGCGATAGTGAATTACAGAATTGGTGTAAGGCTCGTAGAATGCGGTATCTTTTTGTTTATCACCGTAAATATGTAAATCATGATTGAAGAACACGCGTACCTGCTTTTCGTTGCCATCAATACTGGTCACAAGGAAGTTTCGTACAAGAATATTGTGTACGGGGTGTACGTAGTCGTTAGCGATAATTTCTATACCCAGTTCCTCGTTCCTTAGCAACGAGTGACCGACGAGCGTTTCGGGTTTGTAGTTTGGAGTGATGTTCCAGCTGGGATCCGAAAACCATCGTATGCCAATGCCTTCCACCCATACACCGGTCTTATGAACATCACCATATGCAGTATGATCTTCCATTCCTACGTGCGGGTAGTAGAGATCTCGCATTTGGAGATCATTATCGAATGTCGCAAGCATGGAGCCGTTACCAAAGATGAGAGATCGTGGCATTACGCAGAGAGTCGGGAACGTAAATCAGCAAGCGCATGACTGTAACGTCGGTACGCTTCGTAGGGGGATTCGTAGGGGCTAAAGTATTTGTGCACATCACCATCACTCCAGTATTTCGTACACATGTAGTAGAAGTGATCTGAAGTCAGTAGCCTTCGCCACGCTTCAATCAGTTGAACGTTACCAGTCATCTTTACCTGATCTTCCAGTGCGTAGATCGATTGGAGTGCGGCATCCTGAATATGATTACCGGTCCATGCAGAGAGATCGCGTTCCATATCTGCCCAGGAGATAGTGTCGTGTACGTCATATTCGTGGGCGTGATCTTTGTTCCAATCCGCAATAACCTGTGAAGGGGTAACTGCTTTTATGCCTCTATCTTGCCAAATAGCAGGAAGTGATCGGAGGAAATCGAAGATACCGGTGTCTTCCCATTGATGCTCTCCAAACGTTTCGTAATCCATAAAGAGATTAATACTCTGTCCACCACTACTCATGAGCCAGTCGGTAAACATGTTGGCATCAAGAGGGTATCCCACCCAAGATTTATCAGAAAATCGGAAGGCCACATCGTCACTCAGTTTATAGTTCTTGAGAAGCACTGCTATATCGCGTGCCCTTTTTGGCAGAGGACGATTTTCACGGACAATTTTTTCTCTGTGTGCCGGAAGACGAAATGTCGGTGGCCGAAAAGGATCATTGGGGTTTCTTCCTTGTAGATTCGCATCTGTGCCCTCTGCAATAATTCCATTGAAGCCCATAAGGCGGGCGATCTGTGCTATTTTGTTGTTGTAAATCAGCTCGGTATTGCGGAATACCTTCGGTGTTATTCCAAACAATTCTTCGATAGTACGCACATGCTTTGTTACTTGCTCACAGTATTCTTCCAGCGATACGACACTCGCGAGTGAGTGGTAGTACGTCTCTGCAAGAAACTCTACTTTTCCGGTCGCTGCAAGGCGTTGAAACGATTCCAAAACGTCTTGGCCGTACTCTTTACATTGATCGAGAAATACACCGGAGAGACTATAGCTGATATGAAAGTCCGGGTGTTGCTCTAGCATTTCTAGCATCAGAGCGTTCGCAGGCAGATAGCATTTCTCTGCTACCTTACGAAAAATCTGATGGTTCTTGCTCTCATCAAAGTAGTCCACGTCACCGTGTCCGACCTCCGTGATGCGTAGGTCGCGCAGCCGGTAGGGCTGATGCACTTGGAAATAGAAACAGATTCGAGGGTTCATGATTAACAGTGAATGAGGTCTGTATAGACTGATTGAACGTGTGACGCCTGGCGTTGCCAGGTGAGTTTATTGAGTATGCGCGGTGCGTACGATCGTAGCTGATGTGCGAGTGGCTCTTCTCTGAGTATAGTCAGTACGCAGTCGGCCATTTTTGCCGTATCCCAAAAATCAACTTGGAAACAATCATCAACGACTTCTGAAGCGCCTGATTGGCGTGAGAGAATTACCGGAGTTCCATGAGATATTGCTTCGAGAGCTACGAGACCGAATGGTTCTGAAATAGAAGGCATTACAAAGCAGTCTGCTTGTGTATACAGTTGCTTTGCCTCCATAGATCCCACCTTGCCGGCAAAGATTACAGAGTCCTGCAAACCAAACTTACAGCTTAAGTCTACGAGTTCTTCAAACATGTGCCCGTCTCCGGCCATCACAAAGTTTACTTCCGGTTTTGTCTGATGCACGATGGAAGCCATCTCCAAAAATTGCACGGCTCCTTTTTGTGTGACAAGTCTTCCAAGAAAGAGGACGAGTGGGTGCTGCTTCTTTTGTGTTCGCTTAAATTCCAAAAGCTCATGCGATGGTGGCATATCCGCAGAGCCATTGTGGACGACTGATATTTTCTCCAGTGCAATACCGTAGTGTTCTACTAGGACATTTTTTGTGTAATTACTGACGGCGATAATTCTATCCGCTGCTTCAAAGCCCATGCGTTCTTTCTGGTAGATATACTCATTGGGAGCGTTGTTTGTGCGGTCGAGCTCTGTCGCATGAATGTGGGCAACCATAGGCACATTGTGATGTTCAGCAGATCTCCTTCCTGCCTCATACGTCATCCAGTCATGGCAGTGGACAACGTCTGGATTCAGATCCTCTGTCATCTTTACACTCATCTCTGTGTAGTTGGAAATCGCTTCACCCAAATCGTTCCCGTAGACATCCTTCTTATTTTTGGGAACCTTGCGGATGTTTGCTTCAAAAGATTCAAACGTGTTGTACGGTTGCAGCATGCTGCAGACCCTCAGCTTCTGTATAAACTCATCAGTAGGAAACCGCACTTCCGCATCGTCGGTTTCTGATTCATGAGGAAGGATCAGTGTCACCTTTACACCGTTTCCGAGTAGTCCTCGCACAAGACCCTGACATGCAACACCCAATCCTCCAAGATGAAGTGGGGGATACTCCCAGCCGAACATGAGGCTGTGCATTGACATATATAT
>CEPV01032603.1_pt1 | contig 11450 bp, 9 predicted proteins | sample 530451 | NCBI WGS metagenome assembly CEPV01 (sample SAMEA2620097, study PRJEB7988) | marine metagenome | isolation source: saline water (ENVO:00002010), including | reverse complement strand
CCGGCCTGTCGCCGGAAAAGGTGATTTTGTTCGGTTCGCCACCCGCCGCGAAACCCGCCGATCAGGGGCCGGACAAGGGCGTGGAGGAAATCGAAGGCCTTTTTATTCCCGACCTTGGCGAGCCACTGGAAGAGACCGTGGCGCGGGCCGGATGGGACGTTCAACACTGTCCCGCCAAAGACGTCAACGACCCGGCCCTATCCCGGCTTCTTTTGGACTTGCAGCCCAGGTTGGTGATTTATTCCGGTTATGGCGGCCAATTGGTCGGTGCGGCCGTGCTTGACCTCGGATTCGATTTTCTCCATCTCCATTGCGGCTGGCTTCCCGATTATCGAGGCAGCACCACCGTCTATTACAGCTGGCTCAAGGAAGGCCGTTGCGGGGTCAGTGCGCTGATACTGGAAAAAGAGATCGATTCCGGCCCGATCGTAGCGCGACGCCGATATCCCCTCCCGCCTCGCGGCATGGACGTGGACAGCTATTACGACAACATGCTCCGGGCCGCTCTGCTGGTCAATGTCTTGAAGGACTTCACCGCCGACGGAACCCTGCCCCGCATCCCCAACGAGGATGGCGGCCTGACGTATTACGTCATTCACCCGGTGCTGAAACACATAGCGCTGTTGTCCCTGGAGGCCAACGGGTGATCCAGAAAACCGCCGCCGGGAACTGACAGAACGCCATGGTCCGTTACGCCGTCTCAAACATCGCCCTCCAGGCCTTCGACCATGCGGACGACTTTGGCCGCTTGCGGGAACTCGGGCTCGAGGCCATAGAGGTGGCGCCGAGCCGGGTCTGGCGCGACACCTGGCACGGTCTCACCACCATCGAGGTTTCCGACTACCGCCGCCGCATCGAGAACGCGGGCCTCGGCGTCGTCGGCCTGCATTCGCTGTTTTACGACCGGCCGGAACTGGGGCTTTTCAAGGAACCTGCCGAGCGCGCCCAAAGTCTCGATTTCCTGGAACACCTGTCGAAGGTGTGCCGGGACCTGGGCGGCCGGACTCTTATATATGGCGGCGGGCGCAGGCGCGGCCAGGTGCCCGAGGACGAGGCCCGGGCCGAGGCGGTGGATTTTCTCGGCGAATTGACCAAACGGGTCGAAAACCACGGCACGTGCTTCTGTTTCGAGCCGCTGGGCCCGGACGATTCCGATTTCATCAACTCGGCCCTTGAAAGCCTGTCCATCGTCGAAGAGGTCGGAAGCCCGGCCCTCCAGGTGCAGTTGGATGCCAAGGCGCTGGTCGAAAACGACGAAGCCGTCATCGACACCTTCGAGGCGGTCCGCTCGAAGCTGGTCCATTTCCACGCCAACGAGCCGGGGCTGGGGGTGTTGGGATCGACGGGCAAGGTCGATCACCGGGCGCTGGGCGCCATGCTGCGCGATATCGGCTACGAGGGTTACGTTTCAATCGAGCAGCGAATGGTTAACGAAAGCGATCCGCTTTCGGACATCGGGAAAAGCGCCGAAATGTTGATGGCGTCCTACGAAAGAAAGCCACCGGCGTGACGGCGCACCGTTTCACCGACGAGGGACAACAGCTGTTCGCTTCTCTTTCGGGCGATTCCAATCCGCTTCATATCGACCCGGTGGCGGCACGAAGGACCTTGTTCGGCGAAACCGTCGTGCATGGCATAAACGGCGTTCTCTGGGCCCTTGATGCCTGCCTGGGCAAACGGACCGGGCGTTGGCGGCTGCAGCGCCTCAAGGCCACGTTTGATCATCCCATCGGAGTCGGTTCAACGGTCACTGCGGAAGTGACCGAGGCCGACGAAACGCGCATTCGACTATTCACCGGAAATAATCCTGTCCAACAGATCATCTGCGAGATGGTGCCCGGCGGCGAGGATGAAGAGGGTCTTTCTATTGCGGATGAAAAGCCTTCGCCGGCACCTTGTGCCGCGCCGTCGTTGTCCGAAACGGCATCCGCATCGGGAACGGTGTCCCTCGGCTTCGAGCGCCAAATCGCCGAACAGCTTTTTCCGGCAGTGTGTGGCGCCCTGCCGGCGTGGCAAATTGCGATACTGCTGGCGACGACTCGCATCGTCGGCATGAAATGCCCGGGCCTTCACTCAATTTTTCATTCCGTGTCTCTTGATTTCGATTCCCCCGGTTCGGCGGCGGCGGTGCTGGCTTACAAGACAACAAGGGCCGACGAACGGTTTTCACGAATCGACGTCGAGGTCACCGGGCCGGGCGTGACGGGAATGCTGGTCACGTTTTACCGGCCGCCGCCCGTGGTCCAACCGGCCCTTTCTGAAATCCAGCCGGCCGTTCCATCAGGGGCTTTCGCCGGCCAGCGGGCGCTCGTCATCGGAGGTTCCCGCGGTCTCGGCGAAGTGACCGCCAAGGCCCTGGCCGCGGGAGGCGCGGCCCTGAGGCTCACCTACCACCAGGGGGACGAGGACGCCCTCCGGGTCTGCGGGGAATGCCATACCGTCGGCGCCGACGCCAAGTGCTTCCGTTATGATGTTACGGCGCCGGCGGATTCACTGGAAAGTTCCCTGGATGACGGTTTTCGGCCCACCCATCTTTATTACTTCGCCACCCCACGCATACACCTTCGGGATCACGGTGAAAACTCCGACGCCCCGTTTCCAACATTTGCAACGGCGTACGTCGAAGGCTTCCGGCGGACGGTTGAAGCGGCCTTCAAAGTCAGCGGCGGCAGGCTATCGGCCTTTTATCCATCGTCGGTCCTAATAGATGACGAGCGAAGCAGAAATTCGGAATACGCCAAGGCCAAGCTGGCGGGTGAAGAAATGTGCCGCAATCTCGAAAAGGAACACCCCGGACTCAGCATCCTGGCGCCGCGCCTGCAAAAGCTGCGAACGGACCAGACCGTTGGCTTCGGGGCCGATACCGCTGCCGACCCGGTATCGGCCATGGTCGGTGAATTGACGGCCTTTGCGGAATCCATAAAAGAACAGGCATGACCTCGCTTCCCGATTTATATTGGCTTCCCGATCTTCCGGATTATTCCGAGAAGGTATCGGCGCTGAGCGTCCCGGACCCGCAGGAGCAGATCAACGTCCTGGCCCGGCTGGCCCAGCACCGGCTGGATTTTCTCCGGACGACGCAACTCGACCGGCGTCTTGCGGACGCCCTCGAAAACACCGGGGCGCCTCCCGAAGGCTTTACGCCCTTCCGATTGGCCGTGCTCAGGTCGAGCACGATGGAGCACCTGTTGCCGGCCATTCGCATTGCCGGGCTGCGGCGCGGATTGCTGATCGAGTGTTACCTTTGCCCCTATGGTCAGTACCAACAGGAGGTTCTGGCTCCGGATTCGGATTTCCACGCGTTCCGTCCCGAAGCCGTGTTGTTTGCCGTCGACGCCCATGAGGCCCTTCCCCGGGTCGAAGTGGGAGCCTCTTCGGCGGATATCGAAGAGGCCACGGAGAAACAGGTCGATGAATGGCGCGCCTTATGGCGCCACGTCCGCGACGATTTGGACGCGGTGCCGATCCACCAACTAATGGCCAACGACATGCCGGATCTTTTCGGCGGATTCGACAGTATGGTTCCCGGCGCGCCGGCGAATCTTCTCGGCTATTTGAACGATTCCGTTCGCCGGGCGGCGCGCGAGGAAGGCGCCCTTGTGTTGGACGTCGAGCGAATGGCCGCCCGAGTCGGTCTCAATGCATGGTCTGACCCCGTTCGCTGGTTTCACGGAAAACAGGACATCGCACCGCAATGCGGCCCCCTCTACGGCGAACTGGTTAGCCGCCAGTTGGCGGCCCTGCGGGGGTTGTCCCGCAAGTGCCTTGTCGTCGACCTGGACGGAACCCTTTGGGGAGGGATCGCCGGCGACGACGGCATCGAAGGCTTGGTCCTGGGGCCGGGAAGCGCCGAGGGGGAAGCCTTTCGTGCGTTCCAGGTCCATTTGCGGCGGCTCATGGACCGAGGCATCATTCTTGCCGTTTGCTCAAAAAACGACCCTGACGTAGCCGAGGACATTTTCAAGAACCACCCGGAAATGGTTCTCAAGCCGGACGACATGGCCGTCTTTGTCGCCAACTGGGAAGACAAGCCGGCCAACCTGCAACGCGTTGCGGAAACCTTGAACATCGGGCTGGAGGCGTTGGTGTTTTTCGACGACAACCCGGCTGAAAGGCATTTGGTCCGGGAAACCCTGCCTGGCGTGGCCGTTCCCGAGGCGCCCAAGGACCCGGCATTCTATGTCCGTTGCCTGTCCGATGCCGGGTATTTCGAAGCCATAGACTTCACCCCCGACGACAAGGCCCGCGGAGATCAATACGCGGCAAACCTTCGCCGCACGAAAACCCGTACCGTCGCGACCGACATAAACTCCTTCTTGGGCGATCTAAGCCAGGAAATGACCGTCGGTCCGTTCGACCCGCCCAACCTTCCGCGAATCACCCAACTGGTAAACAAGACAAACCAGTTCAACCTGACCACGCGCCGCTATTCTCAGGTCAATCTGGAGAAGTTTGCCCAAAGCCCGAATGTCCTGACTCTGTGGGCGCGCCTCAAGGACCGTTTCGGTGACAACGGTCTGATCAGCGTCGTTGTCGCCCGACCCGTCGATGACGATGCCGAAGATGTCCTTTTCATCGACACCTGGTTGATGAGTTGCCGGGTGTTTGGGCGTCGTGTAGAAGAGGCGGTCCTCAATATGCTGGTGGATGAAGCGCAACGCCGTGGCGTCAAGCGGCTGATTGGCGAATATCTACCGACGGATAGAAACCATATCGTGGCCGACCTTTACGAGCGCCTGGGTTTCCACGTTCTGGACAGTGGCCGGGAGGACGGTTCAACCAAGTGGGAACTTTTGCTCGAAAATTTCCAGGCGACTGAATCGCCTGTCACCATTATTAATACCGCAGCCAATGGACACTGATATTTATTCCGACCTCACGGAAATTTTCCGCCAGATCTTCGACCGTGACGACGTTACCGTCGGGCCCGAGACTTCGGCCGAGGATATTGCCGAGTGGGATTCGTTTAATAACATCAACATCGTCGTCGCCACCGAAGAGCGTTTTGGCATCCGTTTCAACACGGCCGAAGTGGAAGCCATGCAAAACGCCGGTGATTTGGCCCGCCTGGTAGCCGAAAAAACATCCGCCTAGGTTGGCGCTGGTTCCCGCCGACTAAAAATCGCCATGCTGTTCAATTCGCAAATTTTTTTATTTCTATTCCTGCCCTTAAGCCTGTTGGGGTACTTCGCGCTGTGGTCGCGGTCTGGCCACGACGCGGCAAAGCTGTTCCTGGTCTTGGCGTCGCTGTTTTTTTACGGTTGGTGGGAGGTGACCAACCTGTGGATCATCCTCATTTCCATCTGCTTCAATTATCTGATCGGACAAGGGATTAACGGCGACCAAAGCCGGTTCGCGGCCGAACCCGGGCGCACCATACTTCTCGCCATTGGGGTTACATTCAACCTGGGGCTTATCGGCTTTTTCAAATACACCGGTTTCGGCGTCGAGGCGGTGAATTTGGCCTTCGGGACCGATTTCGTGATCGGCCGCATCGTGCTGCCGCTGGCAATTTCATTTTTCACCTTCCAGCAAATCTCATATCTGGTGGATTCCCATGGCGGGCAGGTGAAGCCTGTGCGCTTTTTGGATTACAGCCTGTTTGTCACCTTTTTCCCGCAACTCATTTCCGGCCCCATCGTCCATTACCGGGAGATGATGCCGCAATTCGAAAAGCCGCTGACAAAAGGCGCATCCAGTCTCGACCTGGCGGTCGGCGGCACGCTGTTCCTGATCGGGCTATTCAAAAAAGTGGTGATGGCCGACACCATGGGAGGATTCGCGGCGCCGGTTTTCGATGCCGCGGCCGGCGGCGGTCTTCTGACCCTGATCGACAGTTGGGGGGCGGCCATTGCGTTTACCTTGCAGATTTATTTTGATTTCTCCGGATATTCCGACATGGCCGTGGGCCTTGGGCGGATGTTCGGAATCCGCCTGCCGCTGAACTTTAACTCACCCTACAAAGCGACCACCGTTATTTCGTTCTGGAGCCGGTGGCATATGACGCTGACCCGGTTTCTCAATTCCTATGTCTATAATCCGGTCGTCTTGCGGTTGACCCGGCGGAGAATGAAAGCCGGCAAACCGGTCCTTTCGCACGGCGTGCCACGGCTCGGCCCTTTTATTGTCCTGCTTGCCTTCCCCACCATTTTCACCATGTTCCTTTGTGGGTTATGGCATGGCGCCGGATTCCAGTTCCTGCTTTTCGGGTTGTTGCACGGTGTCTTCCTTGTCATCAACCATGCCTGGGCCTCGATGCGGCGCCTTGTCGGCTGGAAGCCTGAATCCGATCCGGGCTGGTTGCGCGCCGTATGGGTCGGGGCCACGTTTCTTGCCTTCACCATCAGCCTTGTCTTTTTCCGGGCCGACGATTTATCGGCCGCAACCGTCATGTTTAAGGCGATGGCGGGACTCAACGGTGTTGTCATGCCGTCCGGTTTGGCCGCCTATTTCGGCTGGTTGGATTTGCCCGTTTCCTACACCGTCCGGTTCCATGGCATGCAGCAATTAGGGTGGACGATGCTCCTGCTTTGTGTGGTATGGGGTTTTCCCAATTCGCAACAACTACTGAGCCGGTATATGAACGCGGTTCCGGAACCGATTCCCGCCTCTCAACCCTTCTATGCCACCCTGCACGGCGAGTTGGCTCTTATCACTTGGCGGCCGGACCTGCTGCGTGCCGTTTTCCTCGGCGGGATTACCGTATTGACCCTTACCCAGCTGTCGGACCCCAGCCGGTTTATTTATTTCGTTTTTTGACCATGGCTCCCCAATGACAGACACCACGACAATGAAGGATCAGAAACAGGCCTTGGAAGCCGATGCCGGCATTTTCGAATCGTCCTCCTTCCGCCGTTACATCCTTTACGTAGCCGGGGCCATTCTTGTGTTTATGGCCCTCCATGCAGGTATTTCCGTGGTGCTGGATCCTTTTCGGGTGTTCGGTCTCACTGCTTTTAATCAGCGCAACTTCGAGCCCAACACGCGTTATGCGAAAATTGAATACCTGAAGCGGAACCAGTTCCAGGGTTTCGTCTTTGGCTCGTCCCGGGTTAACGCCTATAGGACGGAGCTGATCTCCCGCCTGACCGGGCTGCGGTTCTATAATTTCTCCGTGCCCTCGGAAATGCCGTTCAGCATGTACCACAAACTTCGTTGGCTGATCGACAATGGGCAACCCGTTAAATCGCTGGTCATCGGCCTGGGCTTTGACCAGTTCGAGCAAGATGCGGAAATCAGCAAGGCCTCCCTGGGCGTCTACCGGGAACACCCCGAAGTCATGGGAAATTCACGCCTGCCGTTCCTGGCCAGCTATCTGCTTATGGATCCACGCTTGTTGTCGGTCGCTGTCTATGGGAACTGGTTCAAAAAGGATACCTGGTACCGCTTCGATGTGAACACCGGGCATTACTATTTTCCCTTTTATGATCGCCTTATGGACGAGGATCCCGACGGATTCTTCCGGGCCCGTTTCCACACCGACCTGCAAAAGAGGTCGCGGATACCCAAAAACGAACAGTTTCAATATCTGGAAAAGACCATCGCCCTGGCGATAAAAAACGGAATCGAAACGCATGTGATTATCAACCCGCTCCACCGGTGGACCTTCCTTTCCTTTTTCGCCGATGAGTACGTCACTTGGCTCCGGCGCGTCGTTGCCATCACCGGGCCGTTGTGGGACTTCTCTGGTCTTAATTCCATCACCAATGACGATTTTTTGTTTTACGGTGTTGGGCATTCCACCTTTCAGGTCGGAGACTTGGCCCTGATGAGGCTTTTCGATCCTGATAACCGGGCCTTGTCGGCCCATCCGGGTTACGGTGTGCGCGTTACGCCCGAGACCCTCAACCAGCGCGCCGCAACATTGAAGGCCTCTCTGGCCAGGCGTGCGGGCGGTACAACCCGGAAAAGAGTCAGAACACAGCAATGAATGAATTTTCCCCTCCCGACTGGGCGCCCCGGGTCCCCCCCGGCATGCGCGTCCTCATCACCGGCGCCTCAGGCGGCCTGGGCTCGGCTTTGGTCCAGATGCTGTTGGACGGCTCCGAGTGCGTCATCGGCGCCCACGGCGCCGGCAACAAGCCCGCGGCCGAGGACGAACGCATCATCCCCCTGACCAAGACCTTCGCCAACGAGGCCGACTGCGTCGCCGTGGTCGACGAATTCGCCGACAAGGCCGGCGGTGTCGACGCCTTGGTGGTGCTTTCCGGCGCCATCCATTTCTCAGGCCATTGGAAGGACATGCCGGCCGGGGATTGGGAGCGCGACATGGCCGTCAACCTCAACCAGCCGTTCTACCTGGCCCGCGCCGCCATGGCGAAAATGACCGGCCAGGGAACCGGCGGGCGGATTCTTTTGACCGGCACCGAATCGGCGCTCCACGGCGGCAGCGCCGAATCTTTTCCCTACGCCATCGCCAAGCGGGGCACCGAATGCATGGTCCAGGGTCTGGCCCGCGAGGGCGCGGCGGACGGTATTCTGGTCAACGGGCTCAGATTCGGTTACATCGCGTCGGGCTTCCATCAGCGCTGGCACAAAAGGACCGAGGCCGACATGAAGGACCGCGCCCAAATGGTGCCGTTGAAGCGCGGCGGCGAGCCCGAGGAAGCGGCGGCGTTGATGGTCTATCTGCTGTCCGGCTGGGCCGGGTTCATCACCGGCCAGATGATTCCGCTCACCGGCGGTGACTGGCTTTAGGGCGGGTCTCAGTCTGGGATGTTGGTGAAACGCCCTTCCGTCAGCCCGGTGGAGTACGTATTGCGGTCCCGGTACCGGCCGTCGGAAACGTCCCGCCAGATGCCGTATTTTTCCAACAGCGCCTTGCGGGCCTTTTCCTCCGCCGCCATGTCCCCGATGCAGATGGCGTCGGCCAGCGCCACGGCCTCCGGTGCCAGTTCGGCCCGGCGCAGCCGGTGAACCAGCCATTCGTTGAAATGGCGCGTCTTATCGGATTCCGTCGGCGGCACCATGTCGGGCAACAAGCCTTCGGCATCGCGGACCAGGACGTTGACGCCGTTGAGCCAGCCTTCTTCCCAGCGCTCCAATTCGGCCCCTTCCATGTTGGCGGGGTGGGCGGGACTGTAGGCCTCGAACACCATCTTGAAATCCGGGTGGCCGGCCAGAAAATCGGCGGTGGCTTGGCGGACACAGGCGTAATTAGCGTCGTCGATGACAATAACACAGCGATCATGCAGGTGACCGAGGGCCAACAACAGGCAGACCATCTGGCTGCGGTAATCGTGGGGGCCGTCGATGAAATAGACGGCGATCTTGCGGCCATCCAGTCGGGCATCCAGGCCGGCCAGCGCGGCCTCGAAGTCGCTGTCGATGAGGGTCGCGTTGGCAGCGCCGAACCGTTGCAGGCGCTCGGTGGTGATTTCCTTGTTTTTTTCATCGGGATCCAGGGTGGCGAAGTTGTCGATGCCGAAACAGGCAAGCCCCGGCGCCTGCAACGCCGCCGAAACCAGGGTCAACCCCTGGAAGACGCCGATTTCCAAGTAACATGCCCGGGGGTCGCCGGCGAACAGGCCGACCAGACGCTGGAGCGCGCCGACGGTTTTCAGGCCCGAGATTCCTGTCAGCCCCTCGTCCCGCCGGTCGGTCAAGAGCCCATCTTTTTCGGTCTCCCGGAGCGCCTGAAAGACCTGTTTCAGAAAATCCAAATTGGAATCCACCATGACGACGGGACCATGCCACAAGACGTCCCTTCGGGAAATCGCTTTCACCAACCGTCCCGGACGTTTGTTTAGGCTCGGCCTATGCCCGTATTGCTGAGAACATCCCGCGACTTGCCGCCGCCCGAATCCTACGGCGTCTGGTATGCCGTCACCGGCGCCGCCGGCAAGGGCGCGGACGGGAAAAAGCTGGAGGGCCTGGCGAAAAAACTTGAGGCCGCCTTCGACGCCATCTGCCCTGAATGGTGGGCCGCCGCCGGCACCCTGGCCGACGGCAAAGGCGCCGAGTTGGCCTACGCCACCACGTGCGCCGGGTACGGCTCGGATTTCGGGCTGATGATGGCCTGGGGACGCCTGACCAAGCAAATGGCGCGGGAGAAGGAACCCTGTCTCGTCATTTGCGACGATCCCTGGCTGTTCCGTCATCTGACGGTGCTGTCCGGCGTCCAGGCGGGGATGGGGCCGGATCTTTTACCGGCGACGTTGAAATTGCGGCTGCGCGGCTTTCTTGCCCGTTCGCGGCTGGTTCTGCGGTTGGCCTGGGCGTCGCTGGCGACCCGCGGCCGGCGGCAACAAGCGGCAAAGGGCGGCCCGGTGATTCTGGTCTATGGCCATCCGCGCAGCAACGCCCAGGGCCATGACGATTACTTCGGCCCCATGATGTCCGAAATCCCCGCCCTCGCGCGCGTTCTTCACACCGATTGCGGCCCGGCCCAGGCGGCGGCCCTCGCCGCCGACGGCCGCACCGCCTCGCTCCACGCCTGGGGCAGCCCGTTGCAGGCCATGCGCTTGTTGTTCAAACGCTGGCGGCTGTCGGAACGGCATCTGTCCGGGTCCTTCGGCTGGCTGGTGCGCCGGGCGGCGGAAAAGGAAGGCGCCGGGGCGGCCCACGCCATGAACGCCTGGCAGCGCCATTGCCAGAAAGCCTGGCTCACCCACACCCGCCCGGCGGTCGTCGCCTGGCCGTGGGAAAACCACGGCTGGGAGCGGGATTTTTGCCGCCAGGCGCGGCGGCTCGGTATTACCACGCTCGGCTATCAGCACACCGTCATCGGCCCCCATCAGTTGAATTACAGCCCCGCCACCAACGTTGACGGCGGGGAAAGCCTGCCCGACGCCATCCTCTGCGACGGCCCCGCCTACCGGGACCAGCTCCTGGACTGGGGCATGCCCGAAGACCGCCTGGTCATCGGCGGTTCGCTCCGCATCCAGCGAGTCGAAGATGTTCCCTACGATGCCAAGGCCCCCGTTTTCGTGGCCCTGTCGGCCGACCACGGCATCGCCCGCCAACAGATGAACGCCATCCAAGCCGCGTCCGCCGCAAAGGGGGTGAAATTTTTGGTCAAGGACCATCCCATGTATCCCCTCGATTTCGAGGAATCGGAAAACATCCGCCGCACCCCGGACACGTTGGAGGCGCAACCGGCGCTGTCGGCGGTCGTCTATTCTACCGGCACCATGGGGCTGGAGGGGCTGCTGGCGGGACTGCCGACGTTCCGGTTCCTGCCCGAGGACCAGATCGCCGTCGATGTCCTGCCCGGTTTCGTCTCCGTCGAAACCGTCACCGCGACCGACCTGGCTGGCGCGCTTACGAACGCCGGGAAAAATTCTTCTGAGCCCTTGCCCTGGGAAGACGTACTGTCGCCGGTGGACTGGGACCTGTGGCGGAAGCTGCTGGCCGGAGGCAAGCCCGTCCCCGCCCCCGAACCATCCCCAAGACAAGAAGAAAGTTTCGCATGACCACCGAACCCCTCAGCGTGGCCCTGATCGGCTGGG
>CEPV01041095.1_pt1 | contig 11468 bp, 15 predicted proteins | sample 530451 | NCBI WGS metagenome assembly CEPV01 (sample SAMEA2620097, study PRJEB7988) | marine metagenome | isolation source: saline water (ENVO:00002010), including | reverse complement strand
AAATAAAACTAAGTTCTATATCTTGATTTTTGAAATTAATTTAAATCCAAACTTATCTTAATCGCTAAATTTACTTTTTCCATAATTTCTTTATCTAATACACTAACTTTTTTAAGAATTCTTTTTTTATCAATTGTTCTAATTTGATTTAATAATATGGTTGAATCTTTTTTTAATCTAGAATCTTCTTTTCTAAGAAAAACATTTGTTGGAAATTCTTTTGTAAAATTTTTTGAAGTTATTGCCGCGATAATTATGACTGGAGAATATTGATTATGAACATTATTTTGAATAATTAAAGCAGGTCTTATTCCTCCTTGTTCACTTCCTTTAACAGGTTCTAAATTTGCTAAGAAAATATCTCCTCTTTTAATCTCTACCATTTTTCATTTTTGTCTAATCCATCCATCAAAGTCCCTTCCCATTCTTTGGCTATTTTCAGGCTTTCATTTGCCATTTCTTTACATCCTTCAATTAATAATTTTGTTTGATTTCTTTTTTCTTCTTCAATAGTTTGCATCATTTTCACAATAATTTCTTCATAAGTTTCTTTTCCTGTTTCTTTCATTCTGTTAAGGGCTTTTTTCACATCGTCGTTAAGTTGAATTGTTGTAATCATTCTTCTATAGATAAACTATAGTTTATAAAATTTATTAAATTGAGAATGTACTATCACATTTCTAAAAATAGCGGGCGTAAATATATGTTTAGTTTTAATAATTTTTAAGGGCTTTTTTGAGTAAGGAGGGATTAGGTTTAACTGCATGGTTCTCAATAAGTGTATTCAATGTAGCTCTATTAGATACCATTCTAGCTGGTCCTGCACCTGCATTAACTTCTTGAAAAAAATCCAGCAATACAGATTGAAACCGAGATGCATACTCAAATGGTCCAGTAACTTTTATCTGGTTTGGTTTATCTGGTTTAAAACCAAATAATTCTTTAGAACAGACAGGCTCACCTTCAATAACTGCCAAATTACCTGGTTCCCGATCAGGAAGATGATATTCTGGTTTTTGTATATATAATACCATTTGATTCAAATAAAGGTAATCAAGGACAATTTATAAATCTTCCTATCTGTTACTATTATAAAGTTTAATCAGAAGTTTTTCAATCTTCATTTTCAACTCTTGGAGCTAAAATAAAACTAAGTTCTATATCTTGATTTTTAAAATTAATTTTCAATGGATGATCTTCTGCAAAATGCAAGACTGATTTTTCAGAAAGTTTTGCACCTTTCATAAATTTTTGCAAGTATTCCAAACTATATTTTGCTTTGCAGTTTTCTGCCTGTATTTTTGCTTCATCTCCTGAAAATTCTGACATTGCAGAGTTCAATGATTTTGCTTCAATTATAAATTTTCCATCTTTAATTATGAAAGAGCAAGAATCAGCAACAATCCCACAATCTTCAATTGATGCAATTAAATCATTAGAACTTAATTCAACTAAAGAGCTAAATTCCATTTTTGATATTTTATCTTTAAAATCTATATCTTCGCTTTCAATATCAATAAGATTTAATGTAAAATTTCTTTTTATTCTATCATAAATTTGAATTTTCAGCAAATTTTCTTTTTTTTCTAAAATTAATGAACTTCCTGCACTACATCTCTTTAAAATTTGCTTTAGACTTTCTAGATTAATTCCTAAAACATCATTACTTACTTCATATTGCGAAAATGCACTTTTTGAAATTTTAAAACCAACCATTGCAACATTAGCAGGATCCATAGCACTTATACTCATCTCCCCCTCATTAATTTTTATCCTTACTTCTGTAACTAATTCTGAAATGATTTCTACAATTTTTGTTAATAACACTGGATTTTCTAATTTTACAAGCATGGTAGATAAAAAATAAATTTATTTTTAAGTATTACTATCTTAGAGTATAAGGAAATTATATAAATATTTCACTTTATTATTTTTTATGGAACAAAAATCCTTGAAAGAAGACCGAATTAGGAAGATAACTCATTTATATTATTCAAGACCAGATGTTCAAAAGGCGATTTTTGAATTTTCTCAAGATAGGGAAATTTGCCCAAGATATTTTGAGGGTTTTGGAAAAAGACCTGATTTTTTTCAGTATAAAGGAGATATTTTTGAACTTGTAAAAAAAGGAGCAACTTCATTTCACTGTTCAGAAGAACTTTGGGAGAATCCTTTGAATATTAAGACAGGAATGAATGAAAAACAATTAAATGAATTAAGAACTGGCTGGGATTTGTTAATTGATATTGATAGTAAATATTTAGATTATAGTAAAATTCTTGCAGAACAAATAATTAAAATTTTTGAATTTCATGGTGTAAAAAATTTTGGAATTAAATTTTCAGGAAGTAAGGGATTTCATATGATTATCCCGTGGAAATCTTTTCCAAAAAAAATAAACAATGTAAAAACTTCAGACATGTTTCCAGAGTGGCCAAGAATAATCTTAAATTACATAACTGAAAAAACAAAGCCATTGTTGATAAAAGAAATTACAAAATTAACAACGAAAAATAAATATGTGCTTGATTTTGAATCTGCACAAAAAGTCATACCAGATATTATTTTAGTTTCTCCAAGACATTTATTTAGAACACCTTATTCTTTACATGAAAAAACCTCTTTAGCAAGTGTTGTTTTATTTCCTAAGGAAATTTCTGATTTCCAGCCAAAAGATGCAAACCCTGTAAAAGTAAAAGTTAGGGATTTTATGCCAAATTCCAAAGAAGGAGAAGCTTCTGAACTTTTAATACAAGCACTTGATTGGAATAAAGATCATAAAAAAGATATTAAAGAAAAGAAAATTGATTTTAAGCCAGTTAAATTAGAAAATTTATCAGATAAAAATTTTCCTCCAAGTATTCAAGAAATTCTTAAGGGTTTAAATGATGGAAGAAAAAGAGCTTTATTTATTCTTTTAAATTTATTCCGTTCTGTTGGAATGGATAAAGATGAATTAGAAAAAAGAATCAATGAATGGAATAAAAAAAATAAGCCGTCATTAAAACAAGGTTATATAACATCTCAGCTTTTATGGAGTTACAGGAATAAAGTAGTTCCTCCTCCAAATTTTGACAAAGATTATTACAAAGGCATTGGTATTATTCCCACAGAAGAAGAATTAAGATATAAAAATCCTGTAAATTATATTATTAAGGGAACATTAAAACCTAAGAAGAAAACAAGAAATTTTAAAAACAAGGATTAGTTTATTATTCAATGAAAAAGGTGTTTTTATTCGGCGTTTTTATGATAATGTTTTTTGCATCTTTTGTGATTGCAGAAGAAGATGTTGTTTGTGAAGATGGTGATTGCAGAATTGACAAAGCATATTCATGTCTTAAAGATGAAATACAAAATAAAGGTTGTGATAATATATCTCCAGAAGAAAAAGTTTTTTCTTTATTAGCTGTAGGAAAATGTAAGAATGAGGTTGGCGATGACCCCAAATATAGATCCGATATAAAATATACTTCGCAGGCAATTATAGCAGGTTCAAATAATGCAAAATCATGGCTTTTTGAAAAAAACAGAACTTCAATTGGAATTAACTGGTTTTTAGAAATTGAAACACCTAAATCTGCAGTATGCACTATAAGTTATTCAAATTCAAATGAAGTTATTATTAATGAAGATAAAACAATAGGCTCTGTAACAGGAGGAAACTGTTTAAGTTTATCATCAAATGATTATTGGATTGAAGTTGATCCTAATTGTTATGATGAAAAATTTACAATTTCTTGTAATGAACAATTTTTAACAACTCTTTTATATAAGGAACGAGATTCAGATACAATCCATGTTTCAAAAAAAACAAGTTCATCATCAGCTGAAGGAACAACAGAAGAAAAAGTTAATTCTTTATGTTTTGGAGAAGATAGTTGTAATTATGAAGAAACATTATGGGCTTCACTTGCCTTAAATATACTTAAAGAAGATGTTACCCCTTATCTTCCTTATTTAATAACAATGAAGAATAAAAAAGAAAATGAAGATATTCTTTCAGAAGCTTTTTTATATTCTTTGACAGGAAACATTGATTTCAAAAATCAATTGTTGAATAAACAGATAAATAGTAAATGGTGGGTGTCTTCAGATGATAGATATTTTGGAACTGCTTTAGCATTATATCCCTTGCAATATGAAGAACCTTTGCAAAAAAAAGATTCTATTAATTGGCTTTTGAATGAAGCACAAGAAGAAAATGGTTGTTGGGATTCTGGAAACATAAGAAATACCGCATTTATTTTACATTCAATTTCTCCTCGAGCTGTTTCAGTTAGTAGTGGGGGAATTGACTGTGAAGGAGCAGGTTTTTTTTGTTCTTCTCAAATAAATTGTTTAGGAGAAGTTCTTTCAGGTTATGATTGTTCAGGAGCATTTATATGTTGTAGTGAAAAGTTAGTTTTGGAAACATGCTCTGAACAAGGAGGGGAAATTTGCAATTCAAATCAAAATTGTGTTGGCACCGATTCAATAAGGGTTGACTCATCTGAATTAAGTGCTGGACAAATATGCTGTACTAGCGGAACTTGTCAAGAACCTCAAACAACAGTTTCAAGCTGTGAATCATCTGGAGGAAAATGCAGGGTTAGTGAATGTTTAGATGGTGAAGAAACTAATTTTGAATCATGTAGTTATGGTGATATTTGTTGTGTTCCAAAAATAGTTGAAAAAGGAAATTATTTATGGCTTTGGATATTATTATCAATATTAATTATTTTAGTTATTTTAGGAATAATTTTTAGAGATAAGTTAAGACCTTATTGGTTTAGAATAAAATCAAAATTCTCAGGTTCTAACCCTCCTATGGTGCCTGGTCCTGGAACACATCCTCCAACAAGACCTCAATTAAGGAGAGTAATGCCGCGAAGAATAATTCCTCATGCTGGAAAAAAACCATTAAGAAGAATGCCAAGAGCTAAATCTAAATCAGATGTTGATGAAGTTCTTAAAAAACTTAAGGAAATGGGTAAGTAATTTTTAAACAAATTTTTAAACATCTTTTTCTTTGCCTGTTTATGAAAAAAATATTAATTATCTTTTTAGCTTTGTTTTTATTTCCAGTAATATCTGCAATTGAAATTGATATGAAAGATAGTTTTAATCAAGGAGAAACATTGATTGCAAAAATTTCAGGGAATTTTTTTGAAGCAATTTCAGAAGAGAATGTAGTTTTTTATAGAGGGCATGTCAGAACTTCAATTATTCCTTTTGTCGCAAAAATAAATAATGGGTTTTATATTTATGCAAATCTTTTTGACAAATCTCCAAATAATTATTCAATTGTTATAGAAGATGCAAAATATTATCAGGGAAGCCAAATTATTGAAGAAGACATCACAAAGAATTTCTCAATAAATGAAAACTTTGCTGATTTTTCGATAGATAAAGGATTTGTTATAGCAGAAGAAGATTTTTTTATTGAAATTCAAAATTTACAAGATCATGAAGTTACAATTAATTTAGGAGCAGTCAATTATAATGAAGGGGAAGGTTTTTTTGCATCTTTATTTGGTGGGAAAAAAACTTCTGGAAATTCAATTACTTTAAATCCTGGAGAAATTAAAAAAATAGATTTTAAAGTTGATGATTTTGAAAAATCAAGCATAATTGAGTTAAGCACTGAAAATTTAAAATATGAAATTCTTGTTTATATTTTTTCAAAAGAAGAAAAAGAAAAACAAAAAAACTTTAGATTTGAACCTTCTGAACTTAATATTTCTACAGTGATAAATTCAAACAAAACAAGAATTATTTATCTTCGTAATATTGGGGAAACTGAAATTGAAAATATTTCATTGAAAATCTCAGATTCATTACTTCCTTATGTTTCTCTTTCAATAGATAAAATAAATGGGCTTAATGATAATTTCAGCAAAAAAATCGAACTTTATATTTTTTCAGATGCTGAAGAAAAATCAATTGAAGGTCAAATAACAGCAAAAACATCTGACGATGAATTATATGCTTATGTCTCTGTTTTTTTGAATTTTTTAAAAGATTATATTCCTTTAGATGAAGAAGATTCTATTGATTCTAAAAATTGTTCAGAATTAAATGGGATTATATGTGCAGAGAATCAAAAGTGTGAAGGAAATTTTAACTATACCACAGATGGAGTTTGTTGTCTTGGAACTTGCCAGGAAGAAAAGGAAAGTTCAACAGGAAAAATAATTGGATGGTTCTTACTTTTCATAATTATTATTTTTATTGCATGGTTTTATTTGAAGAAATACAAAAAAGTAGAAAGTGTAAATGATTTAATGAAGATTTTGAAAAGGTGATTGCAACTATAAATTTAAATACTTTTTATTTTTATTATTAAAATGAGTATGTATGAATCTTTAAAATATATTGGGGATAAATTTATTACATGTATTTATGGAACACTTGCAGTTTGTGCTACTTTATATATTGTGGGAGGCACTATATATTCAATGGTAAATCCCCCTTCAAAAGAGGATATGGAGAGAACTCAATTAAGACAAAATCTTGAATGTCTTGCTGAATTACCATTAGAACATAGAGGTGAAACAATAGGTGATTTAATGGAACTTTTGAAGAAGAAGTGATTATTTCTTTTTTTTAAATAATTGCATAAAAGAAAAATTTATATATTACATTTTATGCTGTAAATAAATAGTTTTGATTTAAAATGAACACATTAAGAACAATTGCAGGAGCAGTTTTTTTTTACACATCTATGATAAGTCCTGTTTTGTCTCAGAGTGGAGAAAGAGATTTTTCTCAATACGTAGAAGCATTAATTTTAAATGAAAAAACAAATTCTCTTGGTAAATTAATTAAAAATAATAAGGATCTTTCTTTACATGGAAAAATTAGTGGTAAAATATGCGACTTAGCTACAGAATGGGATGGATATACCAGAAAATACGAAATTAATTCGTCTACTACTATGGCTGATACTGATCCACTTTTTATGGCCACTATACATCAACTAAGTTCTGGAACTATTCAAAAAGAATTTTTTCTAAGTGGTATGAAATATGTTATAAAAGTTAGGAAAGAAGATTGTATGAGTTTTTAATAAAATAAAATTATATTTTCTTAATTTTTTCTTTCTTCTCAACTTTCTTTTTTTCTTGAGGAATTTTTTTACCTTCTAAAACTTCCCTAAGTTTTTTTTCTAAAATTCCTTTTTCTACTTGAACAACTCTTGCTACTTCATCATAGCCATGAAGCCTTCTTGAAAGTTCACTTAAAATATCACTCCAACTATTATTTGTCAATGCAATTAACTCTGGAGAAATAATTTCAACATGCGCTGGCATATATTTGAACATTAAAATTACTAATTGCACAATTTCTTTAATCTCTAATTCAATTTCAGCAAAACTTGTATAAAATTCTTTATTATCTTTCATCAATGTTGGCTCATTAATCTTTTTCCCTTTAACAACAACTCCTTTTTCATCATCAATTTGTTTTGTTATGTTTTCTAAAGTTTCTGTAAGATGTTCAGGAGGTTTACCTATAACTTCAACAATTATTACTACATTCATTCCTTTTGTTTCTTCAATTGAATTCATTTTTGAATTTTTTTCTTTTTAATAAAAATAAAAATACAAGTAAAATGCAAAAAACCACAAAACCATAAATTGCATAATTATTCTTATCTGAAGTTTCAATATTTTCCTCGCTTTTTATAGTTTTTGGGGTTAATCTTATGATAGAATTTTCAATTTTTTGATTAATTATTTCTTCTTGTTTATCTTCATAAACAAAGGAAGTTTGAACTGGTTCAAGAATATTATTTTTATCTATTTCTGATGCATTTTCTTCTGTTATGATTTCTTGTTCTGTTTCATTTTGAATTTCTGGAATTGAACAATCATTTATACTTCCGGGAGTTGGTGAATCTGCACACCACTCTTCACCAAACTGTAAACTATTTCCATCATTAGATGCTCCCCAAGAACCATCATAAGTCATACTATTAATTAATATTCCTTCGGCATCTTCTAAGGAAATACTATCTCCATCATTTTTTAATCCAGTACACAAACTAGCAGAATTTACATACAAGGATAAAGAATCAGCTACAGCAAAATTTGAATAAACTTCTGTTCCACTATCTCCATCTGTGATTATTGCATAATTTCCCGCAGACAAAATCATTGTGGTGTCTGATTTTAATTGGCCATCTGCATAATCTATATATCCTGCTAATAAAGTTTTTCCACATAATGTCCAATTACTTAAATCCACCTCAGACCCATTATTATATATCTCTATCCACTCATTATAATATTCACTTTGAATAGGATTATACATAACTTCAGAAATAATTACAGCAGAAACATCCTGAATAATAAAAACTATTAAAAATAATTTTAGAAAATCTAATTTCATTACAAACTAAAGAAAAAATTTGTTTTAAATTTTGTTATATTTGTTATTTAAAAAACTGCGCAAATTTTTTTCCTTTCTTTTTTGCTTCTTTTAAAGTTATAACCCAATTTTTCCCAGAATCTTTTAAATATTTTGGGTGAAGAAACAACCATCCCTCGCGATTAAATCTTAATGCAAGTATAGGTTTAAGTCCAAAGATATTTGAAAAGACCATGAATTTATTTATTTGTTCTTTTGAAATATACTTAATAGGTTTTTTACTTGATTTTACTTCGATAGCATATTTTTTTCCTTTTTTCCCAGCAATTAAATCACATTCTGCATTTTCCATTGTCCCGCTTCCAGCAACTCTTACAACTCTATATCTATTATCTTCAATAAATTTTTGAAATAATTCTCTTTCAATTTTTGAACCTTTAGCCTTGTTTTTTGGCATTTTTTATTTATTTTTCCTAACCTCCATGAAAAATATTGCTAAAAAAGCACCAATCGCATTTGCAATTAAGTCCAGTAATGTATTATAATACCCTCCAACATTAACTTGTTCAATACCCAGTGTTGCAATAAATTCAATAATCTCATTTACCACTCCTAATCCCATACTAATTAATGCAGAAGCAATGTAAATTAAAGTCCAATTATATCTTACTTTTATTTGTCCTTTAAGTAAATGAAATGTTACTAAAGCTGTTACAAAAAAGCCGAATATATGAACAAATTGGTCAAATTTTAAAACATAAGTATCTCCAACGTCAAAGAAATGTATTATTTGCAAATTATAAAGAACATCTCCATTTATAATTAACCCTCCTCCAGACATATGCAATAAACCCCAAATTGACAATCCCCAAAGAATCAAGTGGTCAAATTTTGATTTGTCAATTGTGAAAAATATTAATGCAAAAAAGAAAACTAAAACAAAAATATACCAAAGAAATTCATAATTTTTTATATTTAAATAATAAATTGTATAAGCTAAAACATATGCAAGAGTAAATAATACAACAAACCAATGCCCCTTTTTTAGTTCCATAAACTTTTTAATTTAATTTAATTTATAAATCTCTTGCCTGCAAAGTTCGTCTTGAATTTGCCTTTGCTCTTTTTATCCCATCTGTTAAAATTTCCTCAACTTTTCTCTCTAAAGCCATTCCAACTTCTTCTGCAACACTTGAAACAGAATCTTCTTTATCAAGTTCTTTTACAACTTTCTTAATATTACTTTTTACAATTAATGCCATTTTTATTTTTTATCTCCTTTAGGTTTCATAAAAGGAAATAAAATAACATCTCTTATTGAAGATTGATCTGTTAAAATCATAGTTATTCTATCAATACTTATGGCAATTCCACAAGTAGGGGGCATTCCCACTTCTAAAGCATTTATGAAATCAGAATCCATTCTTTGCGCTTCATCATCTCCTTTCTTTAAAGTTTGTTCCTGTTTCTTCCAGTTTTCAGCCAAAATCTGGGGATCATTTAATTCTGAATAATTATTTCCAATTTCAAATCCATTTACATATTGTTCAAATCTTTCTGCATACTTGGGATTATCTCTTTTTTGTTTTGCAAGAGGGGATGTTTCTACAGGATAATCATATAATATTGTTGGTTGAATAAAATGTTTTTCACAAAATTCTTCTACAAGGGCCATTATTGCATTACCTCTTTCATATTCTCCGTTCAGCTTGATTTTATTCTCATTTAAAATCTTTTTTAATCTTTTATCATCTGTTTTTTCAATATCTATATTTGCATATTTTATTAGAGCATCTCTCATAGAAATTCTTTTCCAAGGTCTTTTGAAATCTATATTTTTCCCTTGATAATTTATTTTTGTAGTACCATTAACCTTTTTTACAATATATTCTGTTATTTCCTCTATTAAATCCATACCATCATTATAATCTTCATATGATGTCATTGCTTCAAATAATGAGAATTCTGGATTATGAGACCTGTCAATACCTTCGTTTCTAAAGTTTGTTGAAAATTCAAATATTTTATCAAAACCACCTGCTATAAGTCTTTTTAGATATAATTCATTTGATATTCTTAAATACAATTTAATATTTAATGCATTAAGTTTTGATTCAAATGGTCTTGCATTAGCACCACCATATATTGGTTGAAGAATTGGTGTTTGGACTTCAACATAATCTCTTTTTTTTAAGAATTCACGAATACTTTCAATGATTATATTTCTTTTTATAAAAATATCTCTAATTTTTGGATTCATTACCAAATCAAGATATCTTTTTCTGTATCTTTCTTCTTTATCTTGTAATCCATGCCATTTTTCAGGGAGTGGAGAAATTGATTTTGTAAGAAGTTCAATTTTGTTCACTAAAATGGAATGTTCTCCAGTTTTTGTTTTAATTATTTCCCCTTTAATACCTATAAAATCTCCTAAATCAATGTATTTTTTAAAAAAATCAAAATCTTTTACAGGAGTTTCTTTATCTTGAAAAACAATTTGAATCTCTCCAGTTTGATCTTGTATCTTACAAAAAATAATTTTACCAATATCTCTTTTTGTCATTAATCTTCCGGCTGTTTTGACTTTTGTTTTTAATTTAGACTTTAAACATTGAGAGATATTTTGTTTTTTATTAAATTTGTAAGAATAAGGATTAATTCCTTTTTCTTTTAATTCTTTGATTTTTCTTAATCTTTCATTTATTATTTGTTTTTCTCTTCCCATCTTATTATATTTAAAATATTATTTATAAAAACTTTCATTTTTTATCTAACTCAATATTTAACAAAGCATCAACAATTTGCTGAAAATTATCATTTCTTCTAACATGAACATATTTTATTTTTTTAAAATTTTCTTGAAGTCTTTGAACCTCTAAAAAAAGTTGAAGGAGTTTTTTATTTTTAACCCTGTATTTTCCTAAAAGCTGTTTTACCACTAATTCAGAATCAAGAAAACAAGTTAACTCTGTTTTTGTATGTTTTGAAGCTAATTCAAGAGCCTTTATTAGAGATCTATATTCAGCAATATTATTTGTTACATTACCGATTTTTTCGCTGTGCATTGTGATGATGCTTTCATTTTCTCTGACTAAAACACCAATTGCTCCTTG
>CEPV01011846.1_pt1 | contig 11471 bp, 7 predicted proteins | sample 530451 | NCBI WGS metagenome assembly CEPV01 (sample SAMEA2620097, study PRJEB7988) | marine metagenome | isolation source: saline water (ENVO:00002010), including | reverse complement strand
TTTGCCATTATTTACTATGTAAATAACAGCAAACAATGGCACAGACGGATATTTTGTATGAAGTACTAAGTAGAAGTTTGTTGTTATTAAATCTCAGATAACAATTCATCTAACTTGTTCATGAACTTTGTGTTATTTGGTTTGTTTCTGTGGTTTATGTTTGAAGTATATTTATTTAAATTATTTAGAAATAGTTCTATGTCTTTTTTTGTAATGTTTAAACAGGATTTACCATAACCAAGTTTTTCAACATAATAACCATTTAACATTTGCTCAATTTGTTTCTTAATTGGAATTGATAAGATCGGTTTTTTAAGACATATTGCTTCTGATATTAATGTAAAACCTCCATTTGTAATAATTGCTTTGCACTGTGCTAAATCATTAAAAAACTGTTTTTCATTGAACTTTCTAAATATAATATTATTTTTTGTTTGGTTTTTATCAAAACCATAGATTACAAAAGTTTGGTCAATTGTTTTTAATATGTTCATAAGTTTAGTATTAGTTGATGATGTTTGGTAAACTAAAATGTTTTGTTTTGTGTCTTTTGTTGATTTTTGTTTATAATTATCTTTGGATTTTACTTTTGTTTGTTTTTTATTTATATTTAATATCTCTTTTCTAATTAAAGGTTGAAAAAAGGATATGTTTTGGTATTTTTTATGGTTCTTGTTCTTTTGTTTATAATCCATATCAAAAAAAGAAGTAATCATGTGGTGCTTTGGGTTCAAAATAAATGATCTGATTATGATTCTAGTTATATAATAATTAATAAGAAATCTTTTATTGAACTTTTTTGGACAAGGTAAGATACACATGTTTGGAAATTCAAGTGTAATAACTGGAATTTTTTTAATGAAAGCAAGAAAGTTTGTAAAAGGTTCAAAATCTGAAATAATAACGTCTGGATTTGTTTTTTTTATTATTTTTAATATTTTTTTTAGAGTATTTAATGTTGGAAATGTGTTAAATGTGTTTTTAAAGAATGTTTTGATATAATTTAGTTTATTATTTTCATATACAAATGAAGGTCCATATACCTTATGTACTTTTTTAAAATGTTTAGATAAGAAAAAAAATACATTATTACTTGATACAATTGTTACATCATGGCCTTGTTTAATAAGATGTTCAGTTATGATTTTGCCTCTTATTGCATGTCCCATGCCTTCTCCTGCTATTCCATATAAGATCTTCATTAAATAGAGGAAATTTTGTGGATATATAAAGTTAATTACATGGGGATATTTATGAGGGAGTATATATAAGTAAAAGAAGAGTAAATACAAATTCATCCAAAAATCCTATTCCACTTTCTCGCTTTGCTCCAAAGCTCCATCTGGCCATGCCATCAATAACTGTGTTATTGCTGTCATTGATGGCACAGACGGATATTTTGAATGAAGCTAATATTACAAAAGATTTATTAAACAAAACTAACACCCACACATACTAAGGTGGTAGATATAATAATGTTTTCAAGTATATTTGTGTTTGGAATATTGTTCTTGTTCTTGTTTACCGTGTTAATTGTATCATTTCTTTCTTTGTTTAAGAAAAAAAAGAAAACTGATTATGAGCCTAATGTAAGCATAGTTGTTCCTGCTTATAATGAACAAAAGAACATAATTAAATGTCTTAAATCAATATATGGTTCAGAATATTCTAAAGATAAGATCGAAGTAATTGTTGTTGATGATAAAAGTAAAGATGATACAGTTGCATATTTAGAACTATTTAAAAGAAAGTGTGATCCAAGTTTAATAATTATAAAAGAAGAACATAGAGGTAAGTCTGAAACATTGAATGCAGGTATAAAAGCAGCAAAGTATGATATAATATTTACAGTTGATGCAGACACAATAATAAGTAAAGATGTTTTAAAAAAACTTGTTCAACCATTCTTAGATGAAAAAGTTGGTGCAACAAACGGTTCATGTGTAGTAAGAAACAGAAATTCCTTATTAGGTATGTTTCAAAATATTGAATATCATTATAATAATCTTATTAAAAAAAGTTTTTGTACACTTTTTGATAATGGAATCTGGTTTTTTGGTGCTTTTGCTTGCTATAGAAAAGATGTTTTAGAAAAAATAGGATATTTTAAAAAACATAGTCTAACTGAAGATGCAAATGCTGCACTAGAAATATATTCAGCTGGTTATAAAACTATGAATGTTCATGATGCATATGGTTTTGTTCTTGTTCCTAAAACTATAAAAGGATTTTTTAAACAAAGAACAAGATGGTGGATAGGTGTTTTGCAATCATTAAAAGCAAATAAGAAATTATTATCATTTAAATCAAGCCCATCTATTTTATTCTTGTTTTTTAATCAATATTGGTGGTCATTTTATTCAATAATTTCATTACCTATGATAGCTTATCATTTTAATTATTGGCTTCCATATAATACAACTACATTTTATACTTTTTTTATGTATACTTTCAGATGGTTTACTTTACTTGGACCAGTACACGTAATATATATGATACCTGAATGGGGTATTTCATTATATAGTATATTTGGAGTTTTATCAGGACTTATAACAGCATTTCTTATAATAAAGGCTTTATATTTGTTTAAAGAAAAAATACACCTAAAAAACAACATAATAGGTATCTTTTTTTACTTTCCATATACGATACTTTTAAATATAGTAATCATAATAAGTGTAATAAGAGCACAATTTTCAAAAAAAAGTTATTTTATTAAAAATTAATAAAAATCTTAGGTAACAACAAGAAATTTACAAAATTAAAAAAAGGTAAAGATATGATAAATATTGTTAACTTATTAATGTATTATATTATTGAAGACAGAACTGTTATAAACAAAATTCATACATATTTTAATATTTCTTTTTATGGATTTTTATACTTATCAATGAGTTTAACAGTTTTATATATATTATTAACATTAATTGTAGTTTTATTTAGAAAAAATGAAAAAGAAAAAGAGTTTGATCCAGAAAATGCTCCTTTTGTAACAATACAAATACCTACAAGAAACGAAGTAGTAGCATTAAGATGTGCTAAAAGATGTCTTGATTTTGATTATCCTAAACATAAATTTGAGATACTTATAGGAGATGATAGTGATGATAAGTCTGTTTCAGATAAAATTGATGAATTTGCAGCACAACATACAAATGTCCAAGTAATAAGAAGAAAAGAAAATATTGGATTTAAACCTGGAAATCTAAATAATATGCTAAAATATTCAAAAGGAGAAATATTAGTTTTATTTGATTCTGATTTTACTCCTGAAACAGATTTTCTTAAAAGAATAATCACACCATTTATACATGATAAAGAAGTTGCAACTGTACAAGCTAAATGGAATTTTAATAATTTTGATCAAAATATGGTAACTATACTTGCTTCTACAATTGTATATATTTTCCATCATGTAATACTTAATTTTATGCATATCTTTGGAACAGGATCTTTGTGTGGTTCTGCTGAAGCTATTAAGAAAAAAGATTTAATAGAATTAGGTGGTTGGACATCAGGAAGTTTAACAGAAGATGTTGAATATAGTTTAAGGCTTCATAAAAGTAATAAAAAAATGGTTTATTTGCCTAATCTTGAATGTTATAATGATGTGCCATATATTCCTATGGATTTATATAAACAACAAATGAGATGGGCATATGGAGTTATTACTTCTTATAAAATGCATTTTAAAGGAATATTTTTTAATAAAAATTTACCTTTGAAAAGAAAAATGATTAGTCTATGTGCTGGATTTGGATATAGTATGCCAATATTAATAGTTGTATTATTTGTTTTTGGAACAGTAAGTTTTCTTACAGATGTTCCTGGACCAATTAATGTTGCAACATTTTCTCTGGATTTAGGAAGGAATGTATTATTAACTTCTGGATTAATAATTGTTAGTTTGTTTTCATTGTATAGAGAAAAGAAAATTAAGTACTGGTTTAAAACATTATTATCTTCATTTAGTTTTGGTCTTGTTACAACTTATTATGTAAATAAAGGTATATTTAAATCAATATTTGGTAAACCAATGAAATGGTATCTATTGAATAAAACAACAGAGGTTTAAATTAATTCTATTTTTTTGTTTTTTTGGATTGCAGATTCAATAATTTTGCCTGGTTCAGAATTTCTTTTTACCCTAATTATACCTTTTTTACCAGACTTTACTGTTAATACATATTCATCTTCAACATGAACATCAATGTCTTGATTTGAATATTTTGGGTCTATTTTTAAAACTAAATTTCTTTTTGCAAACCTTGGTTCAAAATCAATTGGTTGTTGTTGATTTTTATTTTGAGTTCTTTTTCTTGAACCTAATTCTTGTATATCTATGCTTATTCCTAATTGTTTTTCAATTCTTTCTATATTTTTTCCTTCTCTACCAATTATCTTAGGAATAGATCTTTTTGGAATAAAAATCTGACATCTGTTCTGATCTAATAACTCAGCTTCAACATCGTCAACATAGTATAACATAAACTTTTCTATGGATTCTTCAACAAGCTTTTGTATGCCTGTTTTTTTCTTTTTCTGTTCTTGAACAGGAATCACAACAGTATGTTCTCCATATGAATAAATTTCAAACTCCAATTTGTCTGTTTCAAAATCATTTACTTCAACTATTGGTCTTGCAAGATCAGCTTCTGTCATACCACTTGGTACTTTAACAGTCATTTTTAGACTTAAGACTTTGTTTACTGCTCCATTTTTGATGAATACTACTGTATCAACTATTTGTGGAATAACACCCATCTCAATCCTACCAATAAATCTTTGTATTGCGTCAATTGGGTTAGTTGCATGAACAACACCAACCATTCCAACACCTGCAAGCCTCATATCAGCAAATAATTCAAAATCTTTTGTGTTTCTCATTTCATCATAAATAGTATAATCTGGTCTTGATAATAACAAAATATCATGGATTTCTTGAGGTGTTCCCCTTGCAATAGAATATTGAGTAATAGAATCTGAAAGCATAAGATCTCTTGGTGCTTCAACTGTTTTAACAATCTTATCTGTTGATGCAAAATGTTCAGCAAGACCTTGTGCAAATGTTGTTTTACCCATACCAGGTGATCCTGCAATCAACATTCCGTCTGCTTGCTTTGCAATTCTATTTGTTAATTTTTCTGATAGTTTATAATCTTTAAGACTTAATTGTTTTACTGGTTTAACTGCAGTGATCTCCCATGCATCTGAAAAAGGAGGTCTTGTGATAACAATTCTATAATGTGATAACTGAACAATTGTTGAACCTTTTCTTGAAACTTCTATAAAACCATCTTTTCTCATGCCTGCTTCTTCAACAATTTCTTTTGCAATGTTTTTTATTTTGTCTCTATCTAAGATGGTTTTGTTAACTTGGACAAAGTTCCAATCACCTGGCATTCCTTTTTTTGCGTAAGGTGTTAGATTTTCTCTAATATGAACACTCATTGTTTTTTTGTCAAAGAATTTGTCTAAAACTAAATCAGTTTTTTCTATTTTTTCAAATTCTATGAAGATTGTATTAATTCCTTTGGATTGTGCTACCTTACTTTGCACTTTATCTGCTGTTATTAAGGTAGCTTTTTCTTTAAATGCTAAATGTCTAATCATTGCATCTATTTCGCCTGATCTTGCATGCATGATTTCAAACTGTTCAGGTCTTTTACCTTCATAAACTATTTTGAATTTGTTTTTTTTAGATAAATCTCTTAGTCTACTTATTTCTTCTAATCCTAAGTGACCAGTTTCTCTATTTTGGTTAGCCTGATGCTCTAGTTCTGCTAATACTGCTTCGTGTATGATTAAGTTGTTGATCTTTATTTCTTTTTTGTTTAGTTTTTTTGATAAAATTCCTTCTATGATTACAGAAGTGTCTGGTACTATTTTGGTTATTGTTAGTTTTTTTTGTTTTGTCATTTTATTTTTTTCTTTTGTTTCTGGTTTTGTTTTATTTATTTTTTTATTTTTCATATCAATACAACCCCAGTAAATGAACAAAGAACAGTGTTATTTTGTTCATGAATGTAATGTTTTCTAAAGTAATTGTGATTTCCTTTTGTTCTTTATAAGTATTTCCTTTGTCATCTTGATATTCAACTATAACGTTGATTTTGTTTTGTCCTGGATTAAGTGTTTTTGCAGAAACATCCTGAAATACCATATTAATATCTGTTGTTGTTATTTTTAATAATTTTTCACGATTAAGATACTGAGAATCAAGACCAATCTTTATATTTTTTGGATTTGAAAAACTATTTTTATTTATTAATACTTTTATTGGAAATGTATCATCAATGTTGACTATTTGTGGATATTCAGGATTTGTTATTTCTAGTTTTGGTTTGTCTAATAAAAGATATTTAATGTCTTGCTTTTTTAAAACATCTTTATTTCTTAATGTAATTGTTACTTCTTTATTACCAGATTTACCACTAGTATCTTTAAATTCTAATTTTTCTACAAATTCATGAGAAATTGGTAAATCGAATGATTTACAATCTGTTTTGATACAAATATTAAGATCTTTGAGATAAATATTTCCAAGGTTCTGAACATTACATTCAACAAATGTTAATTCATCAAAATAAAGAGTATTATCTTTTATTTCACATTTAAAATCTAATTCTGAAGAATAAGTTTTTTGTTTTTCCTCACCTAATTCATTTATTAATCCATCAATCTCTGATTTTGTAAAAATAGGATCACTTATTGTTGATTGAAAAAATGTTGAAGATGTTGTGTTTCTTGATGTAAATACACTAATAGGATATTTATAAACTATTTTTTTTTCAATATTATTAGGTGTTTTAACTATAAAATAAGTTGTTTTTTTTTGATGTGGCTTAAGATAAACTGTTTTAGTTTTAAATTCTGAAAATAATTCTTTTGGATGTGATAATCTCAACTCTGTTGAAACATAAAAATTATATTTATTTTCAACATTAACTACAATCAAATTATATGAATTAGGTCCTATGTTTAATTTCTCAGGTTCTACTTTAATTTCAACTAATTTGTAAGAATTAGGTTGTATATCTTTTATAGATGCTTTTATATCTAATTTGTTTGTTTTTATATCCACATTATAAGACATCCAAGAAAATGCAACAGATGATTTATTTGTACCAATAGATTCACCTAATTTTATATGTGAAGAATCTATATAACCAAATTGTCCAAAAGTTACATCAAAAGGTATCCAACCATATTCTGGAAAATAAACTTCTGACCAAGCATGAGAAACATAATCTTCATATTGTGGAAGATTAGAATATGCAACACCATATGAATATTTAGCTGGTATTCCTAAAGATCTTAACATAGATAAATATAAAACAGTAATTTCGTCACAAACACCTTTTTTATTATTAATAACCCATACTGCATCCTGAACTGATTCTGCTGTTAAAGTATTTAAATCATAATCAATATTATTTTTTATCCAATCAGCAATTTTTACTGCTACAATATATGTATCATCCTCACCTTGAACTATTTCTGAAGCTTTATTTATAATCATTTGGTGGTCTGATTTTATAGTTTGTGTTGGTTGAAGATAAGTAATAACATCTTGTATTTGTGATTTTGGAATTGGAAATTTTATTTTATTTTTAATTGGTTTAATAGTATTTTTTATTTTTATGTCCGAATCAATATAATAATTAAATTTTTTGTCTGTTGGTTCTTCCCATGTAAAAATAAATCCATCTGATGTTTCAACTCCATTTTGAGGTATATTTAGACTTAATATTTCTTGTTGTAAATTTTTAATAGGTTTAAGCTGTAATTCTGCTTTTATATTGCTAATTTGATAATTCTCTGATTTTGGTATAAGACTTATTGATGAAGACATCCTTAAATTAGAAGTTACTATTGAATTATCAAAATCATAATCCTGAGATAATGAAGGAGTTATTAAAAAAGTAATAAAAGTAATCAAAAATAGTAATAAAAATATCTTTTTTTTATTTTTCATTATAAATAACCTTTATTTTTTATTAAATAATAATTTGTGTTCATGTTTTTTAATATTTACTTTTTCCTTTTTAGATATCTCTTTTTGTTTTGCAAGAATTAATTTAGTAAAATAATTTTTACTTGATAATTTTTGAAATCCTATAATTAAAATTAATAAAATGATAGTATATAGTAAAAGGAAATAAAAATTTGTTATCCCTGATAGTAAATCATGTTTTAAACCTATTTTTAAAAGGTCTGAACTTAGAATCAATGGTGAATACCTTGCAAAACTTCTTATTGTTTCTGGCATCATACCAAGGGGAACAATAATGTCTGATAAAAATAACAATACAGTGCTTAAGGAAATAGCAGCAATTTCCCCAGCTTCTTCTGATTTAAATATTTGACCAATCAAAATCCCTAAAAATGAAAATAATGAAATAATTACAATTAGGAAAGGTAACATTTTCATAATAGGTAATATTAATTTAATCTTAAATAATAATGATGAAATTAATACAATAATTAATACTTGGGTTGTTACTATTATTAAGGATGTTAAATAATTGCTTAAAAGGAAAACAAGATCTGATAAAGGAGTGATTTTGTTTCTGAAATAAGCAGGACTACTTTTTTCCATCATAATCAAACTAGTTGAAAGCAAAATGCTAATAAACATGATTACAATCATTAAAAGATTTGGAAATAAACCTTCTAAATATGTTATTTCTGTTTCTATTCCTTTAATGTTTGTTTTAATAGGACTCACAATTTTATCTGCATCAGTTATTTGTATACTTCCAATATTTTCATCAATCTTCTTGAATGAGTTTTCAATATTAATAATTTTATCATTAACACTTCCTATCTGAGATTTTGCAGAATCTAATTTAGAACTAATATCAGCCCTAGATGAAGAAAGGCTGTCCATTTTATTTTTAGTTCTTTCAATATTAATGTTAATATTGCTTATCAATAATTGAAGTTCAGTAATTTGTTTACTTGTACCTGAATCAGAATCGTCAATCAAAGAAGTTGCAGTATTTACAAAACCCATTGTTTCGTTAATAACAGATTTTAATGAAGTAATTGAAGCTGTATTAGATTCTGTTTGTAATGAACTTACATCTGAATCTATACCTTGTAACTCAGACAAAATAGATGTTAATTTTGATTTAACATTACTATTTCCTGATTTTAATGTTGATAATTTTTTGTTTATATCAGAAACTTGGAATTCATTAGTATCTATACTAACATCTAAAGAATTAAGATCTAATTTTATTTGTTCAAGCTGAGTCATAGAATTAATATTTCCTTTTTTGATTTCAGATAATAAAGGTTTTCTGTTAAAAATCTCAACCCTTGTATTTTCAAGCTTTTGTAACAATGTGTTAGTTAAATCCATTGCAATTTCTTTTGATTTTTCTGAAAATTTGCTCGACAAAGATTCAATAATAATAAAGACCATGTTAACCCTAGAATTATCAACATAAAATGTAATGGTATTGTCACCCATACCTTTTTCTAAATCTAAATCTTTAGGAAATATAACACATGCATGTATCTTATTAATTTTGATTTTATTAATACAAGCAAGTTCTGAAGCTGTTCTTTCAATATTGTATTGTTTTTCAGCTAATTTATCAATAAATGAATTGATATTATCATTATATTCTTCTGAATAAACTCCTATATTTAATGACATAGAATTTGTATTATTAAATGCTATTCCTAAAATAAGGATCAAGAATAAAGGACCTAATATCATGATTAAAGCAGAAGATTTAGATCTAAGTAAGAGTTTCAAATTTTTCTTAATTATTTTGAAAAGTGGTGGCATCATTTTTTTATTTTTCAATTATCTTGAACAATTCTGTTAAATTAGGATTGTTAATCTTAAGTTCTAATATGTCTTGTTTCATTCGTTTACTAAGCTTAATTACTGCTAAAATTACTTTTTCTGGTTTATTGCTTTGTATTTTCAGAGAAGTATTTGTTGTTGTTAATTTTGTAATTTTTAAAGATTTATTGCTTTTAAGTTTTTTCATAAATAAACCATATTTTTTAGACCTTGTTTTTAATAAAACTTCTTTTTTAGAAGAGTAGGATTGTTTTATTTCTTCTATAGTTGTGGATTTTAGAACTTTTCCATTCTTTATTATACCAACCCTGTCACAGATTTCTTCCATGTCATCAAGGAAGTGAGATGCTATTATGACAGTAATACCTTTACTTTTAATTTGTAATATTAAGTTAAGAACATCTGATCTTAATATAGGATCTAGATCTGCTGTTGGTTCGTCTAAAATTAAAATGTCTGGTTTATGAACAAGAGCGCAGATAATACCTAACCTTTTCTGCATTCCAAATGAAAGCTCGCCTGCTAAAACATCTTTACTTTCATATAATTTTGTTAATTTTAGAAGTTGGTTTACATTTGATAAAATAATTGATTTAGGAACACTATATAAAGAACCAAAATGTTCAAGATTTTCTAAAGCAGTTAGTTTTGGATAAAAACTTGGTTCTTGTGGTGCAAATCCTAATTTTTTATGAACTAATTTAATATCATCAAATATGTTAATAAATTTGTTATTGTTATTATAATAAATAAATCCAGCTTCTGGTTCATAAAATCCTATAATCAAGTTAAGTAATGTAGTTTTTCCTGATCCAGACATACCAATTAAACCAAAAATTTCACCTTTTTTAATTTCAAGATCAATATTTTTAAGAATTACATTTTTATGAAATTGTTTTGTTAAATGTTGTATTTGAATAATTGTGTTTTTATTGAATTTTGGTTTAGAAGAATTACTTTGTTCTTTTTGTTTTGTTTTTGTTGTATTTTTTGTTTTAGGTTTAGTTTTAGAATGTCTTTTAGTTGATTTTTTAGAATGTTTTCTAGTTTTCCCTCTTTTTTTTCTCTTTTTTACCAAGTTATGTGTATTTTGGTGATATATATATATAAAGGTTTTGTAATAGAGTATACACATATTGTCCCCAATATATAATAAAACCCAAAAAAGCAAGGCTTTTTGGGCCCAAAAAATCCCTGATTTTTTTGGGAAACATACAAAAGCTTTATTTAGTGTGAAAAATTCCATATGTAAATTATATATAATATTGTAAAAATTATATGATAATAATAATACGAGGTGTATTAAAATGGATGATTATATTGAAATAAAAGCTGAAAATAAAGGTATGGCAAGCACAAGAAGCTCCAGTGCTGACCAACCTCAACAAAACATAGAAAAAAGAAAGAAAATAAGATTTGGAAGAATATTTTTTATTATTATATTAATATTAGCTTTATTTGTAGGAGTTTATTATGATGAAACTGTTTCTTATGCTAATCAGTTTATGGAAAGCACAGGTTTAACAGGATTAACATCAGTTGATAATGTTGATGATGATGTTGTTGCTACAATTGGAGATAGAGTTATTACTATGCAAGAACTTGATGAAGAATATGAAAAGCTTCCTGAAGTAGCGAAAGCTTT
>CEPV01039100.1_pt1 | contig 11476 bp, 10 predicted proteins | sample 530451 | NCBI WGS metagenome assembly CEPV01 (sample SAMEA2620097, study PRJEB7988) | marine metagenome | isolation source: saline water (ENVO:00002010), including | reverse complement strand
CTCGCTTCATCCCGATCGTCAGGGCGGCGAGTGCAACCGTATATCCGTGGTGGGGGCTGCCAACCCGAACGCCGTTGTGCCCGAAGATGGCGGTGTCGGCGGCGATGGTGATGTCGCAAGTGTAGGCCAGATGGTTGCCGCCGCCGATGGCGTAACCCTCCACGGCCGCAATGACCACCTTAGGGCAGAGACGCACCAGCCGATTCAATCCGGGCTCAGAGCCAGCCGATTCCTCGAAGGCAGCCTCGGCCTCCCAGGTCACGTCGCCTCCGCTGGAGAAGTGGCCTCCAGACCCGGCGAGAATAATGGCGCCGATGGTGACGTCCTCTTCGGCGTCCCTAAAAGCTCGTGCGTATTCCAAGTACGTCTGGCCGGTGAAAGCGTTGAGCACCTCGGGTCGGTTGAGGGTCAGGCGGGCGATGCCTCCGCCGAGTTCCTCATTGTGCTTCTTTTCGTAGATGACGTGTACCGGACGCCGAAATTCCTGAGGCTGTGTCCATTCGGTCCATCCCATGAAGCTCTCCTTTTAGAAACTGCCGATGACTCTGTCAGACTGCCTCAACTCTTGGATGAGCGCAGCCATGTCCGGACGCTCCAACTCCTCTGGCAACTTATCCTCAACGCCTAGCAGCTTCGACCAGAGGGGGCAGGCGAGGAGACGGACTCCCGCCTCCCGGGCGGCCGGGAGAAGCTGGCGGGGCTTGGTCCATCGGGGATCTCTGGTGTTTGCCAGAGGATACCCCATCTCGGTGGCGTTCCGAGACACCCGCACCCGCGTGTTCCAATCGCGAAGCAAGGGCGACCAGTCGAATGACTGTCCCGCGAGGGCGGCAACGGCTTCGCCGGTAAACAAGACCCCCACATCAGCGGATGTCTTGCGAGCCTCCGTCGCCATCGCCACAGTGCTCAGTAGCGAGTCTTCCAGCGCGTCTCGACATATAAACAGTAGTTCCATAATCACTCACCTGGGCGTCATAGTATCTGCCAACCTGGACAGGGTCAAGCCAGCCGCGCTCTCTGGTCTTCGGCTACGGCGCCGGTCGTCCTAGAGCGCGGCAACCTATCCGCTCCGTGAGCTGATGTTGGGCAACATTCGTCCAGACGGCTGGGTCTGAATGTTACCGTGGGGGAGTTGCGAGTCCTGGTGCTCATCCGGCGTGGATGGACACGGCTGAGGTTCAGGCCCGCTACTTTGACACCGTCACTCGCGCGACGCAGAGACCTTGACTCTCCTCGGGTCCCCAGATACGGAAGTCACTAAGATCGTCATGCTGGCGGTTGCCGAAATAGGCGTCGTCGAGTTCGAATGATGTGGTCTTCCAAATGTTGGCGTTTCGAAGTTCAGCCCCGAACGCGTCTTTCCAGCGACCTTCATCCCGCGAAGTAAAGTCCGATGAATCGTATTCGATGCCCATCTCGCCGGCGCCAGCATCGAAGTATTCGATTGTTATCAGCACCTTCGTCGGCTCTCGGTAGATAAATTCGTCATTCACGTCAAAGTACATATACCCGGCGGGTTGAAAAGCGTTCCGAGGCACGGTCAGACGGCACCCACGGTCGTTGCGAACAGCTGGATCAAGCCGTCCCCGGCTTGATCCAGCTGTCGAAGACCGCCGTCAGCATTCGTTCTCCCCAGTTCGGCCCATATCGCTGGCGCGGGGGCTGCCGGCGCCTCGGGAGCCGCCGTGGGCACAGGGGTTGGAGTCTGAGCCGCGGGTGTTTCGGTAGGGTCCGGGACAGACGTAGGCATGAACGCGGGCGCCGGAGTAGGCGCCTGAGCAACGGGTGTGTCGGTGGGGCTCGGGACAGGTGTCTGAGCAACTGGTGTGTTGGTAGGTCTCATGAGAGGCGTAGGCATGGATGCGGGCGCCGGTGGAGACAGAGGTGTCGGCGCTTCCGCCTGAGCACTACTGACTGGAGGCTCTAGAGTCGGGGTTGGAAAGGACGTAGCTGTCGGAATCGGGAGTGCGGCAAGGGTCTCCTCGTCGCCCGCTCCGCGGTCTGTGCCCCCAGTTGCAAACACTACTCCGGCTATTGCGACCGTGATGACAGCCACGAACACGACGGCCCCCCAAAGCACCGGGGACCGCCGTGCTTTGGGAAGCGCCAACACCTGTCGATGGGCAACCCTGCCTTCCTTTTCAACGAAAAACTGTTCCTGGCCCGGAGAGCCTCGAAAGTCGCCCTCCGGACGGAACGACATGGTGACGACGTAGTAGTCCTCGCCTTCCTCCTGCTCCACCACATCGAATGCCATCCGCGCCCCGGAGAAGCGACGCCCATATTCACCGGGATCGTCCCTAGCGGCCCGCATCGCCGCCACTCTAGCCTGCTCCAACGAGATATAGGCTAGAGCCTCGCCCTCGGGCGTGAAGTCGAACGAGTCTTCCTTCTTGCCTTCGTCTTCCACCATGGAGAACCTTTACGAGCCTTGATTCGGTGTATGGGAGTCACTGTGGGGAGGCAGATTGTGGCTTCCAAGACGAGCGCGGTTTTGACGAACCCGTGCTGACAGCCTGGTGGGCCGCACACACGCTCGCGACAAGTTGAGCCGACATTTCCTATGTCAGACTTAAGGAGTGCAGAGAGTCCACGATCCTTGACACCGACGATTGTACGGCGACACCGAAACGTCGTCAAACACGCTGTCCGCCTTTTGGCTTACCTTCTGACGCCGCTATTGGCGGTTCGTCGGATGGAAGCGCCGCTTGGGATGCACCATGGCGCCTTCCAGTCCCACCAGGCGTTGGTTGCTTGGTCGCCTGTCATTGCGTCCGACGACCCAAGAATGGGCGTCACGGCGGTGTCGGATGCAATCCCCAAATACGCTCGGGTGTTTGATGGCGTGCATCCCAGAGCACCGGGCCCTCAGCCAGATGAATCACCGGGGACCAAGCGTGGCGGATTAAGTTCCCCCAGTCTGGCTGAGCTTGATCCGGACACTGGCAACGAACGGTTCAGGGCGGCCTCGGGCAGGGTAGTCTGCTCAGGGAGCTTCCCTGGTCGTAGGCCAGGCTGGGCCGAGCCAGCCGCGCTCTCTGGCCCGTCCCGCTTCGGCGCCGTTCGTCCTATAGCGCAGCCACCTTTGGCGCGATGTCGGAGGCGAGGTATCGCGGCCCTTCGTCCGAGTCGTAGTTCAGGTGCTCGAACTCGACCTCCTCGAGGCCCAATTCGGCCAATTGGCCGAGGCGATCCAAGACCTCTTCGGTCTGGCCGACGATCATCCCGCGCTCTCGTGATCGCGCCTGGAATTCCTCGATCGAAATCGACTGGTTCGCCGGAGACGAGTCCTTGAATCGTCGGGTGACGTCGTCGAGCGCCTGCTTGGTAGGACCCATCAGCCCGAAGACCATCATCGAGCGCTTGATCGTCGCAGGATCGCGTCCGATGGTTTCGCAGTGTTTCTCCAACACTGCCTTTTTGTGTGCATAGACCTCAGGAGTGGCGTTCACGCAATTCCACTCACTGGCGTACTTGGCCACCAGCGCCAACGTCCGCTTTTCTCCCGCACCTCCGATGAGTATCGGAGCGCCGCCGGAGGTCGGTTTGGGGAGGCAATCGACGCCATCGACCTCGTAAAACTTCCCTTTGTACGAGGCGGGACCTTCGGACCACAGCGCCTGGATCACGTTGATTCCTTCGTCCAAACGGTCGAATCGCTCCCGAACCAGAGGGAAGCGAATGCCGTACGCGAGGTGCTCAGGCTCGTGCCAGCCAGCCCCGAGCCCCATCACGAAACGCCCGCCGCTGAGCTCGTCGATCTGAGCGGCCATTCGCCCGATGTCGACCGGCGATCGGAAGGTCAACGGAGTGACGAGCGGGCCGAATCGAATAGTGCTGGTTTCCTTGGCCGCCACCACGAAGGACAAGTAGGCTTCGAGCGATTGCTTGTAGGTTCCGATGACGTAGTGATCCGAGCGGAAAACGGACGGGAATTTGAGCTCCTCCGCCAGCGCCAGGATGTGGCTCCAGCGCTCCCATGTAAGTCCGTTCTGGCCTTCAACCATCAAACCTATGTCCACGGTGTCCTCCTCGACGGGGGTTATGTTGTTTCGCAATCATAGTGTCTCGCGCCACACGCGGGGCGTTGAGCGATGCACGATACATCTGAACCCGGATATCTAAGTCGGCGCGGAATCTCTTCGGTGACTTAGCAGTCTGAGACGCCCCAAACTCTAGTGCTGGTCAGCAGCGTTGTCAACGGTTGAACCGAACGCCAGACAAGCTGCGCAAGTTCTTTGACACGACCAGCGGCGACGAATACAGTATGCGCCAACGAAGAAGCCGCCAGCCGTCAGCCGTCATGAGGATGATGCCGGGAATCGAGCGATTCCGGAGATTGGCAATCGTGGCAGAGGAGAGGAACATTGGCGAAGAGAGTCCTGATCACGGGCATGAGCGGCCTGATCGGGGGCATCTTGAAGGACAATCTGCAACAGGTAGGGGGATACGAGTTGACGGCCTTGAACCGAAGGCACGTCGACGGGGTGACCAACTTTCAGGCGGACATCGCCGATCCGGAGGCCATCAAGCCCGCGTTCGAAGGACAGGATGTTGTGGTGCATCTGGCGGCCTACCTCGGAGGATCGGACTGGGAGGGGCATCACGCTCTCAACGTGACGGGCACGTACAACGTCTACGAAGCGGCGCGTTTGGCGGGCGTCAAACGAGTCGTGTTCGCCAGCAGCAACCAGACGTTCGGAGGTTTCGAGCGGGTCTCACCTTACTCTGACATCTGCGCCGGCGAGTATGATCGGGTCCCAGCGGACTTCCCTATGATTACTCACGAGCAGATCCGGCCAGCATCTCTTTACGGCGCCACAAAAGTTTGGGGCGAGGCACTGGGCAGGCATTTCTCCGACGAGTACGGAATGTCGATCATCTGCGTGCGTATCGGGGCCGTCCGACAGGGAGACAGGCCGACGACGACGAGGGAGAACTCCGTCTACCTGAGCCATCGAGACGTCGGCCAGGCGCTCCGGAAGTCTATAGACGCCCCGGCTAGCGTCCAGTACGACATCTTCAACGCGATTTCCGACAACCGTTGGAACTACCGAGACCTCACGCACTCAAAGGAAGTGATTGGTTACGTGCCGCAGGACTCGGCCGAAAATTGCCCTTTCCGGCCATAGATGACTTGCCGATGACCTTGGCGGCGTTCGCGTCATCGCGATCAATGATCGATATTATGGTCGGGCGGCAGATGCCGGCCGATCCGCCGTGATTATGATGAGGAGGCTAATGTGACGAATCTTGATGAGATAGAGTGGAAGCGAGTTTTGTGGGACCTCTCGGATTCGGGCGTGCTCTCGATCACGCTCAACCGGCCCGAGCGGCTAAACGCCGTCAGTTTCCGAACGTTGCACGAAGTGCAGTGGCTCGTCGACCACGCCGGCGCCAATCCGGATGTCCGCGTAGTCACCATCCGAGGGCAAGGAACACGGTCCTTCTGCTCCGGCGACGACATGAAGGGGATGGACCCGGAACCGGGCGTCGATGATTTCCACGTTCATCGTCGCCTCATCAGATCATTGCGCGAGCTTCCCAAGCCCGTCGTGGCCCTCGTGTACGGTTGGGCGCTCGGGCACGGCTTCGAACTGGCCTGCGCATGCGACTTTCGGCTGTGCGCGGACAACATCGAGGTGGGCGACCACAGGGTGACCAGGTCCATCGGCATGATCGGCGGGTCGTCATGGTTCCTACCTCGAATTATCGGGCAGGGCAGGGCGCTCGAAATGCTGATGACAGGCAGCCATTTGAACGCTCAAGAGGCGTTGGATTGGGGATGGGCCAACCGAGTCTGGCCGTTGGACGAGTTCCAAGACCGAGCTGCGGAGTATGTCGAAATGCTCGCGGGTCTCGCGACGGTGGCGGCTGGCGGCTACAAGGACGCGATGGAATATTCTCTGACACACACTCTGCGCGACTCGCTCGCATACGAATACGAGGTCTCGACCCTCCGGGTCAAGGGCACCGACGATCAGCAGGAGGGGCGGCAGTCATGGCTCGAGAAACGATCACCCACGTTCAAAGGCCGATAGCGTTCCGACCTGCCCGCACGATATCAGATCGTCATTTTCGGTGAATTGCAGTCGCACGGATTTCGACTGTCAACAACAAACTCGTTCAGACAAACCAGAGGAGAGCTAGATGCCAATTGACTTGAACAGAGAATCCTGGAAGCCAGGCATGCCTTGGGAGAAGGCGATAGAAGACATCGAATACATACGGGAGTTGGGCCGTGAGATGGGCGGTCCGGAACGGATCGAACGACAACATCGCGGAGGCCGGTACACCGTTCGTGAACGCATCGAGAAGATGATCGACCCCGGCACTTTTGTCGAATCCGGACCCATGGTGGGAGCGGCCGAATTCGACGCGGAAGGGAACCTCACGGCATTCTCTCCCGGCGGCTATGTGATGGGATTGGGCGAGATCGACGGCAGACCCGTCGCCGTTGGCGGCGACGACTTCACGATCTCAGGCGGCAGTCCTCACAACGTCCACAAAAGTCCACAAGATTTCGTTCAGCCGCTGGCGATCCAGTACGGCATCCCTTACGTTCAGCTCATCGAAGGCGTCGGCCACAGCTCGAAATCCGACGAGGCGTCGGGCCACATGGGCCTGCCGAACGGCGGTTTGTGGTGGCGCAATGTCGAGGTTCTGCGGCGGGTGCCCTGCGCGGCCGGTATCATGGGCGCGGTCGCCGGATGGCCCGCGGCGCACGCGCTGATGTCCCACTTCACCGTCATGGTCAAAGGTCAGTCGCAGATATTCCCGTCCGGACCGCCGGTCGTGCGCCGCGCCATCGGCGAGCAGCTCGACAAGGAGGAACTCGGCGGCCACATGATGCACGTCCACGAAAGCGGACAGGTCGACAACGAGGCGGACTCGGAAGAAGATGCGATGGACCAGATCAAGAAATTCATCTCCTACCTGCCCAACACGACAAACGACGTCGCCCCTCGAGTGGAAACCGGCGACCCGCCTGATCGCCGACCGGAAGGGCTGTTGAACATCATCCCTGCCAATCGAAAGCGCAGCTACGATCCACGAAAGCTCATCAAGATGGTTGTGGACAACGGCGAGTTCTTCGAGATGCGACGACATTGGGCCGGCGCAATTATCACGGGGTTCGCTCGTCTCGACGGCTACAGCGTCGGCGTCCTCGGCAGCGATCCGTCGAAATTAGCGGGCGCGATGGACGGCGACGGCGCCGACAAGTACGCGCACTTCGTGGACCTCTGTGACGCCTTCAATCTGCCCGTGGTAATATTCCTGGACATGCCGGGATTCATGCTCGGCTCCCACGCCGAACGCAAAGCGACAATGAGGCGCGGAATACGGGCGCTCATCGCCAGCGCCGAGGCGGATGTGCCGAAGATCGAGTTCAACGTTCGCAAGTCCTATGGCGTCGCGGCAGATGCGCCCAACAGTCTTGGACATCCGAATGGACTGAACCTAAGGTTCGGCTGGCCCGCCGGAGAGTGGGGCGGCATACCCATCGAGGGCGGTGTGGCCGCGGCGTACCGGAGAGAGATCGAAAACGCGCCGGACCCGGACGCCCACCGAGAGATGATCGAGAACAGGTTGCTCAAGATGAGATCGCCTTTTAGGGCGGCTCACAAAGGCGACGTAGTGGACCTGATCGATCCCCGAGACACCCGGCGGCTTGCCTGCACTTTCGTGAAACTGGCTCAACCCATGCTTGCGAAACTCGCCCAACGACCAAAGCGCGCCGTGCGACCATAGGCTTTCTTACTCATATGCAAGACACAACGGATACGAACGAGCGGCAAACAGAGGATTTGCCGCTCACCGGCGTCGAAGTGGTGGAAGTCGCCGAAGGGGTCGCGGGCCCGTATTGCGGGAGACTGCTGGCCGCCTTCGGGGCGACGGTCGTCAAAGTCGAACGGCCGCCTCAGGGCGACTGGTCTCGCCGGATCGGTCCTTCGCTGTCAGACGATAGCCCCTCAGAGTCCAGCGCGCTCTACCTGTACAATAACATGGGCAAGAAGAGCGTGTTGCTCGACTGGGAGACAGAGTCCGGAATGGACGACCTGGTCTCCTTGGTCTCGAAAGCCGACATCTTCATCGAGGACTGGGACTGCGGCTATCGCGAAACAACCGGCATCTCCGCCGAACGCCTCATTCCCGAGGACCGAGGGCCCATCAATCTCTGCGTTACACCGTTCGGACTGACGGGACCTTACTCGCGGTGGAAGTCCTCCCCCATCGTCCAGCTCGCCTTGGGCGGGTACCTCAACATAATGGGTTCGCCTTTCAAGGAGCCTCTGATGCTCCCTGGCCGCCAGCCAGACTACCTGACCGGCCTCAACGCGTACAACGCGGTCCAAATGGCGTTGTGGGAGCGAGCCATGGACGGCCACGGGCAGTTCGTCGAAGTGTCCATGCTGGAAACGCTGACGAACCTGCACCAGGCTACGTTGGAGATGGATGGCAACGTGAGGATGCGCAACGGCCACAGACAGTCCGCTCTTTCGACACGGGCTTTCCCGCCCGGTCTGGCAACCTTGCCCGCTGAAGACGGGAACGTCACGTTCGGTGGAGGCAGTGTGGCCATATGGGAGCAGGTATGTTTGATGCTCGGTCGCGAAGACATTGTGGCAAACTCGGATCTCGACGACGTGGCTGGCTTTGCCGATCTGGCGGACGAGATGGAACGAATCTTGATCACGTGGATGAAAGGGCGAACCAAAAAGGACGTATTCATGGAAGCTTCGAGAGACTGGATGCTTCCGGTGGCGCCGGTTTTGGAGCTTGATGAAGTGCTTGCCGATCCCCAGTTCAACGACAGAGGACTCTTTCAGGACGTCGACCACCCCGTGGCGGGCATAGCGACTTATCCAACGCTGCCGTTTGTCACGTCGGGAACCGTTCCGACGCTCGGAAGAGCCCCGCTGCTCGGAGAGCACACGAAAGAGGTTCTCGGTCGATGATCGGAGACAAGAACTCGACGGCCCGATCCAAGGGGGCGCTGAACGGCGTTCGAGTAGTTGACTTGACCAGAGTCTGGGCCGGCCCATTAGGCACGAGGACGCTTGGAGATTTCGGGGCTGAAGTCATCAAGGTTGGCGATCCTCGGCTCCCCGGCGACAGGTTGGGCGGTCTCTACACCAAGCTGAACCGCAACAAGTCGAGCCTCGGTTTGCGCCTGGATACCGAAGCTGGCCGAAGAATCTTCCTCGATCTCGTGTCCGTGTCCGATATCATCATCGAGAACTTCCGCCCCAGGGTCATGCGCAACCTCGATCTCGGATACGAGGTCTTGAAACGCGCCAATCCAAGCATCGTGATGTGCGCCATGCCCGGCTTTGGAGCAGAGGGTCCGTACGCGGAGTTTCCCGCTTTCGGGTCCACTGCCGAGGCGATGTCAGGGGTTTCGTCATTAATAGGCTACAAACCTGGCAGACCTCTCCAATCCGGAATGTCGTATGCCGACCCGGTGTCGGCCCTGAACCTCGTTGGCGTCGTCATGACATATTTGAGGAGAAGCCGAGTCTCGGGTCGAGGTCAGTACATCGATCTGGCGCTCGCGGACAGCCCCGTCTGCATGATCGGCGAGTACCTGGTCGCGAACTCCGCCACGTCCCACGTGCCTCCTCTGCGAGGCAACAAGCACTCCGACTACTCTCCCCACGGCGCCTACCGAGCAGACGGCGACGACAACTGGGTCGCGATCGCCGTGACCAACGACGACGAATGGCAGGCGCTCTGCACCGTCGTCGGCGACGACAGACTGCTCGATGGCCGCTTCTCGAACTTCGACGGAAGGAAGCGCGCCGAGGAACACATCGATGCGGTCATATCCGAATGGACAGCGGGACGAGACGCCGTCAGCGTTATGACCCAACTCCAAAGCGCCGGCGTTCCGGCGGGCAGGGTCGCGAACAACCAAGAGTTGCTGCGCGATCCGCACTTGGCGGCCAGAGATTTCTTCGTAGACCTCGACGAGTACGACAGCGGACGAAAACGATACGATGGGCAATCCATACGTGGAAACATCATCGACAAGTCGGATTGGAAACCGTCGCCTCTATTGGGCCAGCACAGCAGGAACGTCCTGGTGAACCTTCTTGGCTATTCCGAGATAGATTGCGACGCACTGGCATCCGAAGGCGTTACCGTTCTTAACGACCAACCCTCTTCGACAAGGGAGAATTAGTCCGGCAAGCAGACGAATCTATCCGACACGGAGCAGACACCTATGGCAACAGAGGAACCTTTCCAGGGACGGATAGGGGTCACCTACCAGGATTCGACCTCTGACTGGCCGGCGCCCCCTCCGACGTGCGACGGTCAGTCGCCGAATGTTCTCATAATCCTCCTCGATGACACCGGATTCGGCAACCTGGGCTGTTACGGCTCGACGATCGAGACCCCGAACATCGACGCGTTGGCGGAAGGCGGCCTGCGGTATTCCAACTTTCACGTGACGCCTCTGTGTTCGCCGACCCGGGCATCGTTGTTGACGGGCCGCAACCATCACTCAGTCGGCATGGGCAACATCGCCAACTACCATGACACCGGTTACCCGAACTCGCGGGCACTCGTGAGCAGACACGCTGCTACGCTAGCGGAGATGTTGCGTGAAGAAGGCTACGCCACATTCGCGCTAGGCAAGTGGCATCTCAACCCCTCCGAGCACAACTCGGCCGCGGGGCCCCGTGACGGATGGCCCATCCAGCGCGGATTCGACCGCTACTACGGCTTCCTGCCGGGCTCCACCGACCAGTTCTACCCGGAACTGACCCACGACAATCACCCCGTGTACCCGCCGAAAACCCCCGAGCAGGGATACCACCTCACAGAAGACCTAGTCGATCACGCCATCGAGTTCGTAAACGATCAGAAGTCGACCTATCCGGACAGCCCGTTCTTCATGTACTTCGCGCCTGGCGCGATGCACTACCCTCATCAAGCGCCGAAGGAGTACATCGACAAGTACCGCGGCCGTTTCGATGACGGATGGGACGCAATCCGTGAGCAGTATTTCCAACGACAGATCGAATCTGGACTCATTCCCTCGAACACCAAGCTTTCACCGAGAAACCCTGGGGTGAAGGCTTGGGACGAACTCGATCATAACGAAAAGCGGTTCATGTGTCGGTTGCAGGAGACGTGGGCAGGGTTCCTGGACCACACCGACGCCCAGATCGATCGTCTCGTCAACCACCTGCGTGAAATCGACCAGATAGACAACACGGTTATCATGCTCACGGCGGACAACGGCACCAGCCAGAACGGCGGCCCTTACGGCGTGACGAACGCCGGGCCCAGCTCGACTCGCAACGCCACGAACCAGGGGCAGACCCTGGGCGAGGCAATCGGCCGTCCTGACCCGGAAGAGGACTTCGACGCGATACAGACGACGTTGGACGATATCGGCGGGCCCAAGAGCTACGCCGACATCCCCTGGGGGTGGTCGCAGGTGGGCAACACGCCTCTCCGATGG